>ENA-ORXM01005448-ORXM01005448.1-marine-metagenome-genome-assembly--contig:-NODE-5448-length-10082-cov-3.613993_pt1 | contig 10082 bp, 7 predicted proteins | sample MGYA00237867_ERZ511480 | MGnify/ENA primary metagenome ERZ511480 (study PRJEB26309, sample SAMN06266103) | marine metagenome | isolation source: Algal blade | place: United Kingdom:Sidmouth, United... | reverse complement strand
CAGAGGATCGTGGGTTCGAGTCCCACTCGGTTTACTTAAATACGGATTGGTAGCTCAGTTGGTTAGAGCGTCTGACTGTTAATCAGAATGTCGTAGGTTCGAGTCCTACCCAGTCCGCATAAAAATAGAATATTTGCCGATGTAGCTCAGCTGCCTAGAGCATCCTGACGTGCGTTGGGAAGGTCGTGGGTTCGAGTCCCTCTATCGGCTCCATTAAATACAAAGATGTAGCTCAATGGATTAGAGCTTCCGCTTCTACCGAGATGGTTGTAGGATGAAATTGTCAAATTTATTTAGACATTCGAATCCTATCATTTTTACAAAAAAACAAGACAATGAACAACGTACTATTATATTCGGATAGTAATCAAAACTTTCCAAACATTAAGAACAATTATGTCATTTTGAGGCAAGTATTATTTGAACAGAAAAAACTAAAGCATATAGCCTTTAGTTAACAACAATACGATGCATTCGACATAATCAAGTAGATTAAAATTTTAAATTGGTGGTGTATACAAGTGGTCAAAGTAGCTAGGCTTTCAACCTAGTCCAGATTATTGAGTTCGCGGGTTCGAATCCCGTCGCCACTACGACGAATGCTAGTAATTCTCCAGAATGGTATCTGTGTGCGAGAGGCTTAAGCAAGTAGATTGTGACTCTACTGGACAGTATGTCCGTCGCAGGTTCGAATCCTGTCGGGTGCCCTATTCTGAGTAAGTTTTGTGTCTAATGCTCAAAACTTAGCTCCAACAATATCTATTTTTCATGTCTTGGAGAAATATAAAAGATAGATACAAGGATTGATACTCAATCCGAAACAGAAAAAGTTCTAACACTAAAGTAATCTATGATTACTTGTTGTAATCTTATAATTTGACTGAAAGGCAAAGTACTAACCTAAGGGTTGAGGCTCTTCATAAGAGATGCAGTCTTCGAATACTGCAATTTTAAGAATTACAACAGGCAGGCTGTTTGTCTGCTTTTTGGAGGATTGACCAAGTGGCAAGGCGCTTCTTCACCACGTTTGTGGGAATGTAGTATCTGCTAAGGATAGGTTTCCTTAAGGAACACAGGTTCGATTCCTGTATCCTCCGCTATTATTTATTATAAAAATTATAAAAACAAAAATGGAAAGACAAGCCAATAGGCGGTGGCCACAGTCTTGAAAACTGTTCGGAGTTAATGACTCGTGTGGGTTCGACTCCCACTCTTTCCGCCAAATAAATTGGGGACAAGTCCGCATTATGTTAGAAGAAAACCTTCTAAAACTAAGGGTGTAGCTCAATTGGCTGAGCAGTAGTCTCCAAAACTATCGGTTGCAGGTTCGAGTCCTGTCACCCTTGCAAATTTGGTTACAGCGTAAAATTGAAACAAGTTCAAAACGAAGTAATCATATGATAAAGTAAACCATAGAACCAATTATTTAGGTATAGCTCAATTGGCGAGAGTGTCCCTAAATACATGGGGAAGGCTGTAGGATGTAATTGTCAAATTTACTTAGACATTCAAATCCTTCTACCTAATCTATTTTATACGGGAGCAGCTTAACAAGGCGAAAGTATCCCTACGTACGTTGGGAAAGATGCAGGTTCGCCCCCCTGTCACCCGTACTATTTTATCGCTCTAGTAGCCCAACGGCAGAGGCAAACGGCTTAAACCCGTTACAGTACAGGTTCAAATCCTGTTTAGAGCACTATTATTTTTTATTATAACAACAGCAAGTATGGCCCAATTGGCTAGGGCATCTGGTTTCCACCCAGAAGATTGTGAGTTCGAACCTCACTACTTGCTCTAAGTAAAGAAAAAGTTCTTACAAAAAAATACATTTTTATATAGTATCTATTCTGTTATAATAAGCTTGATTCTATTTCTTGCAGCTTGTCTGTAGATCATACTATGGAGTTTTATGATAAAAATAGATCCTAATAATGTATAGCAATGCTTGAGTTGCTCTTTTCTTGCGAGGGAAAAGAAAGAATAAGTCATCGTGAGGTGGCTAAGAGAGGAAACTGCTCACAGTCCTCTACCTAGAATTTATTTTAGGTTCATTCAAGCAAGCATCATTCTGCCCTAGTGCCTCGCTAGGGTCTTCAGTTTTCTGGAGAGCGGAGAATGAAGTTCGTTCATAAGATTCCTTAGGGAAGAATACCTCTAGGTCAACGATGAAGAGGGAATTGGGATGGCTCCCAAGTCTTATGAAGCCCAACGAACGAGTTCTGATAGAACAAGGTGTAGAATAATTGTGTGAACAAATAACCATTGTAAACGCTCTTGTTCAGTACCAAAGGTGAAGGGTCTGCGGACCTTAGTAGTCTTGATGTATCGTATAGTAGACTGTAGGTCAGTCGAAACGCATAGAGATGTGTTGTATTTTATACCTCAAAAGGGTATAAAGCAACAGGTCAGGCATATCTCAGTGAGCCTTAGAATAGTTCAATTGGAAGAACATTTGACAGTTAATCAAAGGGTTGTAGGTTCAAATCCTACTTCTGAAATCAAAAGCATCGTCCTGGCCGGCGTAGTACAACCAAATCGCCTAAGTCTTGGCAAATCCTAGATTTGAACCAAGAGTAGTTTTGACTCGCAAGGTCAAACTGTTCAATAGATGTCTGCACTCTAAACATGCGTTAAAAGCGTAGTTGTATGCCCTAGATTCAGGGCAGGGGGAAAGATTGACGTTGAGAATGTATTATGTGACGAGTGATTAGCCACACTCTAAAAAAGGCGGCGTTGTTGGCAAACTCTCTTGGAGGGTGGACAAGTTATTAAATTCAGGTGTCGCAACCTAAATGTACGGTAACTAAAGTGTCAACAAAAATGGTATAGTCTCAGCCCATTTTAAATTTGATATTGGTTCTGGGGAAGCGCTCTATGTGATTCAACACAAGCGTCTCCCCACCAATTCAAACTAATATGATACTATAAAAAGCCTTTGTAGCCCAATTGGATGAAGGACTGATTCCTGTAGGGAGGAATGTTTTAGAAAACATTCAAAGGACTGAACCGCAAAGCGGCTATAGATACATTTTTAAGGAGAAATATTTTAGATCTACTTAGTTTAATGAAACAATGCACAATCGCAAGGACTGATTCCTGTAGGGAGGAATGTTTTAGAAAACATTCAAAGGACTGAACCGGAAGCAGGTAATTTGTTCATAACAAAATAATGTACTAGATCCACATAACAAAACAACATGGGACAGTAGCTCAATTGGCTGAGCATCTCGTTTGCAACGAGAAGGATGCGGGTTCAAATCCCGCCTGCTCCACTTATTTTTAATAAAACAACGCACGGTGGTGTAAAGGCAAACATCAAGGTCTCATAAGCCTTGGCTATGGGTTCGAGTCCCGTCTGTGCGTCCAATAATTATTTCTTAATCCTATAGAAGACAAAATCTTAGACACTTGAAAGAAGTATGGTGCTAACCCCTCTAAAAAATTTCAAGTAGACAAAGATACTTCTATACAAAACCAAAGTTATGTTTTGGGTCATCATTTTTACCATCTTGGTCGTTGATTACTCCCTTGGAGAATCTTCTTCTTAGTAATGAATTAATTGTTTGTAAAATTTAATTTATCCATTTGCAAACTGAGTAATCAACGAACCAAGGTTTTATTTTTTCTTTATAATTTGATTGGATTAAGTGATAAAAGAATCACTAAATAAAGGAGGACTGTATCTAAAAATTTGAAGTGAGCCAGTACAAAGCTTTGTTAAAAGGACTAATTAAGGTATTCACTATTGGCTCATTTTCAAATTTAGAATCTTCTCAAACAAAATAGCTCTATCGTCCAATGGATTAGGACAGCAGAATACGAATCTGCAAATCGGGGTTCGAGTCCCTGTAGAGCTACCAATTAGGATGGTGTTTTATGACGTTTCTTGCGGCTATGACTTTGTTGTAGCCGCTTTTTGTTCTACTTAAATTATATTCTTTAAGCTTCTATATCATTCTTTATAGTCATATTTTTGTACTATTTTTGTACCCAAACTAATACACTAAAAACAAGCATTATTTATGATCCAATTTTCATTCTTATATAATAGAAAGAAAAAACTACGAAAAGATGGTACTGGATTAGTCCAGATCAAAGCCTATATGGCAGGAAAAAACAAATACATTTCCACAGGCATCTACCTCTCCCCCGACCATTGGAGCAAAAAACAAAAGCAGTGTGTTTATCATCCCAATACACTACAGATTAATGCAGAGCTTCGTCGCCAAATTACAGCGATTGAAAATTACACACTCAATTATGTTCAAAAGAATAATGCCATTACTTTGGAACATCTGGATAATTATCTGAAGTATGAAGATGCCGAATCCTTTACTCAATTTTGGGAGTACGAGCTGGAGCATGACAATAGCATCAAAGCAAGTACAAAAAAAGCCCACAACCAAAGTTTAAATTATTGGAAAAGCTTTAGAAAAGATGTTCGGTTTTCTGAATTGACTTATAGTACCTTGGTGGAATTTGATCGCTTCTTGAAAGACAAAGCACTTCACCCAAATACCATTCATGGACATCATAAACGCCTCAAACGTTACATCTATCAAGCAATAAAAAAGGATGTTTTTAATGGTAAAAACCCTTACAAGAAATTTCCTCTGAAGAAAGCCAAAACAACTCGAGTTATTTTGACCATTGAAGAATTGTTCGCCCTGGAGCAGCTAGTCTTTGAGGACAAAGAATACTTTTACCAACCAATTATAGATTTGTTCTTATTCTCTTGTTATACAGGTTTGCGTTTTTCAGATGTACAAAGCCTCAATTTAAACCAAATAGAACTAGGCATACAAGGTTATACGCTCAAAATAAAGGCACAAAAAACAGGCAAACACCTCATTTTACCTCTATATAAAATACATGATAAAAAACCTGAGCAGATTATTAACAAGTACCAGGAACGAGCGCAAAGCTTTGATGGTTTTATCTTTCCTAGATATAGCAATCAGTATGTCAATCGTGCGCTCAAAGAAATTGCTCAAAGAGCTACAATTAGCAAGAAATTAACGACACATGTTGCTCGACATACTTTTGCAACGCATTTAGCAGCGAAAGTTCCTATACACATTCTCAAAGAGATTCTACAGCACTCTAGTATTGAAACCACAATGGTCTATTTACATCTATCCAATAAAATGATTGATAACGCTCTAGATGGCGTTCAATGGTAAAAACAAAGGCAAACACTCTTTACGATGTGTTTGCCTTTGTTTGTTCTAGTCTTTGCCTAGTTCATGGTTAGACTTTGTTTCCTTGACTGTTTTTTGCTGTTTCTCAATAAGCTTATCTTGCTTATCAAGAAGTTTGAGTGTATTCTGTAAAATAGTCTTCCATGCCTTGCCCAAATGTGCTTGGCTCATTAATTTTTGTACGTTTTTAAATTGTGAAGAAATTTGTATTATATCAACATACTCAATATCAAAAAAATTCACTCTTTACGCTTTTTTCAAAAACTATTTATACTCTACAACTACTATCAGTAATAAGCTACAGCATTCATCTAAATAAAGTTATTTTTATTTTTATTTATATTATTCAGTGTCGCTTTCACTATAAATATGATTATAATCATGCTCCATGTTTAACCTTAGGAGAAGGAGAAGAAGATATAGTTGCATAAACCATACTCTGAATGTTAGTAGCAAGTTCATTAGATTCTTCTTTTTTTCCTAACTCTAACAAAATCAAACATTCAACCAACTTTCCTCTTTTATAGTTATTATATTTTTGATAGCTATCTAGATTTTTTTCTGCATAAAATTCTCGCATAAAAAATAAAGCCTTTTCATTGTCTCCTATAGAAAAATATAAAATACTCCTAATAAAATCAATTTCTTCAGCAGTACAATTTAAATTTATGTTAGATAATGATTTTATTATTAATTCTTTATTCACACAAAACAGCCTTGTTAACTCATTCCTTCCTGTTACAGGTGCAGTCTCGACTATACATACAAAACTTTCTTTAAAATCTCCCTTTAACAAATAGTCAATAGCCTCTTTCGACAACTTATTTAATCTTATTTTTTGATCATCTGCCCTTTTTTTTAATTTATCTATTAAAGAAATTTCACTATTCCTTTTTTCAAAAAAAGATTCTGCATTTTCTAAAAACTGTACTTTCCATTCTTCGATTAGAGATGTTGATAAATTATATTTATCTGCTAATTCGCCTAATGTAGATAGTTCTTTTATAGTTTCTAAGACTACTTGAAGCTTAAATTGGGGAGTATAGAAAGAAACACACATTTATTTATTTTTACAATAAAGCTTTAAAAAATGGTATAAATAACGTCTAATACTAAACTCAAAATAGAAACGTTTACTCCCTATTTAGTATTGCTTTTATACTTAGCCAGTTCTTCATCATATTGCTCCAGCTCCTTCTCCAACAACAACACCTTCTCTCGTAACAACTTTGAATTATCCTGGAGTGCCTTGTTAGATTCTTCCATGCTTGCCAATAGCCTATCTATATATTCTGGAGTTTTTACTGGTTCATCTGATATAAACATTTCTCCTTTTTCTAGTAATAGCCAATCAACATTTACTTCAGGAAACCTCTCTTTAATATTTTGCAAAAGTTTAAAGGATGGATCAGATTCTCGACGCTCCATATTAGTCAAAGCCTGGTATCCTATACCAATTTTCTCACAAAAACTTTTTCTATTAAGTTCAAGAGCTTTATAAAGCATTTGTATACGTTCAATTCCTAACATCAGAGCATTTATTACCTAATAGACAAAAAAATATTACCAAAAAGACAAAAAAATATTACCAAAACTTGCTTTTTATTTATCTTGTGTTTACATTTGTAACACAATAATTACCAAATAGACCAAAACAAGTATTGGTTTTGATACAAAATATCAAATAATAGTAAAAAAGATTAAATATTGAGTGTCTTTTTCGCAAAAGAAATAAAAGAAGCTAAGTATCAGAGAGCAAAAGGTTCTCTACGGGTGGATGAAAATCCAAAATGGTCAAGGCGTGTTTAATACAGGTAAACGGTAGTAAGTTTCATGGGGATGCTACTTATTTATCAAAGGTTCGATTCCTTTGCGCCTTCTAAAAAAAACAATATTGCGGATAAAATTTATTAGTAGGATAAATCTACAAACAATCATCAAAAGGATGGTTAGGCGGAGCTTTGCCTATACCCAAACATTTGAATTTAAGTCAGCAATATTTTTGCCAAACTCAAAACAGATAAACAAATGGAAAATTTAGAAGTAAAAATTCAAGGACTTTACAACTTAGTAGAAGATCTAAGTATGCGTGTTGAAATCCAAAACAAAGAAATCGCCAACCAATTGGAAATCAAAAACAAAAGCGTTTTGAAAATTCACGAAGCCGCTAAGTTCTTAAACATTGGCGTTCCTAGCATTAGAAAACTATATAAAGAAGAAAAAGTAAGAGCCTTTCAATACAAACGAAATGGCAGTTTATACTTCAAAAAAGAAGATCTAAAAATATATCAAGCTCAATACCTCAAGCAAGCCGAGGCATAACAACTATCAAGTAAACAAGACACAAGGTCAAGCTGGGTGTGTAGCTTTTGGATACAATGGAGGTTCGACTCCTCCCCTAGCTCAAGGAAGCAAGTAAACTTGCAAGTTACGGCGACTTATATGCCGATTGGGTGCAGTTTTAAAGCTGTGCCCAGTTTTTTAAACTTTATAGTTTGTTGATAGCTTGATTAGTTTGTTCAAACTAATCAAAAGCATTTTTAGGTCTTTTTGATAAAAAAGCATAAAAATCAACAAACTATAAATAAACTACAATAGCAATGGCTCAACAAGCCCAATTAAAAACAAAATTCCATCAATGGTCGATCTATGATCTATTGGATCGAAATGCTACCTTAGAAAAGGCGTATGACTTGATGGAAATCTATCAACGAAAGTGGCTTCGAACACACAAACGAGGCGGCATGGTTTCCAGTGTACACGATGTACTACAGGCAATTATTTCCATCATGCCTCGTACCATGGAGGACATGAAAAAAGAACAACCTAATGTATTTGGTCTGGCAGTATATAGCCAAGAGTTTTTCTGTTTTACCAATAATGAGTACTTGGCTTCGATGGTCAATAGACAAGCAGCTCGTCCAATTTTACAAATCAGTGGGCGCACGGTTCGAAATTGTATCAAAAAGCTCTTAGAAGCTAAAATTCTAACGCAAAAGGTGAACTTTGTACACACAGGAAAGAACTATCCTGAGCCAATGCACGAAGATCCAACAGGGCGAGGCTATTTCAAATTGGTTTTGAATAAAGACCTCCTAGTTTGGGGCGAAACGACCGAAGAAGTGCTTGGCGAGGCTGCTCAATCTGACAACCTTGGAAGCCCGATAAATACGGATACTGTGCCATCTTTTCCACAGATGTATTCTATATTAGATAATAAGGATACATTAAAACAATATAAAACACCAGCTGGAATTGTGGATAAGGCTTCTGCTAGCGCAGAGCTTAATTCATTAGCTAATGCAGGTACAGAGCAAGGAAGCAAATTAAACTTGCCTACTGTTCCAAACCATCTGCCGATTAATTTTGCGCCAAAAGTATTCATTCCGACCAAAACCACGGACAAAGAAGAGTTTTTCGCTCAGCAGCTGTTTGAACAAGCTCGAGTAGCACTTTGGGGCGGCAAAAACTTCAACACGATTCAAGAAATACAGGCCATTGACTTTTTGAGATCTCATTTGAGATTGACTAGAGACTTTGTACAACACTTTAGAAAACAAAAGATTGATCAATTCAAAGATTCAGCCTATTACAAAGGTTTGGCAAAAAATCCAAAGCATCAATGGAAGATTTTAAATGAGTGGTTTGTGTCCAAATTGCCAAAAACAGAGCTTTCAGCGGTTCGAATTGTAGCAGAAGCCATTCAAAAACAACGAGAAAATGGACTGAAAAGAGGCTATTTAGACAAATTGTATGCGCCTCAGTTCTATTTCATTTCTGATAACTGGAATAAAGCTTTGGATTATTCCAAAGATGACTTTATGAAATTATATACTCAATTCAGTGCTAAAAATAGAAGCCTCTCCTACTATCAAACCGTGATGGAACACATCAACAAGTCACACACTGCGACCTTAAAAGCGCTAAAAGATGGTACAACGCCTCAATATGCGATGAATGTAACAGAAAAAGCCTGGAGAAAGATTAGAGGCTTAATTGCTCAAGCCCCTCCAGAAGTAAGCCAAGAACAAAAAGACAAACTTATTCGAAAATTTAAAGATCGTTTACAACCGATTTTTTCCAATCAAATCTCTTAAAACATGAGCACAGCAAGTGACAAGTTCAAACTAGGTAGAGATTCATTGACCTACTTAGCCGTAAAATATCCCAATCAAAAAGATGCTTTCAAACGCTATTCAATGGATCACAAAACGCCCCAAAATCCACAACGAGGTGTTAGCCGTTTGGAGCGTGTCTTTTTACAACAAAAGCATTTTGAATGGGCGGTATTGTATGATAATAAAACAGGCAAAATTCTCGCTTATTATCATCCTACAACAGGTACAGAGCAACTTGACAAAGAAACTTATTACAAGGCTTTAGGAAGAGCTTCTGTTAAGTTATACCTCATTTACACCAGTGCTTACAAGCGTAGAACAGGACGCACCAAAGGTTTGAGTGTCCCCATTGAAAGCTTGAAAGATGTTCCGCAATATTGGAACCAAGACATTGAACGAATTATGGTGTATCAAAATGGGAAACATACACAGAATTTCATCAAAGGGCAGTTTTTCAAAGTATGACCTATTATCAAACTATTGAGCAGGTCAAGGTTCTAAATATTCCAATCAAGTTGAGTTTAAAACATTGGATCTATTTGGCAAAGTACCTGCTCCCCTTCTCGGCTCCAGAGTCCAGCGATGATTTTATACAGAAAGGTTGGAGAGCTGCCTTGATTCAGATTATTATCAAAATCAGCAAGCGTCAACAAAAGTTTTGGCAGAACGAAGACAAAAAATACAGCATTCAGCTTACACCTACCGAAAAGTATGCTTTGGAAGAGCTGCTTTACAACGACGAGCATACAGACATTTACTTGAG
>ENA-ORXM01005447-ORXM01005447.1-marine-metagenome-genome-assembly--contig:-NODE-5447-length-10083-cov-3.842495_pt1 | contig 10083 bp, 9 predicted proteins | sample MGYA00237867_ERZ511480 | MGnify/ENA primary metagenome ERZ511480 (study PRJEB26309, sample SAMN06266103) | marine metagenome | isolation source: Algal blade | place: United Kingdom:Sidmouth, United... | reverse complement strand
TTAGAGACCGTTTAGAGAGACGTTTAAGGCTCTACAGTTCCGGTATTAACGCCGTACTCGAGGGCTGGTTCGTCGGTCCCGACGTAAATGTTCACGGTGCGTGAGTTGACGGGGTTCATCGTGTCAGCGACAATCGCCGTTAGCGCTTGTCGTCCATCCACCGGGTCATCTAATTGAATAGTTATTTGGCTGCCACAGCCGTAACGGTCTAAAATATCGCGGCTCACGGCGACATGCTGCCAGGCTTCTAAAACAATGCCGCAAGCCCCCGCGCCGCCCGTTACAAAGCTAAAGCCGATACGCTCAAGGGAAAAACTACCTGCGGGTACAGGGACGATGGGCTCTAAGTCAGCCTCCTGGCCGTCTACTACAGCACTTTCTTCCGCAGTTTCTGCCTCACTAACTTCTGCGGAGGTTGCACTTTCATCAATCTCGGCTTCAGCGGCGCTAGCCTCTTCTTGCACAGAATCCTCTACAGAATCAGCTTCTTGCACAGTGTCTTCTTCTAGTACAGTGTATTCAGGCGCTAAGATTTCGACGTCGCTCGAGGGGTCATCGGCTGTTTCGACATCTACTGTTTCGACGTCCGCTGTGTCAACATCTACTGTTTCAGTATCACTTGTGTCTGCTGTCAGAGGTTCTTGCGTCTCTGTCTCACCATCGTTTTCACCATCGTCCGGTGCTACGGGGATTATATCGGACGCTTCGGCACCATCTGAATCATCTGAGGCTATTTCTGGAACCTCAGATTGGATTTCACTATCTGTCGTGTCGGACGTTTCTCCCTCATCTGTAGAGGGGACATCGATACGAACCTCATCTTGAGGACTGGTGGTATTACGCCCAAAATTTCGTGTGGGCGGTGAAAATAGTGTGTACAAAATCACCACGCAAATGATGACCATACCGGCGAGCAAGGCGGAATCGATGAACTTTTCCCTCATAGCTTTATAGTAACGCACCGGGGGGGTTATTCAAGGCGGATACTGTTACGTAAATCGAACCAGTTGAAGCGGCGAATGATGAGGGGCAATCCGACAAGAATGATTATGGCAATGGCTGACATGCCGAGGGCAAATGGAACGCTCACAACGAAAGCTGATCCCAAATAGGTGAGTAAAAGTGTGGAGGGAATCATGCCTAAAAGTGTTGCTAGAGCGTAAACCCTTAGCGACAGCCCACTAAGGCCCGCCGCGTAGCTCACAATATCGAAGGGGAAGAGTGGTAAAAGCCGCGTCACAAAGATAAGGATACCCATGTAAAGCTCACTTTTCGTCTCGCTAAAAATCACCACGCGACCTGTTAGCGCTTTCATGGCGCTACGGCCCAAGGTGCGGCTCAGGTAATACGCCGTAAGACTCCCTAAAAAGCCGCCGATGATACTGTAAAGTCCTCCTGCCAGGGGTCCCCACAACGCGCCCGCTGCAATGGTCAAGGGCACACCAGGAATCTGGCTTATCACCACGGCGACTAGAATCATAGCTATGTAAACTACAGGCCCACCCCAGCCTAAAGAATCGATAAAGGTCTTGAATCCTTCGGCACTGAACACGTCGACATCAAAGCCGTAACGCAAGGTTAGAAAAGCTACTAAGGTAAGACTCAACACAGCCGTCGCAATGGCGTTTTGCAGCGTGAGTAAAGGGCTCAAGCGTTTCAAGACCTTAAGCATACGGGTTTTTGTTGAGCTGTTGTGTCAAGAACCATCTTAGCTGTGAGGTTTATGGCGTAGTCTGTGACCTCTGCATTTGTTAGCGTAACTCTATGAGTCTCTTTCTAATCATTTTGGGGGCTGCCTTGCTTTATGTCGGTGGCGACCTTTTGGTGAAAAATTCGGTGCGCTTGGCCTCGCGTTTAGGGCTTAGTTCGCTCGTGATTGGTTTAACGGTGGTCGCCTTTGGCACGAGCGCCCCAGAATTAGCGGCGACCCTTGCTTCGGTACTCGAGGGGTCGCCAGGCTTAGCTATCGGTAACGTCATTGGCTCAAATATTGCAAATATTGGTTTAATACTTGGGTTTACCGCTATCCTCTATCCGCTTTATAACAGCCGCTTTTTCCTGCGGCGAGAATTGCCGGTGGCGATTGCCGTGAGCCTGCTGCTCATTCCTCTATTTTGGAACGGGGTACTGGGGCGGCTCGAGGGGTTCTTCTTGCTAGCGCTGCTGGTTGGGTACCTGACTTACGTCATAAAATCCGACCCCGAACAAATTACGACAGAACTCGAGGATGATACCGAAGCGGATAATGAAAAACCTCTCTGGCGCTCGGTTCTTTTCGTACTACTGGGCGTTGGCCTACTTGTCGGCGGGGCACGCTCGCTCGTGACAGGTGCAGTCGACATTGCCAGGTCGCTCGGCGTTCCTGAAGCTGTCATCGGTCTTAGCATGGTCGCGTTTGGTACGAGCTTGCCCGAACTTGCAAGCAGCGTCGTCGCTGCCCTGCGCAAAGAAACCGATATTATTTTGGGTAATATCATCGGCTCAAACCTGTTCAATATTTTGGCAGTGTTGGGAACGACTGTGGTGGTGAGCCCTATCAGTCAGCCCTTTTCCGCTATCGGCACGGATATTATTATTATGATTGTTTTTACCGTGGCGGTTTGGCCGCTCATGCTTTGGAACCGGCGCATCAGTCGGCGCGACGGTGTTATTTTAAGCGTTGGCTACGTTGCATATATCGTTTACTTATTTATTTGATTAGGGCTCACGCGCAATACGGTAAAAAACGGTTGAAAGGAATCTAGCGCCTGTTTTTTCTTTATCCGTTTTTTGCGTTTCCGTTTTCCTCAGTGAAGGGCGAACACAAGATTCGCCCCTACAAGTGTGAAAATGAACGACTAACCTCTTTTTGATTTTCGATACTAGATTCTCCCCGCCTCACCCCTCACGCCTTGTCCCTCATTCTCAAATTAACGCGTACCATAAATCCGGTCACCCGCGTCGCCCAAGCCAGGAACGATATAGCCCTTCTCATTCAAATGGCTGTCAAGCGCTGCCAAGATAATGCGCGTATCGGGGTGCGCTTCCTGAACAAGTTGCACACCTTCCGGCGCAGCGATAATGCACAGCAAATGCACGTTAGAAACGCCCAAGTCTTTTAAAATTTGTATAGCCGCGGCGGCGCTGCCACCCGTTGCCAGCATGGGGTCAAGCACGAAAACTTCGCGCTCGGCGATGTCAGAGGGGAGTTTCTTGAAATATTCGACGGGCTGCAAGGTTTCGTGGTCACGGTACAGGCCGATGTGACCGACCCTTGCACTCGGGACTAAGTTGAGAATCCCATCTATCATAATGAGTCCGGCGCGTAGTACCGCTACGAGCGCTAGTTTTTTACCTGCTAAACGTTTGACCTCGGCTTTGGCGACAGGGGTTTCAATTTCAGCGTCCTCGAGCGGTAAATCTCGCATCGCTTCAAAGGCCATAAGCATAGTTATCTCGGTACAAAGCGCGCGAAAATCGCGGACGTTTGTGGCTTTGTCTCGCAGTAGCGAGAGTTTGTGCTGAATGAGGGGATGGTCCATAACAACGGGGGGATTGGCATTTTCCATAGGCTTAGGCTACCATCTTCATTCGTGTAAAAGAGGTGCATTACGTATGGTTATGGGACCGAATGTCTCAGGGCTTGCCGGTAAGTCCGAGGCGTTTTAGCACACGCTTTTGTAAACGCTGCGTAAAACTGACTCGAGCTACCAAACCCGGCCTCAAATGCCAGCTCGAGAATTGGCATGTCCGTTGTGACCAACAGCCTTTGGGCGTGGGCAATGCGGTACTGGCTCAGGTAGTCGTGAATCGTCATGCCAAAACTGTTTTTGAAAAGCGTCGCTGCGTAGTTGGGATGAAGGGATACGCTAGCGGCGATACGCCCCAGGCTTAAGGGTTCCTGATAATGCTTGGCAATATACTGTGCCAGCTGCGCCACGTTTGAATCAAGTGTGTGACGCGTACTAGAGGTGACTTCAGAGGTTGCTAAGGCGATACGTCTTAGCAAAGCTTCAAGCTCGAGTTCTAAAATCGTTTGATTTTCGTCGCCCCGGTAGGGTTGCTCGGTCAACCAGCGGTTAAATATATGAGCGTCTAAGTCGCTAAACGTCGCCGTGATAGGTTTGCCTTGTAAAACGCCTGTCACAAGAGGGTCTGCTAGACCGTAACGTAAAAAGCTTGCCAATGGAATGGTCAGCCAGCCTAAGGCGGTATCTGCTTCACAACTGATAAGGCGGTGCGGTGTTGTCGCCCAAAATAGACTAAGTTGCCCCTTCGATAAGGTGAGCGTTTCAGCGCCGAACAAATAGGTCATAGAGCCCTGAAACAGCAAATTAAGCTCGAGTTCCTGGTGGCGGTGCGCCGTGTTCATGGGCACAACGTCACCCCGGTAAAGGTCAAAGCCAAAGCTGTCGTCAATCATCAAGCTGAAGATACAGGAAAAACATTACTAAAAACAAGAGGAAATCCTGAATACAGTGTTCTATGATAGTCCTAGACGTTACAACTTGGAGGTCTACTATGAACGAACACATTGACAAGGTGCCGCCCCAACTTGTTGACCACCCACCGCTACCTGAACCGGGTGCGCCGCGTTCTGCGTTTCACCTGAGCGAAGAGCAGATAAACTTTTATGATGAGAACGGCTACCTCGTCCTTAAGAATTGGATTACGGGTGATTTGCTCGAGCGTTTGCAAAATGCAGGCGATACCTGGATAGCGCAGGGCGAAACGTTACGGCAAAAACAAGTGGCAGGTATCGCGCTTTCTGAAAAAGAAGAGGAGAGGGCTCGAGACCTGGTCTTTGCCAGACGTAATGAAGGTGAAGTCTTTTTTCGCGTGAACTATTTGCACAACCAAAAAGAGGGCGTTTCTTTAGAGCTTTTGGGTAGCCCTCAAGTTCTTGGTATTGCCGAATCGCTTTGTGGCCCTAACTTCTTACCGACCTATGAAAGCATGGTCTTTAAAAAAGAGGGTGACGGTGAATCTATTCCCTGGCATCAGGACGCCGTTCATACGCGTAAGCACCGCGTCTTTAACTTCGACCTATATTTAGACGAATCTAAAAAGGGTTCGGGTGCGCTCCGTGTCGTTCCCAAATCGCAACTGAAAATTCAAGATGCTTGTAACGTTGCTGTTGAACATGGCTGGGAACCCGAAGGCGTGATTCAGGTCGAACTCGAGCCAGGCGACGTGCTTCTACACGACGTTATGGTCTTGCACGGGTCTGAGCGTACGCTGGGCAAATCTTTGCGCCGAACCATTTACTATGAATTCCGCGCAGCCGAAATGATTTTAGATGAAGGCCCGTGGGACGCCGAGTGGATTGACAGGCGCATGCGGCTCATCCCTTTAGCCTTGAAAAAACATGCTGCAACCAACCCTGACAAACAAGCTTTTGATTGGCAAGTTTCAAATGAGTTTCGCCCTGTTCCTTTAGAGAACGATGAGGCTGAACTTAAAGTAGCACACCAGTGGCATTTGGCAGGAAGTTATTGCTCAGCTACGAGTGAAGGTTATGAAGAAGCGATGGAGAGGTTAAAGGTAGCCTAGAGCGTACCTTCGTAATGACATTAGATGGAACTTTCCCTCTAAGCTCATATCGTTTCGTTTTGTTTAAGATTGCCCTCCCTGTTTCTTCTGCAAAAAAGCTGGGGAGGGCAATTTATTCTCGAGGTTTCTTGGAAGCGTTAGGTTTTACAAAAACGTCATACTTTGCCTTTAGCTAAACCTTGTTCTGTTAAATACTGATAGCTCTGCTCAACCGCAACAAGCATATCCGCAGCACAATCATCCATTTCCCAGATAAGCCATTCAGGCGCTTCGGCATTTTGCAAAATTGTGGGAAAGTCCATTACGCCTGTTCCGGCTGCTAACTTGGGTTCATCCTTCTTCCCAGGACCATCTTTGAGGTGCAGTAATGGGGCACGTTCACCGAGTTCTTTAACAATCTTAGCAGGGTCCGAGCCAGCGACTTTTACCCAGTAGGTATCCACCTCAAAAAAGATGCTCTCATCCATTTCGGCCAGTAAAATTTGATAAGGATAAGTGCCCTCAACCTCTTCAAATTCCCACCAGTGATTGTGAACGCCAAAGCTGCATCCGTTGGCCCTTGCAACGCTGTTGGCCCCGTTATAACGCTCAGCAAGACGTTTGACACCTTCGACACTACTGTAATCAGCATCTTGCGGCCAGCCGTGCCAGACAAGGCGCTGACAGTTGAATGTTTCGGCAAGCTCAAGCACGTCCTTTTGCTTATCACCTAAAGCAATGTCGCAGTGAACCGCAGGCACCTGTAAGCCTAAATCCTCAATTACCTGCGCTGCACGGTTTAAGCTGATGTCTTCAAAAAAAGCCGTTTCGACACCGACAAAACCTATGGCGGCAATCTTTTCCATTGTGCCAATGAAATCTTGAGCTAGTAGCTCACGGACTGTATAAAGTTGTAGTGCAAGAGGTGGTTTCATGTCCCAGTTACTTTAACGGTAAACAGTTTTATAGCGCTAGTGCTGCACCAACCTTCTTTTCGCGGTCTGGCATTTCCAATATAAATCTGGTTTCCGCGCTTGTGCATCATCAGAACTGCTATTTCTCTTAGCTCAGCGCTAATTGTAAATCCTCATTTGAAATTGAATTCTTAGCTCGTGAGGTTTTGCAATTGGTGACAAAGCTAAGAAACCTTCCCTAAACTTGTAAGTGAGTTGGGTACCTTGCTGTCTTTACTATATTTTATGGCAATCATTAAGTTTAAGTTAAGTGATATTTACGTTGCGAGTGAGGCATGCACGGTGTATAGTGAAACTCTGAAATTGTTCATTGCATTTTTATGCCTGATTGCACCGTCTATCAATCTTGCAAGCTTGGTTTATTAGAACTGAGTGATTACCTGGATGTAGCAATTCTAGGTCTGGAACTGCGATAAACAAAACAGAGAAAACTGCAAGGAGGAAGAATGACGATTCGTTCAGAAAAAAACAGCCTGAATAAAAGGCTGGGCGTCGCGCTTTTGTCAGGGGCTTTGAGTCTCACGGCAGGTAGCGCTTTAGCGCAAGAGCAAATGCCGCCCGAAGAGAGTATGGCAAGTCTCGAGTACGAACTTTTAGGTCGCGACGACCTGTGGACCTACAAGTCACTCGACAACTACAGTGAAGCCCCCTTTCTAGCCGATATGGTAGCTGCGGGCACCTTGCCCCCAGTTGCAGAGCGCCTGCCATCAGAGCCGCTCGTTATGTTGACAGGTCCTATGGTCGACGGCATCGGTGAATACGGTGGCGTTTTTCGCCACGTTATTGGTGGACGGCCTGAGGGCTGGAACCACCTTGCCGGACAGCATCAGGGCTGGGGCGGTATTAACATGGCGCTACAAGAGTGCCTTGTTCGCACAGGTCCTATGTGGCAAGTCAAAGCTGAAGAGCAGTCAGGCCCCCTCCCCAACCTTGCTAAGTCTTGGGAGTGGAATGAAGACAACACCCAACTAACCATGCAACTCGTTGACGCAAAATGGTCTGACGGTGACCCGTTTGATTCTGAAGACGTACGTTTCTGGTGGGAAGACAACGTTCAAGATGAAAATATAGCTTCATGGATGCCACCCGACGGTATGGGCGAAGGTACCACGATGGAAGTCGTTGACGACTACACCATCCGTTTCACCTTTATGGAACCCCAGGGCCCAACGCGTGTAGAGGCGCTGTCTTACGACACAGGTTGCCCTGGACCGAGCCACGTTCTTAAAGAATTTCACCCTAAGTATAGTGACGGGGCAACTTATGACAGCTACCGTGAGGCCTTGCCAGCAGATGAACTATCACCTGTTGTCTTAGGTGCTTGGGTACCTGTTAGACACGTGCCTGATGAAATAGTCATCATGCGCCGTAACCCCTACTACTGGAAAGTAGATGAGGCGGGTAATCAGCTACCCTATATGAACGAGATGCACTTTAAGCTGACGACTTGGTCAGACCGCACCACACAAGCGGTAGCGGGTACAGGTGATTTCTCGAACATGGAAAACCCTGGCAACTACGTCGAGGCGCTCAAGCAGTCCCAAGATCCAGATAGCCCTACCGTGGCTCAATTCGGCCCACGCGTTTTGTCATGGAGTCTCTTGCTAAACTTCAGTGAAACGGTTGGTGTTGAGGACGAAATAGACGCTGAACTGCGTCAGTTCTTCCGCAATAAAGACTTCCGCGTTGCGCTTAGCCACGCCCTCGACCGTGAAGCGATTGGTCAATCAATCGCCCGTGGCCCCTTTGCCTATCCGTTCCCAGGTGGCTTTTCGGTAGGTTCGCCCTTCTATGATTACGACTCGACAGTTTACTACGGCTTTGACCAAGAAAAAGCTAACAGTATGCTTGATGAACTCGGTTTAACCGATACCGACGGTAACGGTATTCGCAACTTACCCGGTACCGGCGCCGACATGGAAATCGACCTGGCTTACGATACTGGTGAGCCTACGGACAAAAAGCAAGTCGACGCAGTTGTATCTATGCTGGGTGAGGTTGGCATCAGCATTTTGTCACGTCCTGTGGATGAACTCCAGCCACTCGAGGACAGCGGTAATTTCAACATGATTGAGCGCCGTAATCACTGGGTTATCCCAACTTACAGAACCTGTGAATATGTGCCCATTTCTGACGGCTGCCCCGACCAACACCCCGCTGCTGAAGACGGTAGTCGCAACCTCTTCGACTTCGAGCAGGAAATGGTCGACGCGGTTAACTTGATTCAGCAAACCTGGGACCCTGCTGAGGCTGCTGAAGCCGCCAAAGTCATTCAGCAAAACTGGACTGAGAATGTCTACACCATTGGTTTGACACAAGCACCTGCTGCGCTTTTAATTAACAAACGCGTTAAGAACGCGCACCCAGGTACACCTGTGTTTATGTACAACTGGGCTGAGGACGGTGTTGTACGCGAGCGCCTCTGGTCTGCACCTGGCGACCAAATCGAGGAGCTTCTACCCGGCACGATTGCGGAGTATTAAGCTCTAAACCAGTAAGGTCTGGCCTGCTAAACACGGGCCAGACCTTTTTATTTAACTTTCTTATTTTAAAGATGAATGACAGGAGGTAAAACGTGGGCATTTTAATTTTCATGGTTCAGCGCATTTTAGCGATGATTCCGCTTCTTATTGGCATTTCTATTGTTGCCTTTGCGCTTATTCTGGCTGTGCCAGGCGATTTTGTAGATGCGTGGGTAAGTCAAGTATCAGCGCAAACAGGGCAGACGCGCGAAGCGCTCGCGCCTCAGGCGGCGCTAATGCGTGAACGACTTGGACTCGATAAACCTCCCCATATTCAGTATTGGATTTGGATTAAAAATATTGTTTTATCCGCAGATTTTGGTCAAAGCTTTGTTCACTCACGTCCGGTTATAGACCTTGTCGGCTTACGCTTTTGGCGTACACTGGTACTGGCGATTGTCACCCTGGTGGTCGGACAAATCATCGGTATCTTTTTAGGTATTTACGCAGCCAACAATCAATACAAACTGGGTGATAACCTCGCTACCCTCTTTGCTTTTATGGGTATTATGGTGCCGAAATTTGTTGTATCGCTCATTTTACTGTACTATCTCGCATTTGTTTTTCATTCACCTTATTTAGGCGCTTTTTACTCGCCCGAGTTTATTCTTCAGGAGCGCTATACGTTTGCCAAAGCCTGGAACTGGTTCCTGCACGTTTGGCCTGTGCTAGCTATATCTATCTGGGCAGGGCAAGCCTATACGCTCCGGATTATGCGCGGTAATTTGCTCGACGTCATGAACGCCCAATATATTGAAACGGCTAAAGCCAAAGGGCTCTCTAAAAAACGTACTCTCTGGAAGCACGCTGTACCAAACGCACTACACCCAATCATTATGAATCTGGGTGGGCGTTTCGACTATATGATTAAAGGCGAAATTGAAATAGCCATCGTTCTTGGCTTGCCGACCATCGGCCCCCTTATTTTAAGTTCGGTGGCTGACCGCGATATGTATGTGATGTCGGCAATTTTTCTAATCGTGGCTGTTGCCATTGTTCTAGGTAATTTAGTCGCAGACTTTTTATTGGCGCTGCTTGACCCACGGGTGCGGCAAGCTTCGCTAGCGGGCTCGAGC
>ENA-ORXM01005446-ORXM01005446.1-marine-metagenome-genome-assembly--contig:-NODE-5446-length-10087-cov-5.747053_pt1 | contig 10087 bp, 8 predicted proteins | sample MGYA00237867_ERZ511480 | MGnify/ENA primary metagenome ERZ511480 (study PRJEB26309, sample SAMN06266103) | marine metagenome | isolation source: Algal blade | place: United Kingdom:Sidmouth, United... | reverse complement strand
TCATGTCGGGGCGATCGCTGATACCAAATGACGCTTCGCCATCCACTGCGGTGGGCAATGCCAAGCTTGTATCTGCAAGCACAGCGCCTGCATCCAAGGACGTACAGGCACCTGCATCATCAAGCATTTGCTGCTCACTCTCGATACGACGGACGATATACTCACCACTAGCGCCAAGTGTCGCGCCGTCGGCCAGTGTGACACGTGGATACTGTGGACATCTGTCACCCATAGTGCAGGTTGGGTCAATCGCGTAGGGGAAGCCCCACAAGTTGCCTGCACCACCGTAGCTCAGACGAAAGGTGCTGCCCGCAGGATGCTCGGTAAGCGCAGCACTGATGTTTGGATCATCCCCAGCACTGTAGCTATAGAAGAACTGCATAGGTTGATCAAACACAACCGCTTCGTTAGCAGCATCTAGCAATGTGGTGGTTTTGTTCCAGTCCTGTGGCCCGGTATTCCAGTTGTAGCTGGTCGCGGCACTGTAGATTTCCCACCAGTTGTTGCCTGGATCATTAGCGACTTCGACCATTGGACCTGCGTACAAGCCAGTGTCTTCGTTATCGAGATCACTCACGTCACGCAAGGCAACTGCGAGAGAGTTTGTATCATCAACCAGACTATACGAACCCGACGCAGCGGTCAGCGTGTAGGTTTTTCTGGTGCCATTGGCATAATACAACTCGTCGCTTTGCTCCGGTGCAAACAGGCCTCCAATGGGGCACTGGCTATAACATACAAGACTTAAACCCGAGTTCAACGAGTTATCATTCGGCGTAACCATTTGCTCGCTGTACGCAGATAACGTCTGAGCACCGTTTTGGTAGTTGACGCTACCACCTAATGACTCTGACCACAGGTTAAGCGAATCAGTGGACGCACTGGGCGTAATATCCACATCAGGAATTACATCAACTAACACCGGCTCGTCGCCTGAGTTATCCCATTCATGCGTCACAGAAACGGTGCCACTGGCATCGATAGCCACTACATTTTGAGCTTGGTCAGCACAACCGGAAGCGCAATACGGATCAGACGCGTCGCCCCACCAGCTCAGTTCAGAGCCAACCAAATCTTCAAAGTCGACCGAGCCTAAAGTACGCTTGCTGAGTTTACCTTCCGATACAGCAACGGTATAAGTCTCCACGGGAGAGTCGCTGTCTTCCTGGCGGCTGATTTGATCGCCGTTATCGAGCGTTTCACCACCGTCGAGCCAGACACCCCAATAACCCACATATCCCATCTCTGGCACATTATTGACTTTGCTAAAAGAGAAACCGGAGTTCAACTCAACGCGGTCACCAGAGGTTGTGTCGTACAAGTTGTAGCGCCAACCGTAAGTTTTGAAGTCAGTGCGTGAGAGGCAGCTGAGCTCACCTGCGTCAATCACATCATTCTCGTTTTCATCTTGGCCGCGCTGCAAGCCCGCAGCATTAAAATCCACCGCGAACAAATCACTCGAGGTATTGCCGTCGTGACTCTCGCTCACTTCAGTCATCGCACGACCCGAGTCGGCACCTGCAGCACCGGTAATGACATTCGCGCGTTCCATAGATGCGAAGTCAATTCCGTACTCACTTAGGCCCGGTAGGTGTGTGCCGGCCTCGCTAAAGAAAGACAACTGCGAACCCGCACCACTAGTGACGACAGACTTCAATGTGCCGTGCGACATGCTGATTTCGGTACCGGCCAAGCCTACCAGAGCACCGTCAAACGCACCCTTGTAGTTGAGTACAAAATCACCGTTAGGCATGGCTGCCGTAGGAGCGGAGTTGATGGTCAAATCCGCCATGATCATTTCATTGTCTTTAGGGTTGCCCACTTCGCCATCGCTATCGGGTGGCACCCAAAAGCGAACTTTCTGTGGAGCACTTTCATTGTCGCGCGTGACATCAACCACCCACTGCATATACTCAGGTGCATTGCTTGCCGTAGAGCCTTGCTGCGAACTATCACTGCCTTCGGCTTCTTGACAACGCGCCTCATCAACCAGCGCTATATAAGGGCCGGCATTGACCATCTCAGACGCACCGGTCTGGCTGATGTAACACAGAATGGAATTTACCTGATCCAACGCATCCATTGAGGGGTCATAAACATAAGTGTGCGCAGTATCAGTGCTGTAGTCAGAAGTTGCATCGCCAGCCATGCCATCACCGGCGAGGCCGTCGTTCGAGCCGCCCTCATTAGCGCTAATTAGATTGACTTTATCCGGTATTGCCAAGCCCGGCACATCCAAGCCGACCGACGAACCGCTACTACCAGAGCCTCCGCCACAGGCTGTCAGCAATAAGCCGACAGACGCCATGGCCAAAACCAACGGCGTTTTTCGATACACGTGTTTTTGTTGAAGCATACGGGTTCCTTCCCTTGATATATCGTTTATATACTGTAAATAACTCACATAGCTGATCGCACGCAGGCGATAGCCGAATCAAACATAAAACTTCAGAAGACTGAAAAAACTAAGCCTGAAGGATCGCCTACCAGAACGACGCTGCAATTTAGTTCAATTCAAGGCTGATTAAACAATTGCCATACCACAGCAAAAGCCACACTTCGAAAAAGTTCAAAGTTGCCGCGAGTGCTCACAGATACATAAAATTTTGAGACCAATGCCGTGAAAATTTAAGACTCATTGCTCTGGTACGTATGAATATGGGGCAGGAGAAAAAACGGAAAATGAATGACGGCACGAAGCCCACGCCTAGAAGCGCGAAAATACAGACACCAAAAAACTACGTGCGCTAATTTTGACAACCGTGCTTACGCCTAGCGCACTATTTGTCTACAAAGCATTAAGCGCAGGTTTTAGCTGTACAAGGACAAGCGGAAAACAACGGTGGGCTAAGTCGAGGTGGCTAGCTCGGCATCAACTTGATGCTGATTATCCGGCGTAGCGAGCACTTTGTTGTTGATACAAGCGCGGACAAAAGCTTGAATGAGCGGGTGTGTTTGATTGTTGAACGCTGAGCGCTCGGGCTGGAAGGCTGTGCCTACAAAAAACGGGTGAGTCGTCAGCTCGAATACGCGTGGATCACCTTCTTGATCATAACCACTAAAGCGCAAATCAGAGGTATCAAACATCGGCAGGTAACTTTGATTGACGCCGTAACTGCAATGGTAGGTTTCTTCGGCTTGAATATCGCCATAAATAGAGGCGATCATTGAGTGCGGCAAAAAGCGGATAACGGACGACTGTTCAATCAGGTTACAGCGCAGAGAGGAGATCAACGGCAGACGGGTGTGGGCATCAACCTCGGCGTTTCCGGCATCAAACTGCCCCAAAACGTTACGAGCATACTCGAGAGCCGCGTGTTGATAGCCACCACAGGTACCCAAAAAAGGCACGTTTTGTTCGCGGGCAAAACGAATAACAGAAAGCACCGCGTCCATGTCATTGTATGGGCTAGCAGGTACGCACCAGATACCATCGAATGCTGGCAGGTCTTCTAAACGCAGTGAGTCAGAGTTTAACCATTGATAATTGCACTGTATGCCCAGTGCCTGCCCCGCTAACAACAGTGCTTGCGGGATAGCCTGGTGTGCAAGAACACTGGGGTTAAAATCGCCGACCAAGGCCACTTGTCTAGTTTCGCTCATCAAGTTTCCTTCTCAATTAACTTGCTAGTCACTTATACCTTTCGCTGTGCAAAAACGTCAGACTTTTGCCCGCTTTCAGATAAGCACTTGAGAGCTATTATATAAAAAATCAAGCACACTTTGACTAATACACATTATTAATAACGATGATGAAGGCAAAAACCCTCGCTTGCCTCAGCTATTTAACAGCGCCAAAAAGGCCTCGGCGCCCAAGCTGACATTCTCTTGCCAGTGCTCAGCGGCGTTTTCGTCGGCGAGGTCAGTGATGTACTTAAAACAAGAAAACGGGATGTTTTCTAGTGCGCACACCTTGGCGATGGCGTAGGCCTCCATGTCCACCGCATCGCTGGATATCTCGGGCGGCGCGCTGACAAAGTTATCACCTGTGCTCAGGCTATAGTCACCTTGCAGTAGCTCTATGGCCATGGCGGGTACACGTGTTTCTAGCGGAGTTTCGCCCAATGCTGCCAGCGGCCGAGCATCCATATCGCGCTGGTGCAGAGTGCCTATTTGCAGCAACTTACCGGCGTGCTGGTGCTGCAAGGTGCCAGCGCTGCCGTAGTTAATGATCCCTTCGCAGTCATCGAGCAAAGCGGTTTTCAGCGCCGCATAGGTCGCGTTGATTTTACCGATGCCGGTGTACACGAGACGATAGTTGTCAGGCAAGGTATCGGGTAACTCACTTTCCAGTGCCACCAAAACATAAATCATGCAATCAATAATCCGTTTTTAAACAATGCATAAGCCACCACCCAGCAGAGCCCACCACACCGCAACTACAAAACTAATGTAAGGCTAAAGCCTTACCCACAAGTATGTGCGATTACCCAACAAAGCCCACACACGCCACAAAGTAGCCGCAATGAGCCAAAGGCGCATCGCGGAAATGCAACCAACACCCTGCAGCCAAGGCTTTGACCTCGCTACAGCGCGACCACAAAAAAGTAAGGCTGAAGCCCTACCTACAGGTATTTGCGATAACCCAGCAGCGCTCGTTCGCGGATCAATCCCGAAAATTGTTGTACTGCAATGGCATGCCTAAATCTGCGCCGCGCAACATTTGCATCGTCTGCTGCAGGTCATCGCGCTTTTTGCCGGTGACACGAACTTGCTCGCCCTGCACCGCCGCTTGCACTTTCAATTTGGCCTCTTTAATCGCCTTCACAACTTTTTTGGCCGACTCTTTATCGAGGCCCTCACGCACGGTGATCTTCTGGTGCGCACGCATGCCCGATTGCTCTATGTTGCCCTCGTCCAGACATTGCACATCAATGCCGCGCTTGACCAATTTCTCGTACAACATGGGTCGAATCTGCTGCACCTGAAAATCGCTCTGCGCCGACACCGTCAGCACATTCTCTTTGTGCTCCACTTTGGCGTCAGAGCCCTTAAAATCAAAGCGGTTGCCAATCTCTTTATTGACCTGATCAATGGCGTTTTGCAGTTCGTGGCCGTCCACTTCTGAGACGATGTCAAACGATGGCATGGTAATACCTCTAATGAGAATGTGAGAGTCAGCGGCCCAGTGAACGAGTGTCAAAGTCACTAAGCGAGTCTGGCTAAAGACGATATGCTAAGCCTGCTGGCACCATGAGATCAATGCTAGCGCAAAAAAGCGTGTTTAACCGCTCACGTGAATGCGCTTGCTTGAGAGATCCACCGCCAAACTGCTCGCGGAGATGCACACGGCGGAGCCGCGCGCATAATGTCGACGCACAAAGACAAGATGCTTGGCAAAGGCAAGCCGGCGTTGTGACCTGCCCAAACATTGCGCGGGTGAGCTGAGACTCATCCGCACCTACAAGCGTTTACGAACGCCTACGAACTGCTCGTGAAGGTGCGCACGGCGGAGCCGCGCGCGCAATGCCGATGCACAAAGGCACGATGCTGGCAAAGGCAAACCGGCGTTTTGACGCGTGCACACATTGCGCGGGTGAGCTGAGACTCATCCGCGCCTACGAGCGTTTACGAACGCCAACGAATGCCAACGAACCGCTGCGCTGTTTGTATTACTCACAATATGAGAGCGATAAGATTGAGCAAAGATGCAGCGCTTGCCACCATTGAAGCGCTTATAATGTGAGCAAGAAATCGAAGGGCTGGCCAAAGATAGGTGATCGCTGCGGCATGATGATGAAGTTACCCATGAAATCTAAAACACTACACAACAGCCGCGTCCGCGCGTTTGTTCACCCTCGAGAGCATGCTTTATAATGGCGCGTTCGCTAATTATCGCCGCTGCGCTCTTTGCCGCGCTTGGTATTGTCACCGGAGCTTTTGGTGCACACGCACTCAAAGGCCTGCTAGACACAACCCAGACAGCATGGTTTGAAAAGGCTGTTTATTACCACCAGACGGCCGCACTAGGCGCTCTGCTCATGGCGATACTCAGCCAAAAAGGCTATCCAGCAGACACGCTAAACGGTTGGCTTTTACTGCTTGGCGCAGCCATTTTCAGCGCCACGCTCTACGCCATGGCCCTAGGCGCGCCGCGCTGGTTTGGCGCCATCACCCCTATCGGCGGCACCCTGATGATATTCGCCTGGTGCCGACTGGCGTGGCAGGTCTACCGCAGTACAGAGAAGTGAAAAAACCTTATGAGTGACATTCAAGACCAGCGTGACACACGCAATCAATACGGCGAGCAAGGCCTACACCGCGGCGACCTCTCGGCCGACCCACTGCGCATGTTCAGCCAATGGCTAGAGCACGCTCGCAGCAGCGACGTTTACGACTACACCGCCATGACCCTAGCCACCGCCGACGCCAACGCGCAGCCAGCGGCGCGAGTCGTCTTGCTAAAGCACTTCGACCACAATGGCTTTTGCTGGTACACCGACCGCAACAGCCAAAAAGGCCAACAGCTGGCCGCTAACCCACAGGCGGCGTTGTTGTTTTTCTGGCCCAAGCTGCACCGCCAAGTACGCGTGGAAGGCACCGTCGAAAAGCTCTCCGAAGCCGAAGCCGACGCTTACTTCGACAGCCGCCCGGGTGCGAGCAAGCTCTCTGCCGCTGTCTCCATGCAAAGCGAAGTCATACCCAACCGCAAGGCGCTGGAAGACGCCGTTAGCGCCATGCGTGCAAAACTTGGCCCGCGTGAAGCGCAACGCCCGCAGCGCTGGGGCGGTTATCGCCTAGTGCCTAAAGCCATCGAATTTTGGCAGGGCCGCGACGACCGACTACACGACCGATTTCGCTATATGCGTGACGGTGAAACCTGGAACATCGAGAGACTCTGCCCGTGAAAACACTCGTTATTATCATCATCACGCCCTTGCTGCTCTGGGCCCTCATGCGCGGCATTATCGTGCCTTTGCTATCAAACAAAAGCGCCGCGGCGGGCCAACAGCAAAACGGCCAACTGGCCAACTGCCCGCCCGACAGCCAAAACTGTGTCTGCTCACTAGATACTGACAGCCACGCCGTGGATGCACTGGCCTTTGCCGACGCCGGCCAAACCCAATGGCAATCACTGCTCAATGCCATGGGCTCATTGCCCGGCTGGAAGCTAAAAAACAAAGACGGTGGCTACGCGCACTATGAAAGCCGCACCCCGTTGATGAACTTCGTCGACGACATAGAAGTTCTGTGGCAGCCAGACGAAAACAGCATCCAAATTCGAAGCAGTTCACGCCTAGGCATACGAGATTTTGATGCCAACAAAAAACGTGTGGAAATGCTGCGTGTACTCGCTGCAAAAACCCTCAGCGCTAATTAAAAGAGTCAAACCGCACCATGAGCGAAAGTAACAGCGACAACAACTCCTTCAAACAGCTCGCCACCTACACGGCGGCAGCGCTGGTATTAGGCTGGTGCGGCATGGCCTTTATCAACGCCCTGCCCAACTGGTGGAACGCCTACCAAAACTCCTCCCTCGCCCGCTACGAACTCATGACCGACAGCACAGCAGGCCCAGTCGACTACATGATTTACCACCAAAACTTCGAAGCGCTCGAAGCAAAAGTGGCAACCGACCCAGAAATATTGGAAGTGAATCGCGGGATGCTCTCAGGCGTAGGCCGCGTAGTTTTTGCAAGCGCGGCAAGCCCAGCAATCAATAAACTGCGCTTAGACCCAGATACGGGCTTTATGGTGGACAGCACCATCCCGATTATTTGTCACTGAGCAACACAAGCTTAAAAAACCAAATCGAAAGTTTTTAAGCGCGTGGCTCCCCGCATTGCGCTTCGCTCCATGACGGGCTACAAGTGCGGCACTTGGTTCTGGTAACCGTCAAAAAACGACTGTTTCAACAGAGACTATGCGATGGTTTATTAGTTGCCTAATACATCAAAGGAGAGCACTTCTTCGAGTTGCTGCAAGCTTGGGTAATAGCGTGATCGGATCTCACTGGCTGCGCCATTACTTTCAATGATCGAAAGCCCTTTCTTAAAGGCTGCTTGAGCCGTTTTCGTTTCAGGGTATTGCAAGGCAAACGCCAGCCCTGCAGGTGACCGGCTAAGGGCTTTTTTAAGAACCTGAATCTCGTCTACTCTTTCGGGGTATTTTTGGCGGACCAATTCAACCAGCGCCAACCAGGGCATCACACCTAGCTTCTCTCTCCCCGCCATCACTAAATCAACCACCGATACGGGATCGCGAACGACGCGATGCTTAATACCCTTCGTGTGCGCTGACTGCGGAGCAAAATTGGTCACAACCGTATGCTGCCGCAAGACCTCATAAACATCATCGGATTGCGGGGAAAAGCGTGTTTTGTTGTAGAAAGCCACCTTAGTCACTGAAAGCATGGGTATCAACCGTAGTTTTTCCCGTATTTCAGCAGGGTAATACCAAATACTACCCATCATCATTGAGTGTTTACCGGCTTTCATATCCAGCATCAGCCGCACCATCGACAAACGCTCAAACTCCACTTGTATATCAACGGCAGCGAATGCAGCCCGCGCGAGCTCAATGCCAAGCCCGGGTCGATCGACAGCAGCCTTGTCCTCTACAAAACCAGGGTAATCAAAAACAGCAACCGTGTAGACCTTAGGTTGAGCAGCGTTCGCAGTGCCTGCTAACAACAGCAAGGCAACACAACTCATGGCAGCAAATCGCGGCATTGATAAACGCAATTGTTCAGACCCCTCACAACAAAAAGCAGCTAAACCCAGCGAGTGGCTAGCGCGGTTAATAGAGCAAAAAAAAGTCACGGGCAGACTGACGCAAATAGTTTTGTGAAAAAAGTACCTAGCATTCAAATACATCACAACCCCAAGCACTTAATCTTTGACCATGCAAAGCAAGACCCACAATAGCTAGGGCAGCTAGAGCACTATAGGTGAGTCAGAGCGGTTTAATCCGGTACTATAAGCAAGCATCTCTCTGTCAATAGAGTATTGCTATACGACCGAATGGCTACCTTAACAATAGCTAAAAACAACATCAAAGCAAAGGCAGCTTTTCTCTAAAAAAATCTACTGAATCAGTGCGGTATTTTCAGCAACTGCAAAGTCCATTGATCTGGAGAATACTCTCGCAATATGGCAATGGAAGATGCAGTGTGTTTTTGCTGAAATAAGACAAGTTGTAAACACGTGGGAGCGGCTGCTCTGCTAGTGAATAGGCGAAGCAACCAAACAAGAATACCAGCAGCTAGACGTCAGTGATTGTACAGGGCGTCCATAGATACTATTTCGTCGTACCGCTTCAAACTTGTGTAATAACGCGATCGAATTTCGTCTGCAACGCCACTGTTTTCAATGATCGAAAGCCCTTTGCTAAAGGCAGCATGAGCCGCTTGCGAATCGGGATTATCCAGAGAAAACGCTAGCCCAAAAGGTGCATGCATTACGGCCTTATGCAGTATCTGAATCTCGTCTTTACGACCAGGGAAATTCCGTTGATTCAGGTCTGTCATCGCCAACCAAGGTAACACACCCAGCTTCTCTCTTCCCGACATGACCAGATCAAGCACCGAGGCAGGGCTGCGAACAATGCGATGCTTGACACCCTTAGTGAGAGCCGACACTGGGGCAAAGTTAGTCACAACCGTCTCTCGCTCTAAAACCTCGTCGACATCTTCTGATTGAGACTTGAAGTGCAACTTGCTGAAAAACGCCACGCTCGTCATTGAAATCATGGGGATAAACTGTAGCTTTTCTCGTGTCTCGGCTGGGTAAAACCACATGCTAAACATCATCATGTCGTGTTTACCCGCGATCGTCTCAACCATCAGTCGCGCCATCGGCAGACGAACAAATTCCACCGATATATCCACCGCCGTGAATGCAGCGCGCGCAAGCTCAATGGCCAAGCCGGGTCGATCATCTGCCTTTGCCCCCACAAAACCGGGCAGCTCGACAGTCGCTATTGTATAAGTACTGGGCGGTGCTGCGTGTACTGTGCCGACGACTAACGACAGGGCAGAGCAACACAGAACAAGCAAATGCCGTATAAGAGAACGCAAGCCGGCCGATCTCAAGCAAGCTCTTGCGGGCAAAGGCAGTGTCACACACCCTCGAATTAAACATCCTAA
>ENA-ORXM01005445-ORXM01005445.1-marine-metagenome-genome-assembly--contig:-NODE-5445-length-10088-cov-3.465888_pt1 | contig 10088 bp, 9 predicted proteins | sample MGYA00237867_ERZ511480 | MGnify/ENA primary metagenome ERZ511480 (study PRJEB26309, sample SAMN06266103) | marine metagenome | isolation source: Algal blade | place: United Kingdom:Sidmouth, United... | reverse complement strand
GAAATTTATGACAATGGTGAGTTACAGTCAGAACCTGAAGAATAATAAGAGAGAGTTATCCATTTTTGACATACAACTTGGTTTTGTGAGATATACTAACCCAAAAGCAACACGCCGTTCATCACTCACCATCCCGCTCCTCTTTTTGTAGTCGCATTTGTTCACTATCCCACAAATGGTCTATATCAATTCGTCCGCGTTCACGGTCTTCTACCATCAACTGTTCTTGCGCAGCAATTTCTTCTTTCGATTTGGCAATGTAGTTTTCTTCATGATGAAATTGCTCGGCCAACCGTCTTAAACTCTCTTCATCAGATTGAATGAATTTTTGCGCCTGCCTGTGTAAAGTGTACTTTCGAAATCCCATATCGCTGAGTACGTCACTGGCCAACTTCACTGACGTATCTAATGTCTCTCTATACACATGGGTAACGCCCATATTTACTAAGTCATAGGCATCATAACGATTCTTAGCACGAACCATCAATTTGACGTGTGGAAATTGTTTCTTAACCATCTTCACTAAGGCAAAGGCTTTATCAGAATTATCTATGGCCACTATCAAAACATCTGCATCTTCAATTCCAGCAGCTTCAAGCAACTCTATTCTTGTGGCATCTCCATAAAACACTTTAAAACCCATTTTTCGAAGCAAGTCTACCCGGTTTGAACTATAATCAAGTATGGTTGCTTCCACACCATACGTTCGCAGAAACCGCCCAACCGTGCTTCCGAAATGACCGAAACCCACCAAGATCACTTTGCTTTTTTCGACGCCATCCATATCACTTTCTTCCATTTCTTTCGTACCAACGTTGGGTAATACGACTCGTTCGTTGATTAACGCCAGAATGGGTGTTAGTGCCATAGAGATAGCCGTAACCACAAGCAAAACATCCATTTGCTCTTTCTCTAAAATATTAAGTTGAAAAGCGAAAGTGAGAATCACAAATGCGAACTCACCAATTTGTGCCAAGGCAATGGTGAGCAGCAATCGTTGATCTATGTGCATGCGAAACAAAGTGGCAATTAGAAATAGTACAATGCCTTTTAAAATGACGATGCCAATCACTAATCCACCAATTAGGGCAGGGTTGTTCGCAATCACCAAAAAGTTGATCGATGTTCCTACGGCCATAAAAAACAAACCGAGTAATAGATTTTTAAACGGTTCTAGATTGCTTTCTAGTTCGTGCTTAAACTCACTGGTTGCTAATACTACACCACCTAAAAATGCACCAAGTGCCGGGCTTAAGCCAACCAATTCCATTAAAAATGCAATACCGAACACAATGAGTAATGCAGAAGCTAGGAGCAATTCACGCACGCCAGTTCTTGCAACCACACGTAGCATGGGCACAAACAAGTATCTACCAGCAACAATCACAGCAATTACAGAAGCAATGATGGCGATAGTTTGGGCCCATATTGGCAGCGTCTCAATAAAGCTAGCGCCACCATGATCGTCATTGTTACCTGTTTGTTGACTGTTTGATAACAAGGGTAAAATACCAAGCATAAAAATGACGATGATATCTTGAAATAACAGGATTGAAAACGAGGCGTGGCCGTAGTTAGATTTAAGTTGCCCTTTTTCTTTGAGGGTCTGTAACACAATTGCAGTTGATGAAAGAGCCACCGCCATTGAAAAAGTAAAAGCCACTTTGGGCTGATAGCCTAAACTACTGAATAGCAAATACGATAATGCCATAGTTGCCGCAACTTGAAACCCACCCATTGTTAAAATGGTTTTCCGCATTTTCCAAAAATCTTTAGGTTCTATCTCTAAACCAATCAAAAACAACATCATTACGACACCAAATTCTGCAAAATGCAAAATATCTTGACCTTCTTCACCAACTAAGCCAAGTAAAAACGGGCCAATGATGATGCCAGCAAACAAATAACCTAACACCGCACTAAGACCAAGTTTTTTTGCGATGGAAACACAAATCACAGCGCCCGCCAAAAACGCTATAACTTCAAAAAGAACACTGCCCGTCATGTGTTTTCCATATTTAATTCTTCAGGAATATCTTCTTGAAATACGCAATTCTTGAGTTGCTCTATCGGTTTACCCTGCTGCAATTTTGTTAAAATTTGATCATATTGATGCACATGTCTAGTTAATTGCTCATCTGTAATTTGATGTGTGCCCATCACGGCATACGGTGTGAGATAATGCATTTTGCAGAGCCTTACTGTTTGTTCAAATGGACGTAAAAATTGGTTGATTGTGTACACGTTCTTTCCATCTTCTTTATACACCTTTTCAGAACCGCCGGTGGTAATCACTTGCAGACAAGTTTTTCCACTCAGGGCATTGCCGTTAGGGCCATAAGCCCAATCATACTCCAACACAAGATCAATCCATTGTTTCATGAGCGGTGGACAGCTATACCAATAAAATGGGTGATGCCAAATAATCACATCATGTGATTCAAGTAATTTTTTTTCACATATAATATCAATATGAAAGTCTGGATACACCTCGTACAAATCATGAAATGTAACGCCCTCTCGGTTGATTGCAGCCTGCACCAATGCTTTGTTGGTACGTGATTGCTCAAAACGCGGGTGCGCAAACAACACTAAGACAGTTTTCATGCGGGCAGATATTTTTACGATTAAATTAAAGATAACAGACGCAAGGTAAAGTTTTGTTTGGATAGTATCTTAGAGTAAAGATATATAGGGCGAAAATGGATACAGAGAAAAACAAGGCGAACGCAATTGCATTTTACAAAACGGCCTTTGAGGGCAATCCCGCCTCAGCCGTAGACCTTTATGTAGGTGATCGCTATACTCAACACAACCCGAAAGTGGCTGATGGCAAGCAACCGTTTATAGATTATTTTGGGGCAGCTGGGAAAAAACATCCAAAAAAAACCATAGATTTCGTAAGAGCCGTTGCTGAAGGAGATTTAGTAGCGTTGCATACATACCAAGTGTGGCCTGATGCGAACAAAAAATATATTACTATGGATTTTTTTAGGTTTGATGAGGAAGGAAAAATCATAGAACATTGGGATGCAATTCAAGAAATACCCGAAAACATGGCACATGATAATACCATGCACAAGCAGATTGATTGAACCTGTAGAGTGTGAGTTTTATCTAGAAAAATTCATTTTATTCGTTGAGTAAACATAGGATTTGGGAAGCGACCAAGGCTGTTTGGCTTATAGCTCAATATCGCCCTTGCCTTCTCGAACAACTTCTAATTCATCACCAGTACAATCAACAACGGTTGAGGGTTCTAAACCACCTGGGCCACCATCAATAACTGCATCAACCATGTTTTCGTAGCGTTCATAGATTAATTCTGGGTTGGTATAGTATTCACGAATATCATCTTCAAACTTGTTTAAAGAAGTTGATATGATTGGGTTACCGAGCATTTCTGCAAGAGCTAATGCTATGTTATTATCAGGAATACGAACACCAATGGTTTTCTTATTTGACCTAAATGATGATGGCAACTTGTTGTTTGCGCGCAAAATATAGGTGTAAGGACCAGGCAAACTATGTTTCATCATTTTGAAAATTTCATTACTCAATGGATACGTAAAATTGCTCACTTCACTTAAGTCTGTACAAATAATTGAGAACTCAGCTTTTTTTGGATTGAGGTGCTTTATTCTGCAGATTTGCTCTATGGCTTTTTTACTGTTCACATCACAACCCAAACCATATACCGTATCGGTTGGATAAATGATAACGCCACCATTTCTTAAAATATCAACCGCTTGTGATAAAAGCCTTTTCTGTGGGTTCTCAGGATGTATTTTTAGAAGCATGTTGTGAATTTTGCATGAAATTAAGGCAAAACGAGGAAGTGTGATTATGTGTTTTTGCGATTCTGCAACTTGGCGATCTTAGGATTATGTAAATTTTGGTTTAGAATAGGCGAAATTTCCTAAATAATTTAAAAGCGCGATTTGTAAGACTGTCGAAGGGCCGGCCCCTAAGTACAAATTCCCAATTTAAAATCACCCAAGATTGTTCATCGTCTAATGATCAGATAATTAAATCAACATTACATCAACAATTCAACTCATTATTTTCGCGGCAATGGCTTCTCCCATTTGCGAGCAACTCAACGAATTATCATTGATCAAATCAGCGGTTAATTTTCCTTCAGCTACGCACGCATCAACTGCTGAGAGTAGAAGGTCAGCCTCTTCTATCAACCCGAAATCACGGAGCATCATTTCAACAGATAATATTGTGGCAATTGGATTTGCAATATTTTTACCCGCAGCCTGTGGATAAGAACCATGTACAGGTTCATATAAGCGAGCACTTTTTCCTGCAGATGAAGATGGCAATAAACCGAGGCTACCGCCAAGTACCGAGGCTTCATCAGAAATGATATCGCCGAACATATTTGATGTTAAAATCACATCGAACTGTGCAGGATTCAAAATCATTTGCATAGCAGCGTTATCAATGAATAAATATGAGAGTTCAACATCAGGGTAGTCGCCAGCCATTTCTTGTACAACTTTTCTCCATAACCTCGAAGATTCAAGCACATTGGCTTTGTCGATTAAGCAAAGTTTTTTTCTTCTTATTAATGCAGACTCAAACGCCAACTTGGCAATGCGCTCAATTTCAAACCGATGATATAAGCACAGGTCTGATGCCGTATTGGTTGACTTTGTTTTTTCGCCAAAGTAAATTCCACCAGTAAGCTCTCGAAAAATAATCAAGTCAACACCATCAAGTTGTTCTGGTTTTAATACTGACAAATGTTTCAACGACGGAAAAATTCTTAACGGCCTCACGTTTGCATACAAACCAAGCTCCTTACGAATCCGTAAAAGTCCTTGTTCAGGGCGAACCGTAGCCGACGGGTCATTATCATATTTTGGATCACCAATTGCGCCAAGCAACACTGCATCACTGTGCTTTGCACTTTGTAATGTTGCTGCGGGCAAAGGGTCACCAGTTTTATCTATTGCAACAGCACCGATTAGCTGCTCATCAAAATGAAAATCATGGTCAAATTTTGTGGCGATTGCATCCAAAACCTTCATGGCTTCATGAACAACCTCAGGCCCAATGCCATCTCCTTTCAGAATTGTGATTTGTTTTGTACTCAAAATCTTATGTGGCTTTTTTCAAATTCTTCTATCTCTGGTTTGAGAGAAACTAGGTAATCAATGTCGTCTTGCCCATCGATAAGGCAATTCTTTTTATACTCATCAATTTCAAACTCAATCATCTTATCATGGCCAAGAATCGTGAAGCTTTGATTCGGTAAATCAACAATGAATTTTTGCTCCGAGTTTTTTTCGATTGCTTTAAATATATAATCTAAATCCTCATCACTCACTATGATTGGCAACAAGCCATTATTCAGTGAATTTGCTTGAAAAATATCTGCAAAAAAACTAGAAACTACAACTCTGAACCCATAATCATACAAGGCCCAAGCGGCATGCTCTCGGCTACTCCCGCATCCAAAATTTTTACCTGCAACAAGAATCTTCCCACTGTAAATGGGATTATTCAGTACGAAGTCCTCAATTTCGTTATTCTGTTTATCGTAGCGCCAATCCCGAAATAGATTATCACCAAAGCCTTCGCGTGTGGTTGCTTTTAGAAAACGGGCAGGAATGATTTGATCAGTATCTACATGCGCAAGTGGCATAGGTACGGCGGTTGAAGTAAATGTCGTCAACTTTTCCATTAGGTAACAGTTTCTCTAACATCAACAATTTTTCCTGCAACTGCGGCGGCTACTGCCGTGAGTGGACTCGCAAGAATGGTTCTGGCTCCCGGCCCCTGTCTACCTTCAAAATTTCTGTTGGAGGTTGAAACGCAGTACTCGCCGGCCGGAATTTTGTCTTCGTTCATGCCTAAACATGCAGAACAACCCGGTTCTCTAAGCATAAAACCCGCCGACTCTAAAATTTTGTCGATACCTTCTGCTCTCGCCTGCAATTCTACTTGTTTTGATCCGGGCACAACCATTACACTCACATGGTCTGCTTTTTTTCTTCCTTTAACATACTCTGCAACAGCGCGTAAATCTTCGATTCTTGAATTTGTGCAAGAACCAATAAACACATGCTGAATCTCTTTGCCAAGTAATTGCTCACCTGCATTGAGATTCATGTATTGCAATGCTTTTTCATTCTCGGTTTGGGGAATATATTGGTCTACGGCTATGCCCATACCCGGATTTGTACCGTAGGTAACCATGGGCGCAATATCATCAGCGTGAAATGAGTATTCTTGATCAAACACCGCAGCTTCATCGCTATATAAAGTCTTCCAATGCGCAAGAGCGTTATTCCAATCATCTTCCTTCGGGGCATTCTCTCGACCTTGTAGGTAAGAAAATGTTGTTTTATCAGGGGCAATTAACCCACCGCGTGCGCCCATTTCTATACTCATGTTACAAATTGTCATTCTCGCCTCCATGCTCAATGCTCGAACTGCCGTGCCAGCAAATTCCACAAAGTAGCCTGTGCCCCCTGAAGAACTCAGTTTTGCAATGATGTAAAGAACTAAATCCTTTGCCGTAACGCCAAGTGATAGCTCACCATCAATAGTTATTCGCATTCGCTTTGGCTTGGTTATGATAAGGCATTGCGAAGCCATTACTTGCTCTACTTGTGATGTTCCAATACCAAATGCAACACAACCAAAAGCACCGTGAGTAGAAGTATGGCTATCGCCACAAACAATTGTCATTCCTGGTTGCGTAATACCTTGTTCAGGGCCAATAACATGCACAATACCTTGTTTTTGATGACCGAGATCGTATAAAGGAACATTAAATTCTGCGCAATTCTCTCTCAGCGCATCAACTTGCTTTCTTGAGAGTGGTTCTGTAATTGGTAGATGTTGGTTAATTGTTGGCACATTATGGTCGGCCGTGGCGACAATTTGCTCAGGCCTGAATAAGTCGAGTTGCCGCTCACGCAAGCCATTAAATGCCTGCGGACTAGTAACCTCATGAATAAAGTGTTGATCGATATACAAGACATGGCGACCACCCACAATTTCTTTTACGACATGCCGATCCCAAATTTTATCAAATAGAGTTTGCCCCATAAATTATGTTGTAACAGGAAAAAGTGAAGATAATAATGTGACTAAGTCATCATTTGTTACATCTCTTTTTCTATCGGCTAAATTGATGAACTGGTCATAAGCAACATCGAGTTCCTCTTTAAATAAATCGTATCCAAATTCTTTAGCTTTGTAAGCCAAGGCCGCCCTACCAGACCGAGCGGTAAGAACAATTGATGATTGATTCACACCAACTTCTTTAGGGTCTATAATTTCATAATTCGATCTATTTTTAATGACGCCATCTTGATGAATGCCTGATGAATGGGCGAACGCATTATCGCCCACAATTGCCTTGTTCGGTTGAACAACCATACTCATCGCTTCAGAAACGCCTCTACTCATGGGAAAGAGATGCGTTGACTTTATACCTGTAGTGAATTCTTTGCCCAAACGATGTTTCAAAATCATAACTACTTCTTCAAGAGAGGTGTTACCCGCTCTTTCACCAATGCCATTGATTGTGCATTCTACTTGTCTAGCACCATGTTTCACGCCAGCAATTGAGTTTGCAGTGGCTAAGCCGAGATCGTTGTGGCAATGAGTGGCAATAACGGCCTTATGAACATCTTTTACGTTTTCTCTAAGGTAGCCAATCTTCTCACCATATTCTTCTGGCAAGCAATAACCAGTGGTGTCAGGAATGTTTAAGACAGTTGCGCCTGCTGCAACCACAGCAGAGCAAACTTGCGCCAAATATTCATTATCTGTTCTACCTGCATCTTCCGCATAAAATTCAACATCGTCCACAAAAGATTTCGCGTATTTGACCGCTGAAACGGCTCGTTCAATAATATCTTCTCTTGTGCTATTAAACTTATGCTTAATATGCATATCAGATGTGCCGATACCTGTGTGAATGCGGGGATTGGCGGCCAATTCAAGAGCACGAGCAGCACACTCAATATCTTTTTTTACTGAGCGAGAAAGCCCACATACAGTAGCATGTTTTACATGTTTTGCAATCTCTTGCACTGATGCAAAATCGCCTGGACTTGAAATTGGGAAACCTGCTTCTATTATATCGACGCCCATTTCATCTAAAGCGAGGGCTATTTTCACCTTTTCCTTTGTATTTAATTTACAACCCGGCACTTGTTCACCATCGCGCAACGTGGTATCAAATATTTGCACGTATTCAGCCATATCGTCTGTTATTTATTTGAGAAATTCAAATGTAGAAAGACGAAATTTTATAGCATTATATTAAATTTACCCAATTACAATCTCAGAAAAGAAATAGGCTTTTTTAAGATATTGATAACCATTATATTATAAACGAAATCGATACAATTGTCAACAAAAGGAACAGATAAACTGGTTTTACTTATTAATTCGCTAACACGAAGCGAGAAGCGTAGTTTTAAGCTTCACTCGTCAAAAGTTGGCGATGCCAATAAATTGTATGTCAAGTTATTTGATGAAATAAGCAAAACAGGTACACTTGATGAGCAACGTGTATTGAAAAAAATTGACAAGCTCAAAAAAAGTCAACTTGCTAACGTAAAAGCAAACCTGTATCAAAACGTATTACGGGCGCTGAGAGATTTGAATACTGAAAACGATGCCGAGATAAAGATCAGAGAGCTGTATGATTTTTCTAAGATTCTTTATGACAAAGGCCAATATAGAGAAAGTTTAGACGTGCTCAAGAAAGCTAGAAAGTTAGCTAAACGCATTCATTCTGGCCCACTGGAGTTTATGACGCTCAATTTTGAAAAACACATTGAATTACACCACGTGACTGGCAGCATGACGCCCAAGGCGATTGAGTTGCATAGTGAAACACAAAGGAATGTGGAACAGATAGAGTTAGCAAATAATCTGTCTAACCTTTCCTTACGCTTGTATGGTATGTATTTGCAAAATGGGTTCGTAAAAAATGAGTCTGATATTGCGGCCTTAGATTCTTTTTTTTCAGCCCATATGCCCAATATCGAAGGGTCTTCATCCCTTGGGTTTTATCAACAGCTTTATTACAATCAGTGCTTTGTATGGTACCATTATATGATGAAGAATTTTGTGCAGTATTATAAATTTTCCAAAAGATGGGTGGAACTTTTTGAGAGTGAAGTAGAAATGATCAATTCTCAAATGGTGCTCTATTATAAAGGTTTACATAATGTTTTGGCAGCATTGTTTTTATGCGATAAAAAAGACATGTTTTCAGCTCACCTCTTAAAACTCCGACAATTAGTTGAAACGGGTGGTTTAAGCATAAATGAAAAATCGCAGTTGCATTTATTCATTAGCCTCCATGAGCTTAATGGCATTTTTCTTCACAATGCCTATAAGGAGGAAGAAAGCTTACAAAGCGTTGAAAAAATTGAAGAAATTATTGAACATGACATTTATCCTTGGGACACAAATCGTGTTGTGATGTTTCGTTACAAGATTGCTTGTGTATACTTTGGGGCAGGTGAGTTTGGTAAATGTCTAGAACATTTGAATGCCATCATAAATTCAAGCCTTGGTGATTTAAAACAAGATGTACAATGCTTTGCCAGAATATTAAGTTTGATTACACATTATGAATTAAGTAATGAAATGTTGCTCCCCTATCAAGTGAAGTCTGTCTACCGGTTTTTGTTGAAAATGAAAGAACTAGAAGATGTGCAAAAAGAAATTTTACAGTTTATTCGAGGAATTTCATCGGTGAAACGACAGCAGCTACCTGAGGCTTTCATTACCCTTAAAGAAAGACTTTTACCGTTGGAGAATCATCCGATTAAAGGTCGCCCATTTCTTTACCTCGATATCATTTCTTGGCTTGATAGTAAGATATACCATATATCTATGGTTGAAGCAATTGAGCGCAGAAACAAAAGTGAGTAGGGAATTGTGATTTGAGAATTGGGAATTGAGAATTGAGAATTGAGATTTTTGATTTTTGATTTTTGATTTTTGGGAAGTTAAATCAATCAAAAGAAAATCTTTGATTTTCAAGGAATGACATTAGCTTATCGGTGGGCACCAACTTTGTAAAGTTCACGTAAAAT
>ENA-ORXM01005444-ORXM01005444.1-marine-metagenome-genome-assembly--contig:-NODE-5444-length-10089-cov-2.592189_pt1 | contig 10089 bp, 9 predicted proteins | sample MGYA00237867_ERZ511480 | MGnify/ENA primary metagenome ERZ511480 (study PRJEB26309, sample SAMN06266103) | marine metagenome | isolation source: Algal blade | place: United Kingdom:Sidmouth, United... | reverse complement strand
CATAACCCACAGTCACTAAAAGGAGTGACAATAGCAACAAAATGTTTAATTTCTTCATAAATATTCAAAATCAGTTAAATCTGTCAAGTTTACTAATAATTAGAGTAAAAAACACGCTTTAAGGCGAAAAATGATGCCTTTTTAAATGCGAAACGTATTTCAACTCTATTTTTGAGTCGATATGCCTTTATCGCTATCTTTACCCAACAAACCAATAACTTTATGATCACGCCTATTGAGGGATTTTCTAAACTGACGAAAGAGGAAAAAATTGACTGGATTGTCACTAATTACACCCATAACCCCGCTACTTCAAAAAACATTCTTAGTAATTACTTGAATACTGATCAGGAGTTACAAAAACTTCACGATGAGTTTATTGAGAATACCATCACCAATTTTTATTTACCGTTAGGAATAGCTCCGAACTTTTTAATAAATGATAAACTGTATGCCATACCCATGGCAATTGAGGAAAGTTCTGTTGTTGCTGCAGCTAGTAAAGCAGCAAAATTTTGGTTTGAGCGAGGCGGATTTAAAACGTCAATAATAGGGACAGAAAAAATTGGTCAAGTTCATTTTATGTACCATGGCGATTCTAAAAAGCTTGAGAAATTTTTTACTGAAGTTCAAGAAACACTTTTACACGAAGCTTCAGATATAACAAAAAATATGCAGAAGCGTGGTGGTGGCATATTGCATATTGAACTCAGAAACAAAACTGAAAAACTACCGAACTACTATCAGATTCATTGCACTTTTGAAACGCTAGACGCAATGGGTGCTAATTTCATAAATTCTTGTTTAGAACAATTTGCTAGCACCTTCAAAAGAGAAGCATTGCACTTTTCTGCATTTAGCGAAGAAGAAAAAAACATTGAAATTGTAATGAGTATTCTTAGCAATTATGTGCCTAATTGCTTGGTTCGAGCGGAAGTCAGTTGCCCTGTTGAAAGGCTAACAAACGACCCTAAAACTGCCACTGAATTTGCAAGAAAGATGATTCAAGCGGTCGCCATTGCTAAGATAGAGCCTCATAGAGCCGTTACCCATAACAAAGGCATCATGAATGGAGTAGACGCTGTTATATTGGCTACTGGAAATGATTTTAGAGCTGTTGAAGCAGGGGTTCATGCTTATGCAGCTAAAGACGGTAATTATACCAGCTTAACTGATGCCAGTTTAGATAATGGTGTTTTTAAATTTTCGATAGCCTTACCACTTGCACTTGGTACTGTTGGAGGCTTGACAAAGCTTCATCCATTAGTTAAACTTGCACTGGAGATTTTACAAAATCCTTCGGCAAAAGAATTGATGCAAATTGTTGCTGTTGCAGGCCTTGCACAAAATTTTGCGGCTTTACGATCATTAATAACCACAGGTATTCAAGAGGGACATATGAAAATGCACTTGCTTAACATCTTAAATCAATTGGGTGCTACAGAAAAAGAAAAAATTACCTTGACTAAACATTTTAAAAAGAACACTGCGACACACAGTTCGGTAGTTGCGGCTTTTGAAAATTTAAGAAACCAATGATTCATAAATTTTACAGCAACGGTAAATTATTACTCTCCGGAGAATATGCTGTTTTAGATGGAGCACTTTCATGGGCTATTCCGACTAAATTTGGCCAATATTTAGAAGTTACCGCCATTAACAACAACCAAATTTCTTGGAAAAGTATTGATGAAAAATCGGCACTTTGGTTTGAAGCCACTTACCATTTAAACACCTTAGAAGTTATTCAAACTACAGATCAAGAAACCTCAAAAACACTGCAAAACATACTACAACAATCTCAAAAACTGAATCCTGATTTCTTATCAAACAGTAAAGGAGCACAAGTAAAAACAACGCTTACCTTTCCAAAAAATTGGGGATTAGGATCTTCATCTACATTAATTAATAACATTGCTGAATGGGCTTCTGTTAATCCTTTTAAATTGCTTGAATCTACCTTTGGAGGCAGTGGTTATGATATCGCTTGCGCATCAAATAACACTCCAATTCTTTTCCAAATTCAAGACAATACTGCAGAAGTAACAGCTGTGCCAAATGAAATACCGTTTGCCGACCATCTTTACTTTGTTTATTTAAATCAAAAGAAAAATAGTAGAGATGCTATTTCCGCTTATCGTAAAGCTGACTTTGATAAAAGTGAATTGGTTTCGAATATTACCGAAATAACACGAAATTTTGTTAAAGCAACGACACTATCAGAGTTTGAAACCTTGATTATCAAACATGAGTCATCCATTTCTAAGGCTTTGGATATTCCCACAGTAAAAGCTGATTTATTTTCAGACTTCACCGGTGAAGTAAAGAGTTTAGGCGGCTGGGGAGGCGATTTTGTACTAGCTACTGGAAATGCCGAAACTCCTGACTATTTTAAAAGCAGGGGTTATGAGACCATTATTCCTTTTCGATCAATGATTCTATAAAAAAAGCCTTCTGAAATCAGAAGGCTTTTTTTATAAACTAATAAATCTTTTTATTTAGTAAAAAGTAGCTCTATTATCTTCAATATCTGAAGCTTCTTTTAAAGCGTTGTAAACTGCTGAAGTAACTCTTGAAGTACTGGTTGTAGTTAATGTATTTGCATACGTGCTGTAATTATCTAACTGTGCAGCTGGTTCTTTTTTGGTAACGTTTATCATAAAAATACCCGTTTCTCCTTCTATAAGACCTGATGTATCTCCTTCATTCATTGCATAGGCTGTACCAACAACAACTGGTTCGTTACCCGCACCTGGAATAGTTGGAGATTTTACAGTCATTGAAGTAGCATTAGCAATAGAAAGGTTTGGTGCACTTGCAATCTCTTCAAGCGTTTTACCTTGATTCGCTGCAATAATTTGAGCTGCTTTTCTTTCCTTTCTTATTAACGGTAGAACAATTGGAGAAGCATCTTCAACTGACATGGTACCTTCTCTGTAAACAGCAGTTAATTGCGCAATCGCATATCCGTTATTTACGTTGAAACGTTTGATATCTCCAAGATCAGTATCCTCATTGAAAATCCATTGTACTAAAGAACGTTGAGCACCAAGGCCTGGAATATTTTCATCTAATACTCTAGCTTTATACGTTCGTACCGTATAATTACCTTCTTTAGCGATGTCAGGAAAATTGTTATCTCCAGACTGTGTTGCCATTTCAAATTTAGTGGCATCAGTAAACAAGGTATTCATTGTTTCTTCGGATGCTTCTATCAAACGAGCCAAATGACCTATCTGAACTAAATCTTGCTTATCATCAACCTTAATCACATGATAACCAAATTCGGTTTCAACCATTCCGATGGTTCCAATTCTATTTCCGAAAGCGAAATCACTAAATGCAGGAACCATACGTTCTTTTCTAAAAAAGCCTAAATCACCACCTTGGGGCGCTGAGCCACCATCAGAATTAGTTTTAGCAAGTTCTGCAAAATCTGCACCTGATTTTTTTGAATCACGTAATAGCTCTTTTGCTCTTGCTTCTGCTTCTTCTTTTGTTCTAGTCACCTCCGGATTTGCTCTTTGCGCTCCTTCGAAAGCCACAAGAATATGACTTGCCTTAACAAACCCATCTTTTTTACGAGCCACCATTTTAGAGATTTTAAAATAGTTACCATCACGATAAGGTCCGTATGTTTCACCTACTTTCAAACTCATTAAAGAATCTGCAAAAAGAGCAGGTAATTCAGTTTTAGCCTTAAATATAGTATCGAACTTGATATCAGAATAACGATCTAAAAAGTCAGTAGCGTCAGCAGTATTTTCAAAACCGATGATTGTATCTGTTTGTTTTGTTGATTCGTTGTACTCAGGTCTATCAGACATTAAGTTTACAACTGCAGACTTGGCTGCCGCTTCATCAGCTGCAGATGGTTTCTCTTCAAAATATACAAATTGAATATCTCTAGACTTCTCTTGCTTGAAATCATCTTGGTGAGAACTAATATAACTTTCGATTTCACTTTTACTTACAGCAATTGAACTATCAGCAATACTTGAAAACGGAATTCTTACATAACGTAAATCCATTTTATCATTCGCTAACTTATAATCTAATTCACCCTCTTTTAAAGTAGCACCAACACCTGCTTTAATCAAGTTGTAATATGTTTGCTCTTTATTACTTTGGATGATGTTTTTTTCATCTTGCAACCATAATTGATATGAACCATCATTTCTATCTTTCATATCTAGAATGAAATCACGAAATTTTCCTTCATCAAAAATTCCGTTCTCATTCAAAAATTGAGGACTTTGAGCATATCCAGGAATATTCTTGATATAGTTCATGATTTGATCCTCTTCTATATTGATTCCCAAATCATCAAATTGTTGTGATAAGATTGCGTTTCGCACTTCTTGATCATAAACATTGTTTACCATTTGCATAGAAGAAATATTCCCTGCATTATTTCTGGTCGCTATATCCATTTTGCTTCTAAAAGCATCAACAGAAATATCTTCACCATTTACCTCTGCTACAGAAGAACCAACTTTTCCTCCACCAAAATTATCAGCGGTAAAAATACCAGAGATAATGAATGCAAAAAGGGCTAACGCGATTACCAAAATTAAGACGGTAGTTCGCTTTCTAATATTTTCTAAAATTGCCATGTTAGCGTATTTATTTTCAAGTTTGTTATTGGAGGGCGAATTTACTATTTTCTTTTCACCTGTTCAAATTTATTACAGGTATACAAGAAGCTTGTTGACTACTTAAAACAAAGGCATCACACGAAATTTTTAAACCAATGAAAGATTTTTAAATTCTTAATGATTTCAATACGCTTTAATTACCGATTAAATTGGCTTTCAACCAAGTACTGATAAAGTGTTTAGTTTTTCAAGCAATCTACTCTACTTCGATAATTTCTAGTAGCACTAAATCAATCTTTGTATTCGAAACTTCTAAAATTGTAAAACGAAAATTATCAATGGCAATTTCAGTATTTAGCTCCGGAATTTCGCCTGTTTCATTAACAATTAAACCACCCAACGTTTCATATTCATCGCCCTCAGGTAGTTCAAGCTTATGGTTCTCGTTCAAATAATCAACCTCAAGTCTTGCTGAAAATTTAAATGATGATTCTGTAATTGCTCTTCAATAAGATCAGTAGAATCATGCTCATCTTCAATTTCACCAAACAATTCTTCTACAATATCCTCCATAGTCATAATACCAGAGGTTCCGCCATACTCATCTAAAACAACTGCCAAACTTTTACGTTTTTTAATGAGTACTTTAAGTATGTCATGCACTAACATTGTTTCTGGCACTAGCTCCACAGGTCTTAAAATACTCTTTATAGTTTTTGGTTTTTTAAACAACTCATACGAATGAACGTAGCCTATGATATCATCAACCGTGTCTTTATAAATCAGTATTTTAGAATAGCCCGTTTCTGTAAATAGTTTCGTTAAGTTTTTAGGAGTCTCATGCAACTCTACTGCCGTAATTTCAGTACGAGGCACCATCACTTCACGCGCCTTTACTGCAGTAAACTCAAGGGCATTTTGAAAAATTTGAATTTCCGAATCAACCTCATCTTCTTCTTCAATAGCCTCCATTTGCTCGGTGATATAATCTCCTAACTCAATTTTACTAAACGCCAATTGAACTTCATCACCATCGGTCTTAAAAAAGGCTTTGAGTATAAAATCTGAAATTTTTATAATAAAATCTGAAATGAAAGAAAACATGATGTAAAACAAATAGGCCGGTAATGCTAAAACCTTAAGTAGCTTATTTGAATATATCTGAAACAAAACCTTAGGTAAGAATTCAGCAGTTAACAGAATGATTACAGTTGATATTATGGTTTGACTAATTAAGCTAAACTCATTCAGGTAATCAAAAATCGCACTATTATAGTTTTCAGATAGCCTTAGTAACCATGCGGTTAATACATCGCCCATAAAAATACCATACACCACTAAGGCAATATTATTACCTATCAACATGGTGGCAATAAACTTTGATGGCTTCCTAGTTAATAAGGTGAGAATTTTTGCTAAAAAGCCTTCTTGCTTTTTCTCTATTTCGATATGAATTTTATTCGAAGAGATAAACGCTATTTCCATGCCCGAAAAAAAGGCAGAAAATAGTAATGATAAAATAATAATGATGATGGAGGTATCCAATACTATTGATTATCTCGTTGTCTTTTCTCAAACTTTTTTCGATATGTTCTTCGAAATAAAAACATACCAATCGACGCTACCATAAAAAATATAAATAAATATGCGTAGTTACGGTCTATATTCCATTGTTCAAATGCTTTATAAACCGACCCAATTGCTATAAATAAATATAGGTACTCTGTATATCGTAAAATTTTAATCATCTAATGTCTCTTTTTCTTCAGGAATAAGCATAAGTCCGTACGTTTTATGCGCAAATAAAAAATTCTGATCTTTACTAAAGTCCATTCCCTCACCATCCATAATGGTACCATCATCGGGATTGGTATACTTAAACTTTTCATGTGTAAAGACCCACTCGTTATCTTGATCTAAAAACAATTGTGAAGTTTCTAGTTTCTTGCCATCATGGCTTTCTAAAACTACATTGCCTTGTAAATCTATCAAATTCGTAGCAGAATAAATAATACCGTAATCTGCCTTTATAATACTCTTTTTGTTTTCATCGTCATAAAAATCAACCACCAAACCATTAGGAAATTTTTGATACGGAAATTCAAGGTTTGTAAAATCTTCACGAATAGGACTCGTTAAGACCGATATTACCTTAGAAACTTCACTAGTGTCAATTGACATGGTGTTCTTAGTTTCGGTGTACGTAAATACAAAGTTCTCTGCCACACCAACAGGAAAAATAGGCTTTTTAGCTTCATCACCTACTCTTTTATAATTATCACCGCATGAAAAAAAAAGCATTGCCATAGAAACTATGACAATGCTTACAAAAATATTGTTTTGTGATTTTATCATTTTACAAATTAGGCACCTTTACGCTACCACCAACCCAACAACTAAATGTTACGGTTTTACCAGCCATACCTTCTGAGAAAATCATTTCTTTATTCGGTGCTTTCGCTGAGTAACTAGCAGCCGATTTGTTTGCTCTAGAACTTAAAGAAGGATCGACTCTACCTGCTTTTCTAGCCATATCTGCCGCTTTCCAGTAAATCGCTCTTTTCTCAAAAGTGGTATTACCACATTGATTAGCACTAGTTGCATACAAGTTAGCTATAAGTAAATATGCTTTACCATTTGCAGAATTAAAATCAATTGCTTTTTGAGCATATTTTCTAGCAGTTGATTTACTTCCTTTTCTTTTATTAATCAATGCCACCTTGTAAGCAATATTTGATCTTTTCTTACCATCAGTTTCTAAGCTCAATGCTTTATCAAAATCAGCAAGTGCACCTTGAGAATCTCCGTTTTTCATTTTTAACGTACCTCCATATACATAAGCATCAGCAGAAGGGTCAAGTGCTAACTGTGCTTCAAACAATTTTTGAAACATTGGGTCATCAGTACATTCTTTGTTAAACATAAGACCAACAGCTCTCTTCACCCATACCACATCTCCTTTTTTCTCATCAAAAGATTTTTGATATAAAGGAATCAAGTTATCACAATCAGCCAAAGGACCTAATTTAGCATCAATACTACCAGCAATCTTACCGTAAGATTCTGAATTCTTACTGTAAACTCTTAAACGTCTTTTTTCTTTAGAAGTCAATGTGCCTTCCTCTTCTTTAGGTAAAAGCTTAGCAATTGCGTCTGTTAATTTTGCATTTTCAACTTCCACTTTTTCAGTAACACCATCGTATACATCAAAAACTTCTTGCAAGTCTTTAGAACCCGCTTTGTATAAAGCAACTAAACTTGAGAAATAAAGGTAAAGTGCTTTCGGATTTTTAAAGTTCTTTTCATCTTCTGTAAAAGCAGTACTTAAATTAGAATAAATCTCATCATCAGAAATCATTTTATTATCATACTTCAACAACACCTTGTCAATGATAACATCTGCTTTTTTCGTTTTATTCGGAAAATGCGTCATTCGATCATCATGCAATTTCAACATATCTGCAATAAAACCTTCTTTTTCAGCACCAGAAGACTTTTTAATTTTATCTGCAAGAATTTTTTCACCTACAGAAAAATTAGCCAAGTTAATCGCTGGGCATGTTTCATAAACCATTTTCCATGGCGTGTATGCCGCTTCGTAATTTTTAACTTTAGCGTGCTCAACGTAAATAGAAAGATTTGTCACACACTCCGTGTTCTGAGCTTGTGCATTACTTATCGCCATACACCCTAAAAACATAATTGCTGTAAAGTAGAGTTTCGTTTTCATATTGTAATATTGTTTAAAGTGGTTAATGTACTAAATTTTTAGTTAATTTTTCTCTTTCTGAACCATCTATCATTTAAAGATAATCCAACATTTATTTTGAAATAATCTTCCTTAATCAAGTTTGCATCTGTGGTTCCTCTTTTTCCAACTTCAAAACCAAGGTTGATATTAGAAAAGCCACTAGTACCTGACGCCAGTGGTAGACCAACTCCAAAAGTTATGCCAAAGTCATCAATTTCTTGATCATTCACCACCATTCCGGTCTTTACAGAACGTATTCCCGCGCGGTACGTTACACGTTTAAAAAAGCTCGTAAACGACGTATAATCAGGTATATAATAACCTCCTAAAGCAAAACTACTAGCATCTTGATAATCAAAAGTATCAACTACAACAAAGTCATTACTGAATGTGCTTAGTTTTTGAAAACTATACTCTCCACCTAAAAACCATTTTCTTTCTTCCCCGATACCCAAACCTAAAGTTGTTTTCGTCGGAATAGTTAAACCTTGTTTCTCCAACCCTTGAGCTGCAAGACTTATATCGAAAACTTCAATATCCTCACCCGTACTTAAACTAAAAGACCCCACTTCTTGGGTATTTCTTGACGATAAATTGGCTTGTGTATTTATTCTAACATTTGAATATAGTGTTAAATCGTCGGTAATTTTAGGTGTATAGTTTACGGAATAATTAAAATCGATTCCACCAATTCGAGATATTCTATTGTCTAGGGTTCCAAATTGTACGTCTTCCACAAATTGAGTTCGTAAATTTTCTATTTCTCCAAAATTGTAATTCGCCGTAACACCAATACTTAAATTTTTAGTAATCTGATACCCTAAAGAAAGGTATACCCTATTAATACCTCCAGTACCAGAATATTGATTGGTAACCTCAGCATCATTCCCATTTATGGAAGTAGACAATAGGTTATAACCTACCGCAGAATAAGGCTGAAGCCCTAAGCCTACCCCGAAGCCTTTAGCAACCGGAAAACCTAGTGAAAGATAATCTAAGGTGGTAAGACTATTGTCTTCTTGATCCGTTGCGCTTTTCAGCGTAAGCCGTTTGTAAGATATTCCTGCAGTATAAGCGGTCAGTCTTAATTGTCCGTAAGCTGCTGGGTTTTGCAGATTGATATGAATACTATCTCCATACATACCGATGCCACCCATCATTTGATTTTCTACCGAACTTGAACTACTCAGTTCGCCGAGGCCGAAATAAGAATAAGGAGAAACAGTACCGTCTTGAGCGTTTGAAACTATAGCAAAAACACATGCTATTACAATTACAATTTTTTTGATCATTTAGCGCTTGTTGTATTCCAGCAGAAAGTTTAATCCTTTCAAGAGAAATTTGGAATCCGCAAATATGGTATTTTTTAATCGTTTTGACAAAAATTGGGCATCACCCCCTGTTAAAATAACTGTTAAATCTTTAAAACGCATTTTGTATTGATCAATGACACCATCAATTTCTATTAAAATGCCCTTCACAACCCCACTATGAATACTGGTTTGTGTAGAGTTACCAATAATATCAATTGGATCATTTCGCTCAAGTAATGGTAATTTATCAGTATGGTCGTTCAAAGCTTTATATCGCATTTGCACGCCAGGAGAAATGGCACCACCTAAATATTCGCCATAATCATTAACCATATCATAGGTAATACAAGTACCAGCATCTATAATCAAAGTGTTTGCTTGTGCATTTATATAAAAAGCTGCAGTAGCCAATGCGATACGATCAACA
>ENA-ORXM01005443-ORXM01005443.1-marine-metagenome-genome-assembly--contig:-NODE-5443-length-10090-cov-3.701588_pt1 | contig 10090 bp, 12 predicted proteins | sample MGYA00237867_ERZ511480 | MGnify/ENA primary metagenome ERZ511480 (study PRJEB26309, sample SAMN06266103) | marine metagenome | isolation source: Algal blade | place: United Kingdom:Sidmouth, United... | reverse complement strand
TTAAAGATTTGAAAGAAGAGTTAAAAGATAAAGGAATTCCCGTACGATTATAAGTTCGATTTGGACTCTAACCGATAAATAAGAGATAATGAAAAAAATAGGTTTAATAGGAGGCATCACTTGGCAGTCAACACAGTTGTATTATCAGTTGTTGAACACAAAAGTAGCTGAAACTTTAGGAGGTTCTAGTTCCTGTGAGTGTCTTATTGAATCTGTTAACTTTGCGGAGATTTCGGAAAAACAGGGCAAAGGAGATTGGGATTCCTTGCATGAGAAGATGGCGGATATTGCCTTGCGTTTACAAAATGCCGGTGCGGAAGTTATTCTCATTTGTGCGAACACCATGCATTTGAGTGTTCCTATAATTACACAAAAAATAGCTATTCCTATTTTGCATATTGCAGAGGTAGCCGGAGAAGCGGTAAAAGCCAAGGGATGTCAAAAAGTGCTTTTATTGGGTACAAAATATACTATGGAACTGGATTTTTATAAGGATATCCTTAAGAATCAGTTTCAAATAGAAGTTTTAATTCCTTCTAAAGAAGATAGAGAGGTGGTTCATGACGTAATATATCATGAACTCTCCAAAGGCATTATTACCGAAGAATCAAAAAAGAAATATTTAGACATTATTGGCAAAGCCGAAAAAGAAGGAGCGCAAGGTGTTATTTTAGGTTGTACCGAAATACCGTTACTAATTCAACAAGAAGATTGTACGATAGCGGTTATAGATACCACAAAAGAACATGCTCATGCGGCCGTAAAATTCGCACTAGCTTAAAATATATACGATGAAAATAGATTTCAATAAAAATGGAGACGGACTTGTGCCGGCAATTATTCAGGACGCAGTTACAAAAAACGTTTTGATGTTGGGGTACATGAACCAAGAGGCTTTTGACAAAACTGAAGAGACCAAAAAAGTAACGTTTTATAGTCGCACCAAAAAAAGATTGTGGACCAAAGGCGAGGAGAGCGGAAACTTCTTGGAGCTGGTAGATATTAAAAACGATTGTGACGATGATACACTTCTAGTTTTTGTAAAACCCGTAGGTCCTACTTGTCATAAAGGAACAGATACGTGTTGGAACGAAGAAAACACTTCAAATTTTGGATTTCTATCTCAATTGGAAGAAGTTATAACACAGCGTCGTGAAGCTTCGGATTCTAGTAAATCATATGTTGCCTCTTTATTTGAAAAGGGCATAAACAAAATAGCCCAAAAGGTTGGTGAGGAAGCCGTGGAAACTGTAATAGAGGCCATGGATGATAACGATGACCTCTTTTTATATGAAAGTGCAGATTTACTTTTTCATTACTTAATATTACTTCAGGCAAAAGGATTCACCTTAAAAGATATAGAAGCGGAACTAGTAAAACGACATAAATAGTCGTTTTACTAGTTTCTGTTTTTTAGCTGTGAAGCACCTTTTATTCGTTCATGATTGATAACCGCAGTACCCTTGTAGTTTAGAGTGCTCGCTCCCGTTGCCTCTACATCTATTGATTCCGTGGCAGTAAGGAAAGCTTCACTGGCTCCTGAAAGATCAATGTTCAAACGCTCTATTTGTAAATCGTAATTTCTAAAATCACTGCTTCCGGAAAGGTTGGCATGTACGGATTTTACTTCCCCGTAAATATCGGCTTCAGATGCACCGTTAAGGTCAACATTCAGATAATCTGCAAAGACTTCACCGGTAAGGTCAGACGCTCCGGAAAGCTCAATTTTACCACGTTCGGTATTCCAAGGACTTTCTAAGGTTACGCTTGCTGCTCCAGAGAGGTCAAATTCAGAAATATCTTTGGTGGTTATAAAAGCCTTCAATGTGGGATTGCCACTTACTGTTGTGTATCTTTTAAGTTTGATGATAACTTCGTTTCCTTCTCGTGCAACAACAATACGGTCTTGTAAATTGTCATTCGCTTCAATTTGGATTTCCTCTTCATTATCTGAAAAGGTAACGTAGACATCAAAAGCATTGGAAACTTTTAATTTGTCATAATCAGAAATTGTTAAATCTTTAGTGGTGATTTCATCCGAAGCTCGTATATGGTCATAGTCACAAGAGGTAAGAATTCCACATGCCACGGCCATGGCGATAAAAATCGTTTTTGTTTTCATTTTGATTGTTTTTAAGCTCGCCCAAAGGGAAAGCAGATTGATGAATTGTGGTGTTTTAGACGTTTACTAAACGCTCCTGAAGCTTAACTACAGGAATCCACTGAAAGTTAATGGGTGACCATTCTTCTTTAGTTGAGGAACTACCGGTACAATTGTTTCTAAGAAATACTTGGTTGTTTTCACTGAATACATGCTGTGTTTCTATAACATCGTGACAATGCGGACAGATTTTTTCGTTTGTTGCTTTCATTGTACGTTCTTTTTGTATCTATTACGACCCATATTAAAAATACCCACTTTAACTCCTATTCCGGCCGAAAAGCCATTAATACGAGTAGTGCGTGTAGGGGGAAGTTCAATTCTACTAGAAAAACGATACTTGACGCCTGCTTCTAGTTGCAAATAGCGAGAGATATTAAAAAGAGCACTTACGCCAGGTTCGGCTACGAAGACAACATCAAAATCATCTTCGGTAAGCTCTTCTTCGTAGGTATCATCATCTTGAAAACGATTATCAATATAACCAACGCCACCGGCACCCAATAAAAGGGGAAAAGAAAGATTAACACGTTTTTTACTAAAGAAAATAGGTTCTAAGTGAAGACCGCCGTAGGCACCTATTAAGTCTTCGTAACGCGCTAGACTGTTGTTATAAATATCTTGTTCCGAGTATAGAAAATTGCCCGCAAAGCCTATTTCAAATTGACGATTGGCTACATAGGCAACTTTAAGCCCGCCCATGAATGCATTTTGGTCATCAATTTCGCCAACACCCATAGTAAGACCTAGGTATACCCCGTGAACGACATTGTTACGATCATTAAATTCCAAGTATTCTTCCGTTTCATTTTGGGCGGAACTAAAGAAAGTTGCTCCCAAACATAGTATAAGAAGACCCGTTTGTAATAATTTCATCACTGTTCATTTTTTGATTGATTACCTAATAGACAACCTAAGGCACGAAAAGTTGCATCAAAAACGAATTATTTTCAAAAAAAATGAATTTTTTACTGTAATAGGCATCATGGGAAGTGAAAAGGATACTTAATTTAATGGCGGATTACTATTGTCGGCGCCCCATTTATCCAGACTTTCCAAGATGTCTTTGAGTGATTTTCCTTTTTCTGTTAAACCGTATTCAACTTTTGGAGGAACCACGGGAAATACCTCTCTTAGGACCAACCCGTCTTTTTCTAGTTCACGTACAGTTTGAGTAAACATCTTATTTGATATTCCTATAATTTTTTTCTGCAAAACGCCCGAACGTAATGGCCTGTCAAGAAGATGAAACAGAACAATTGGTTTCCACTTGGTACCGATTAAATTCATGGTGTAATCTAAAGGGCAGTAATTTTTGTTATTCATTTTAGATACAAAATGTTGATAATTAGCAATTTACTCTTTTTGGTAACTATGTAACTTTTGGGTAAGTTATTGTCTATAAGTCAAATATAGGTTTGTTTTGTAGTGTAAAACTAAAAATATGAACACAAATAAAGAGTATCCAAAATCATTTTCACATATTGGTATTACGGTTCCCAAATTAATAGAAGCCGTTACATTTTATTCTGATGTAATGGGGTGGTATGTGATAATGGCTCCATCAAAAGTTAAAAAAGAAAAAGAAACAGCCATTGGCCAGATGTGTATTGATGTTTTTGGTGAAGACTGGGAAGAATTTGAAATTGCCCACATGTCCACTTCAGATGGTGTTGGAATAGAATTATTTTCATTTCCACAGGGGGTTAAAGAGGCACCAAATTTTAATCCTTTCAATACGGGACTATTCCATTTCTGCATACAAGACCCAAACATTGAAGATTTGGTTGATAAAATTGTAGCGTATGGTGGAAAGCAGCGTATGCCCATAAGGTCTTATTATCCTAATGAAAAGCCCTATAGAATGTGTTATGTGGAAGACCCTTTCGGAATTGTTTTTGAAATCTACTCGCACAGTTATGAGTTGACGTATTCTTCCGGGGCATATACGGAGTAATTGAAACAAAATTTAAAATGAAAGCCACCAACACTCTTTAAGTATTGGTGGCTATTTTCGGTTCATAGAAGTTATCAAAGGCTAGCTGCTCACTTCCCACTATATCTAAAGCTCTTTGAGTAATACCACGCCCTTTTTTCCGGTAATGGAAATATGACCTTGCACTTTCTTACCATAAACAGCGTTGATTTCACGAAGCTTTTTACCCTTATCCAGCATCTCCGAATCTACATCGTGAAATGATTTAGGTAAGCGCACCAGGCCTTCCTCCAGTACTGCCGAGAATTCGTGAGGAAAGTCCGTAATATTAAGACTTACTTCTGATGACTCTTGCTCAATAATAATTGTACCATTAGTAGATAGGATGTGATCAACTCTAAAATCAGATATTTTCAGGACCAAATCTATATCCTTTGCCAACCTTCCCAATTGAATCGTACTGAACTTGAGCATCCCGTAAAAAGTACCTATTTCCTCCAGGTCCACCTCATCCTTATTGGAGTAAAACTCTAAAGACCCAATAGTGTGCATGCTTATATCACTGCCACTACTGTTTAAGCGCATAGTGTTTGAATCGTCCATATCCAACCCACCATTCTTCAGGTCAAGGTTCGCATAATAGATGTTTTTAGCTCGTAATTTTCCGTATTTTAGATTAATATCGGCTTTATTCAAATTATCATTTATCCACATATCGCCATGTTGCACATCGGCTTTTAAAACTCCTCTCCAATCTTCTATAAAAACATCGCCAAATTTATTTATGATTTCCATTTCTGCCTTTTCGGGCATGTAGACTTTGTAATCTATTTGCACATTACTTCGGTCAAAATCAAACGGGTTAGCCTTCTCAAAAAGGTTGGAAAAGAAACCAGAACTGTTTTCTCCAATCTCATAACCAACGGATAAAAAATCATCGCTTTCGCGAAGAATAGGTCTAATTCGCTCTAGAAGCTCTCGGGCGTTGTCACTCTTTTTATGGGTAACAGTAATATTCACAGTAATGGAAACCTCATTTTTGGTCCATCCGTAGATATTAATATTGCCGTATTTATTGTCTAAATGAATTTCTCCCCCATTGGTAAACCCGTAGGTCTTGTTTACCTTTTTAGACACTTTTTCCTGCGCCATGACCGGAAGGCCAAGGAGCATCACCGCAGCAAAAAGGAGCAGTTTTTTATAAAGTGTATCCATAATCCTCATCTTTTAATTTTGATTCGTTTAGCTGGCGCAGTAGGTTCTCTATGAGCTCTATTCGCTTTCGGTAATTAGAAACAATAGCTTCCAATACCAATTCGTTATCCAGGTTGTTCTTCATCTCCAACTTCAACTGTTCGTATTCGGTATCCAATTCGTCCATAAAGGATAAAAACTCTTCTTTATCGGCATCTGATAGTTTGTCATTATTCTTTACCAATTGTACTTGGTAGGATACCAAGCCTTTGTAATGCATATCTATATCCTGTAATTCTTTGGATACAAAATTGTTCTCATTCGTAGAGCCATTTAGAAACGAGATACCGATCAGCCCGGAAATTCCTAGGATAACAAGTACAGTTGCCGCAATACGCAGCATAGGCAATTTCCATAGCGGGATTACCTTAGGTTCAGAAGGTTCAAGTTGAGCCTCTATATTTGCCCAAAGCTTGGCGCGATCTGCCTTTTGGTCATCAAAAGATGCTTTACTTGCCCTAATATGTTTTTCAAAATTGTCCATTATAAGGTGTTTATAATTTCAACTAGTTTCTTTTTTGCCCTGTGATATTGTGATTTGGAGGTTGATGTTGTAATGCCCAACACTTCACCAATTTCTATATGGTCATAGCCTTCCAGTAAATACAGGTTGATAATATTTTTGTAACCTAAAGGCAGTTTTTCAATACCCATCTTAACTTTTTGAATATCAATTGCATCTACCGGGTCATTATGTATTTCTTCCGTTAGGTGATACTCATGATCATCCATGGCGGCTAAAGGAAGACGCTTTACTTTTAGATGATTTATGCTTTTGTTGATGACTATCCGTTTAAGCCATGCTCCAAAAGTTGACTCATATTTAAAGCTGTGCAGATTTTTAAAAGCATCTACAAAACTATCTTGCACAATGTCTTCCGCATCTTCTTTGACCCCCAAAAATCGCATCCCAATGTTATACATAGCATCTACGTAGAGCTCGTACAGTTGGTACTGTGCGTTTCTATCGCCAGACTTGCTGCTTTCAACAAGGGGCTTATGCGTAAAACGGATTTCGGTTTTCAATTAATTAAAGAGGGTTATTTGTTCTCTACAATTAGGTTTCAATAGCAAAGACAAGCAAAAGTTGCAAGGGTTGCATTTAGGGAGGAATATTTTAATGCTAAGATATTAATATAATAGGATTTATATTTTTCTGATTTACTAGCTTCGTACTTATATAATTGGAGAAAAAAACAAAGAGATGCAACCTTCTTGCAATTTGGTTGTCAATAGAAGTGTTCATCAATCAAAATAAAAATAAAATGATAAAAAAAAGAATTAAAAAGCTGGCTGGGCAAAGGTTAAAGGCCTTTTTCAGCCTGTTGCTATTGCTCATAAGCGCTTATAGTATGGCGCAGGAAAACTACACCGTAAGCGGAAAAATAACAGATCAACTTAACGGCGAAACCCTATTTGGTGCATCCGTATTTTTGGAAGGGACAACAATAGGAGTAGTTACCAATGAATACGGATTTTATTCCATTACAGCTCCGGAAGGCAACTATCGCCTACATATTTCTTACATGGGGTATTCAGACAAATACCAAGCGGTTACATTGGATAAAAACCAGCAGTTCGATTTTGAAATTTCGGAAGCCTCAACCGAGCTGGAAGAGGTGGTGGTTAGCGCAGATGAACCGGAAAGAGCTGTTTTGCGAAAACCGGAAATGAGTGTCGCTAAAATGAATATAGCAACCGTAAAGCAAATGCCCGTTGTTTTGGGAGAGGTAGATATTTTAAAGTCGTTACAAATGCTTCCTGGGGTAACCAATAATGGAGAAGGTACCGGTGGATTTCATGTACGAGGTGGTGCGGGTGACCAGAACTTGGTTTTATTGGATGAGGCAATAATTTACAATACTTCGCACATGTTCGGATTCTTTTCTGTGTTCAATGCAGATGCTATTAAGGATGTAAAATTATACAAAGGGGGAATTCCTGCCAGATATGGTGGTAGAGTTTCTTCCGTGCTGGATGTTCGTCAAAAAGATGGTAATAGTAAGCAATTTGCTGCAACAGGAGGAATAGGTATAATATCTAGTCGTCTTGCCTTAGAAGGTCCGTTGTTCAATGATAAAGGTTCTTTTTTAATAGCGGGTAGACGCTCATACGCCGATATATTGTTAAAAGCTGCAGGTGAGGACAACAGTGTTAGCTTTTATGACTTAAACTTAAAAACGAATTACAAAATCAATACGAACAACAGACTATATCTCTCTGGTTATTTTGGCAGGGATTCTTTTGAGCTAGGAGAGAATTTTGAAAGTAGTTATGGGAATTCAACAGGGAACTTACGTTGGAACCATATTTTTAACGACCGGCTTTTTTCTAATCTTTCTGCTGTATACAGTAAATATGATTATGATCTAGGAATTACTACTGCAGAGTTTGATTGGGTTTCTTCCATAACAAATTATAACCTGAAGTACGATTTTAAATATTATTTGAGCGATAAGTTTAAACTGGATTTTGGGGCTAGTGGTATCTATTACGATTTTGATCCTGGGAAAATCAGTCCAACTTCAGACACTTCAGCCGTAAATCCATTTACATTAGATAGTAAAAAAGCGATAGAAAGCGGAGTCTATATTAATGCGGAACATAAACTTACCGATAAGTTAACCGCCCAATACGGATTGCGTTATAGCGGATTTACAAGACTTGGTGGCCAACCAATGATAGATTATGCAAACGGCCAACCAGTAATATATAATCCAACTTTAGACATTTACGAACGGGGAACTATAATAGGGGAGACCAATTATGAAAAAGGAGATGTCATAGAAAAATTCGGAAATTTTGAACCTAGAGCATCTCTGGCGTATGTTTTAAATGATAATTCTTCTGTAAAAGCAGGATTTTCTCGGGTGGCACAGTACATTCATTTATTATCGAACACCTCTTCTGCTACACCATTAGATGTTTGGGCACCAAGCGGCCAATTTATAAAACCACAATTATCCAATCAATATGCATTAGGATACTTCAGGAACTTTAAGAATAAAGTATATTCCATGGAGGCGGAAGTCTATTTTAAAAACACAGATAATAGAATCGATTATATAGATGGGTCTGATCTAATAGGGCAAAATACTATAGAAACCGAAATCTTAACAGGAGAATCAAGAGCGTATGGTCTTGAACTCTTATTGCGAAAAAATGAAGGCGACTTTACGGGGTGGATTGCATATACTTTGTCAAAATCAGAACAACGAACTCCAGGTGGTATCGCCGGTGGATTAGGAATCAATGATGGGGATTGGTACAACACCCCTTATGATAGAACCCATGATATTTCTATTTCCGGGGCCTATAAATTGAATGACAAATTAAGCTTTGGTGCCAATCTAGTATTTCAGACCGGTAGGCCGGTAACCTACCCAAATGGGCAGTATGAATACGAGGGTATTTCTGTGGCTAGTTATGCGGATAGAAATTCTGACCGTTTACCGTCTTATCACCGCTTAGATTTATCGGTTAATTACAAACCCAACCGTAAACCGGAAAAACGTTTTAAAGGGGAGTGGGTTTTAGGTATCTATAATGCTTATAATCGTAAAAATGCCGCCTCAATTTCCTTTGGTCAGAATTTAGAAACGGGAGCTAATGAAGCTACCAGAACGGCTATTTTTGGAATTGTTCCTTCGATAACTTATAATTTTAAATTTTAAAAACATGCACAACTATATAAAAGTCATCATATTAATTTTAGTGACATCAATTATGTCTTGTACTGATGTTATTGACGTAGAGGTTCAAGAAGATACTACCCGGTTAGTTATTCAAGCCTCCTTGGATTGGGAAAAAGGAACTGCAGGAAATGAACAGTTTGTAAAATTGAGTACATCTACCAATTTTTTTGAAACTTCCAGTAGTACAGCTATTACTGGTGCATCTGTTTCAGTAATTAATGACACGAGTGGCGATGAATTTGTTTTTGCAGACCAAAATAACGGTATGTATGCCACTTCTGATTTCGTACCGGTTCTGAATCAGTCCTACACATTGGAAATTGTTTATAATGGTGAAACCTACACGGCAAAAGAAACATTAACGCCAGTTACTGATATCACGGATTTGTATCAAGGACGTGAAGATGGTTTTGATGACGAAGAGCTAGAATTACATGTGGAATTTACAGACCCTGAAGATGAAGAGAATTATTACCTATTTAGATTTCAGAAGGAAGGCGATTTATTGCCTGAATTTGAAGTAGGCAATGATGAATTTATAAATGGTAATGAAATAGATACTTGGTATGAAACTGAAGAAGATGAAGATACAGATAAAATAGAAGCGATTCAGCCAGGCGATGTAGTCACTGTAGAGATGTACGGTGTGTCCGAAGCTTATTATAACTATATGGACATTTTAATAGACCAAGTAGGAGGCGTAGGTATTTTTTCTGCAACTCCCGTAGCGGTAAAAGGAAACTGCATCAACTTAACAAATCCTGACAATTATGCACATGGCTATTTTAGGGTGACGCAAGTAGTGAAAGGGAGTTATACTTTTGAGTGATTTGGGTTGGTATTGAGTAGTTGGTATGGAGTATAGAGAAGAAAGTATTGGGTAGTTGTTTACAGTTTTAAAAGTTGGTATTGACGGATAATTAAAATGAAAAAAACTCAGGTAAAGCATTTTTATGATGGGCGTTTTTTAACTTGTACTAACTACTAACTACTAACTACTAACTACTAACTACTAACTCTCACCACCAAACCACAAAAAATTTC
>ENA-ORXM01005442-ORXM01005442.1-marine-metagenome-genome-assembly--contig:-NODE-5442-length-10090-cov-4.001298_pt1 | contig 10090 bp, 4 predicted proteins | sample MGYA00237867_ERZ511480 | MGnify/ENA primary metagenome ERZ511480 (study PRJEB26309, sample SAMN06266103) | marine metagenome | isolation source: Algal blade | place: United Kingdom:Sidmouth, United... | reverse complement strand
TACCAACGGCATAGATGTAATTGTCATTTCCAAAACCATCTCGGTAACATCCCGTATTGGGTAAACCATGTTCAGGTCTATCCGTGAAAGGAACATTCACAGAATCTGGTTGTCCCCATCTAGGATAACCTGTAGAAATAGCTGGTGTACAGAACGTCCAACCTCCATCTCTAGGTTCATTAATACTGTATTGGACCATAAATGGCAAATGCTGATCACCATTAATATGAAAAGCACATGCTTTTCTAATTGTTTCAACCACTTTATCTCGTTTAGATTTTGGCCAGCCACCGGAATCAAGGTCGCCATACAAAAATTCTTTTGTTGGGCCGTGATGTGTTCCTACGTTGGAAAATAAAGTCTGACTAAGTAAAACTTTCATATTAGCTCCTTGCCAATCTCCAACCCAATTATTAAGAAAGAGGAGTTGTCTTTGCCCCATAAACGAGAGGGTATCATTATCTAACTCTTGTTGTGTTGCAGGAGCTGTCAAATGATCTATTCTCCCTTCTCCTGTCCTAACCATTTCCGGACCTGATTTAAAAAGACGGTCACTAACTATGGCAAAGCTCACTCTTCCATATACCAACTGGGTATACCACGTACTGATATCTGATTTCATCGGAGCCTGATCATAAGCTTCTGGCATATGCCCACATTGCGTTTTATTTACAACGTTTACAAAATTTGGAGTTTGTACCAATCCACCATGGGCATCACGCACTTTTTCCCATTCTTCAAATGAGATTCCTTCTCCTCCTTCTCCCCAAAGGTTTCCTTGATACACATCATGATCATCCGGTGTGCATACGCTTGGTCTATTTCTTAGAACATCGCCAAACGCCCATCCGAACATATACCATTTACCTAAATAATTTAAAATGGCCTTTTCTTCTGGCTGCCTTTTTATGGGATACCCTCCGTTGCCTTCGTATAATTGGTCTCCTGAAAAATAGAGCATATCCGGATTGGACTTATCTAAATTTTCAACCAAAGGACGGTACGGAAACCCCATAGCATGCTGACATGTGAGTCCACCAAAGGTTAAAGCTCTATCCGTAGGTTCTTCACGTATAACACCTTCGTAACTATGTTTTTTCTTATCCAAACTGTAACGTAGACGGTATTTTACATCTTTAGAGGTATCCCAGTTAGCAACAGAAAAAATAGAAGTGAAAGAAACCGGATCTATCTGAACCTTTGCCTCTTTTACCCATTTTCCGTTTCTTAAAAACTGTAGTTCTACCTTTTGAGAATCTTTAGGCCCTATTGGAGGAAGTTGAGCGGTAAGTTTTAACTTTCCTTGAGATAAGGTATACATTGTCCATAAAATAGGACCAAAACTATTTTCTGGCGTATATTGAACTTTTGTGCCCGATAGCTGTACATCACTCCACCAAAAAGTACTTTCTTTTTTTTCATTCCCTTTATTCTCAAGAGCGACTAACCCGTTTATATTTTTATCTACTGAATACTTTAGAGTTTTAGAGATACCAGCACTATCAATTACTTCAAGGGTCAATTCTGTAGCCTTAGCTTTATTTTGTCCTTTAAATTGAAGGGTGAAATTTTTAAAATCGAATTCCTTTGGAAGTGATTCTTTCTTTTCATCAATATATATTTCGCCATTTAGATTTATTCCTGCCGAAATACCCTTTCCAAAATAACAGGCCGCTTTAACGCTTTTAGGGTCTGTGAAATCTTTTATTCCAACGGAAAAACCTACTCCACCTTTATTGCCCTTATTCTGTAGTAATCCTAAGTTCCCCTTTAGTACAAAATCGCCCTGGTTTTCACCTAATACATGGGTTAAGATATGTAACCTGGATTGCTTCTCTGCACCGGAAAATTCTAGTCGGTTGTTTTTAATTTCCCAATCTTCCATAGGTACTGCCCAGAATGAACTGCCAACCCAAACCCTATCATTCAACTTTTTAAAGTCCGCCGAAAAATTGGAATTAACAGAATTCAACGTCCCTTTCTCAAATACCATCTCTTTTGCAAGGATAGGATTAAAAGGACTCGCCAGCATGGGCACGGCGAGTCCTAAATTTTGAATAAACTTTCTTCTTTTAATGGTCATACTTAGTTTCCTAATTTAGGATTTACATTAACCTCAGATTCCGGAATAGGCCAAACATTATCCGTTCCTGCCCTGAAATTTTTGGTCGTCACGTACCATCTTGATTGCGGGTCGATTTTCTTGGATGTAGTTGGATACAAAGTAGAGCTTGGAAAAGGAGCTCCCCAGAAATCGCCAACTAGGACCTCGTCTCCTATATCCCATCTAAAAATATCCCAAAGACGCTGACCTTCCAATGCCAATTCAATTCTTCTTTCGTTTCTCAAAATAGGACGAAGTGTAGCCGGATCGGTTTCGGTTATTGGTGGCAGTCCTACAGAAGCTCTACCTCTAACCTTATTGATAGTCTCGTCTAACAACGTTTGTGTTATAGGGTTACCTGCTTCTAGCTCAGCTTCCAAATAACTCAATAAAACTTCGGCATACCTTATAATCGGAATATTTCCACCATAATCAGATCTTAAATTACCACTAAAAGACTCGTCAAAGAACTTTCTAAGCCCATAACCCGTTCGCGTTGCCTGTTTAGAATAGGTTAATTGATCCAAAGATTCCGTATGATCAGGGTGACAGTCATAAATTTTATCTCCAAAAGAAGAACCGTCCCAAAGTAAATTATATCTAAATCTTGGGTCCCTATTAGCTCCCATATCATCGTAATCAAATCTTGGGTCATCATAAGATAAAGGCGTACCATCATCAAAACCATAAGCATCTGCCAAGCTCCCTAATGGATTTACAATATGCCATCCCGAAGCTACGGCAGGATATGCATGTTGCGGTAAAGAATTTCCTGCCTGTCCTCCAAAATACTGGGTACTAAAAATGTTCTCGCTACTAGCTTCGTTCGCAGGAGTGAAAAGAGAAGCATAGTCTGGGTCTATGATATTTTCACCCATGTCAATAATCTCTTTGTACACTTTAGAAGCTTCGATAAAATTCTTCTCCCCAAGATACATTCTACCCAAGAAAGCTAAAGCAGCCTGCTTACTTGCTCTACCAGCTTCTGAACCCGACAATTCTCCAAAAGATGGCAAATCTGCGGCAGCGGCTTCTAACTCACTGATTACAAATGAAACCAATTCTGCTTTTGAAACCTTATCTACATTGTTTGCCTCATCTGGCGTTAAGGTCGTTGTTACCAAAGGAGCACTACCCCAAAACTGGGAGATATAGAAATAAGTGGAAGCCCGTAAAAAGCGAACCTCGGCAGTCATTCTATCAATCTTGCCCTGGTCCATATCTACATTACCAACGTTTTCTAAAAAGTCGTTGCAAATAGCAATTCGCTTATAAGAACCTTTCCAATAGCCATTGATAACATTATTATTTGGTAATAAAGTACCGTCCGTAAGACGATTTTGAGTAGAGTTATCCCCTCTACGATCATAGGCATTATCCGTTGCAAATTCCATAAAAACGATGCCGCAATACGTCCACCAATCTGAAGGCACCACTTGGGTTCCATATTCAATGGCACCACGGTAAGCCCCTGTCAAAGCTATATTTGCATTGGACTCTGACGTCCAAAAATTATCTTTTGCAAAAGCGTTACTTGGAAACTGTTCTAGTTCTTCGTCGCAGCTCGATACGAAAATCAATGCCATGCTTAAAACAGCGAACCTAGCAATGTATGATATGCGACCTATATATGTATTTAATAAGTTTGTCATGTCCTAAAATTTTAAGTTTAAACCAAAGGTGTAGGTAGTTAGAATAGGATAATAACCTCCTGTAGAATTAATCTCGGGATCCCATCCATCTCTGTAAGAGTTAAACGTGTGCAAGTTCTCGGCACCCACATACATCCTTAGATTATCGATGCCAATTAAATCAGTTACAGGATCAGGGAAATTATAGCCCAATTGCACATTTTTAATTCTAAGATACCCCGCATCTATCACCCAAAAATCTGAGGTTTGCGTATTTGGCGTACCACTATTGGTAATCACTTCAAGTCTAGGATAATCTGGGTAACGAACCGGATTTTCTGGATCAAACCTTCCTTCCATTTGCCATCTTTGAATATTTCCTAAATTGAAGAAAGCATACCCAGCATAATTCGTCAACTGTCCTTTAACTCCTCCAACACCCTGAAGAAACAGAGAAAAGTCGAAGTTTTTGTAATTAAGGTTAACATTAGCTCCGTACGTGTATTTTGGTATACGACTACCTAAATACTTACGGTCATACGTTGGGTCTACTTGACCATCCGGCACCCCATCAGGACCACTAATATCCTTATATCTAAAATCACCTGCTTGCGAACCTGGGTTAACTGCTGTCTGGTCTGCCCAACTAGATACTTCTCCGTCATTTAGAAAAACACCGTCTGTCTCATACCCGTAATACATTTGCATAGGATAACCGATAAAAAGATCAGATCCATTGCCTACATAACCATTTGGCTGCTCTACGTTACCTAAGCCCAAGGTCACAACCTCATTATCAATCACAGAAAAGTTTCCGTTAACCGAATAGCTGAAATCACCTTTACTCCCTCTGTAGCCCAAGTCAAATTCCCAACCCGTATTTTTAACGGCACCGGTATTGGTTTCACTAATACCAACCCCTAAAACAGATGATACACTGGAAGATGGCTTAAAAAGAACATCCGTGGTATTTCTCCTAAAATAGGTAGCATTGAACGTCAATTTTCCGTCAAAAAAACCGGTTTCGACACCTATATCCGTTGTTTCCGTTGACTCCCACTTAATGTTGGCATCACGATAGGTAGAATAAGCAGCTCCTGTAGAAAGTCCGCCACCCAATGCATAATCACGGCCTGAAGCCAAAACGGTTTGGTATGGATAGTTACCAATATTCTGGTTTCCTAAAATACCCCAAGAACCTTTCAGCTTTAAGTTTGAAAGCCATTCCACATCTTGTAAAAAAGATTCTTGTGATGCTCTCCAACCAACAGCAGCCGCTGGAAACACTGCATACTTATTACTCTTAGGAAATCTTGATGACCCATCATAACGAAGCGTAGCTTCAAACAGGTAACGCTCATCAAAACTATATTTTAAGCGAGAAAAGAAAGACTGTAAGGCCCACTCCGCATCATAACCAGCAGTTTGCTGATTTTCCGCACTACCTAGATCCAATACCGTGTAATCATTACTTGCAAAATCCTGTCGGTATCCATTAAAAAAAGAAAACTCTTCGTTCTCAAAAGAATACCCCCCCAAGAAGCTAAAATCATGAATACCTACTTCTTTTGACCATTCACCTGTAAATTGAAGCGTTTTATATAGTTCCTTATTACTGTACTGGTTCAAATAAGACTGACTCAAGTTAATCTGGTCGTTCAATCGTTGAGACGCGTAGTATGAACGCTCTTCGTGCAGTGTAAAATTATACCCACCTATTGCCGAAAATACTAAGTTATCATTAGGCTTATAGTCTAGTTTAACGTTTACACCTGCTTTTGTACGTGGGTTTTCTAGATAGGAATCAGAAGCTAACCAAGCCACTGGAGTTCCACCGCTTTCAGGCCCAATCCCAAAATTACCTTGAGAATCTTGTCCTAGCTCAATTGCTGGATATCTTACGGCATTAGATACCAATTGACTCACAAAACTGCCCGCATTATCAGTTGCGTCAGATGCCCTACTAGCTTCACTCTGGTACCCCGGGCCTTTATTTCCTGTCACCTGAGGCTCTTCTCTTTTTTCTACAGAACCAAAAAATCGAGTGTTTAATGTAAACTTATCCCCCAATTTATTCTGAAGGTTCATACGCACATTATAACGGTTAAAACTATTTTTTGGAACTATACCGTCTTGTTGTAAAATTCCTGCAGATACATAGTATTTATTTTTTTCATCTCCACCATTCAAGGTTAGCGTATGTGAAGTCTGGATTCCGTTTTTTGAAAATAAATCTTCTAGAAATTTTGTGTTCGGATAATTATCCGGGTCATCTTGTGCTTTATATTTTGCAATATCCTCCGCAGTAAAACTATTACTGCCAGAAGCTATATTATACATTTCGGCATATTCCCAAGAATCAACAAATTCCGGAAGCTCTGTTGCCGCATTAAAGCCAACGTAGCTATTGTAATTTATAGAGAACTTGTTCTCGCTTCCATTTTTTGTGGTAATAAGAATTACCCCATTTGCCGAACGCGCTCCATAAATTGCCGCAGAAGAAGCATCCTTTAGAACAGAAATAGATTTAATATCATCCGGATTAATATCGTTCATGCTACCAGCAATACCATCTATCAAAACAAGTGCGTCCGGTGTTGCTCCAAAGGAACCAACCCCTCTTACACTTATGTTTCCCCCACTCTGACCAGGTCGCCCAGAACGTTGAACCACTGTAACACCCGGCATTTGACCGGTAATAGCCTGGGACACCTGAGTAACAGGTCTATTCTCTATATCTTTGGAAGATACTTGAGAAACAGAACCAATTACGTTCACTTTCTTTTGTGTACCAAAACCGACCACAACAACTTCATCCAAGCCTGCGGCACTTTCAACCAATTTAATATTTAAAGTAGTTTGTCCTGCAGCGGGTATTTCTTTAGTGGCAAAACCAATATAGGAAACCACCAAAATAGCATCATCAGAAGTAAGTTCTAAACTAAAATTACCATCAAAATCTGCCGTAACACCATTTGTCGTTCCTTTTTCTATTACATTGGCCCCAGAAAGGGGTACCCCCATTTCGTCTGTAATCGTGCCTGTTACAGATTGTTGATATGTAATTATTCTCTCCTTTTCAGGAGGATTATCTACTTCTTTAAAAGAAATGTTCTTCTTAAGAACAATCTGGTTTTTTACCATGGTATAGGTAACGCCATTACCAAAAACCAAGTTCAATACTTCTTTGATCGGTCGTTTCTCTATACTGAGAGTCACCCTTTTAGAAACGTTAAGCTGACCCGTTTTATAAAAAAAACGGAACTCACTTTGCTTTTCTATTTTTTTCAGTACACTTTCAATAGTCTCGTTTTCGGCCTCAATGGAAACCTTCTTATTTTGCGAATAAGAATTCGCATGAAGGTTGAACAAGGCAAAGGCAAACATTAGAATGGAGATTTTCACTGTTCGGTTCTTGTTAAGAATGTTTTTCAATAGAATGAAAAACAATGGTTTTTTTTCCATATTTTTAAAGGATTTTGATTTGTTTAAACTGGATTGAAATCATTACTTGTCGGGGGACGTTGCCGCGTTCCCCGTTTTTTTTGGCTCTAAATCAGGTCATTCTTATGTTGGTTTTTTAATTAATATTTGGTTATTAGATATCTCATAGTCAAATTCTGCACTTTCTTTAAAAGTGTCCAGTAAATCTTGTATTGTTTCATTTTTAAAAGCACCTCTAAATCGCACTGCTTCCAGCTCCTGATATCCATTTTCAATTCGGACTCCGTAGCGGCGCTCAATCTTTTTTACAATAGCTTCAAAAGGCTCATTATTAAAAGTCAAATCGCCCTCACGCCAATTTAGATAGTCATCTAAATTAACTTCGCTTATTACAAGAGCATCTTTTTGCATTGCTACTTTTTGCCCAGGTACCAGAATACTTGGCTCGTGATTTATTTGTTCACTTCTATTATCATTAATAGCCACACTACCTTCCGCAAGTACCGTATAGGCTTCTTCGTTCGCATAACAACTAACGTTAAAATGGGTTCCCAGTACCTTAACATCCATATTCTGGGCAACCACTGTGAATTGATGATTTGGGTCCTTGGCCACTTCAAAATAGGCTTCCCCCTTTAAAAAAACTTTTCGCTCTTGCCCTTTAACAAAACTTACGGGATACTTGAGCGAAGTATCTGCATTTAAGTGCACCAATGTGCCATCGGAAAGTAGTAATTCAAAGGTCTTCCCCTTTGGAATAATTATCTCATTGTACACAAGCTCAGTAGTAGGCTTGCCATGGTACACCATTTGATCATTAGCTTGCGACGCCAAAATGTTCCCATCTGCATCTTTTATGGATTCCTCACTGCCAACAACAATTTCCTTTGTTTGATTATCGCTGGTTTTTAGTACAATTGCGGAATCATCTACTGTTAATACGGGTTCTTCCTGCGTATCTATGTTTAGAAAATAATAAGATACCACAAGTCCTAATACGCCAACAAATATGGCGGCATACTTTAAAACAAAAAGATTGAAATTAATTCGTTTGATTTTGGTTGGGTTTGTTTCATTTGTAATTTTTTGCCAAACCTCTTGCTTTACGGATTTATCAAACTTAAAATTTGACATTTCAAGATCATCGCCTTGATACGATTCAAGAAACCTTTCCAACAACTCTCTTTCCTCTGGAGAGCATTCGTTATTCAAGTATTTCTTAAATAGTTTTTTTGCGTTTTTTGCATTCATCTACACCTCTATTAGAAACGGATATCATTATTAAGTACCCAAAATAATGCGATGGTACACGTCAGAAGTCGATTATTTTTTAAAATCGATAAAATTTCAATAGTTTAATTACGATATACCCAATACCTAAAAGCTAGTATAGTAATCAAAAGAGAACTGTAACACATTCAAAAACAAGACTTAATAAGGTAGATTTAGTAGAGCAAAAGGAGAGAAATAACAATGGCCTCCTCTAGCTGAAGATTATTTCTAAGAGAAGCCAATGCTTTTGAAATTTGATTTTTTACCGCTTGCACGGATATTTCTAATTCTTCGGCAATTTCTTTGTTCGATTTGTGATGGTAACGGCTCAGAACAAAAATTTGGCGGCACCTTTTTGGAAGTTTAGCTACATGATCACGTATGATTTGATCGAGCTCCGAGTACTCCAGTCTTTGAGATACGTTCATTGAAACGTCAATAATGTTCAATCGGGTTAAATCTTCCGTCGATAACTTATTATTTCTAAAATGATTGAAAATCTGAAACTTTACTGCTTGAAACAGATAGGGTTTTAAGGAAGTAATATTGTTTGTCTTTCGTTTTGACCAAAGTGAAATAAAAACCTCTTGAATAATATCTTCACATACAGCCCTGTCCTTTATTATGTTGTGCGCATAAATGAACATAGCGCGGGAATATTTGTCATAAATAGCCTTGAAAGAAGCATTATCATCTTCCTCCATACCTTTTACTAGCGTCAAATCTTCACTTATCATCTTCATCACACAACAATCAAGATGCTAAATCTATAAAAAATTGACTTAAAATTACAATAACAGTAAAAAGAACACTTAATTTTAAGCTATAATACCAATTTTAAAGTAAACAAAGTGAAGCCAGAACTTTACTTCGCGTAGTTAACCCTATACCTCCAATTACTTATTACACCAAGTATTACAGCTCCTAAAGCTATATACCAAATATAGTCCGGTGTAATAGCTGCGGCACCACTTTGTCCGTAACTATGTAAACCTACCAAGTAATAGTTTACGCCAAAATAGGTCATCATTATACTGCCAAAAGCAATAACACTCAGAAAATTAAAAACCCACCTACTTCGTAAACCTGGTACCAGACGCGTGTGCACAACAAAAGCATAGATCATTATAGAAATCAGAGCCCAAGTTTCTTTAGGATCCCAGCCCCAATATCTGCCCCAACTTTCATTGGCCCATTGGCCACCTAAGAAGTTTCCAATGGTGAGCATAACAAGCCCTACAGTCATAGATAGCTCATTTATAATAGTCAGCTCTTTAATGTTTATATCCATTACGGCCTTATTCTTCTTATTGGTGAATATCATAAGTAACAAAGAAACCAAGCCAAGAATCATTGCGACTGATAACGGACCGTAACTTGCAACAATCACGGCAACGTGAACCATTAGCCAATAACTATCCAACACCGGTACCAAATTGGAAATAGCAGGATCAACCCAGTTCAAATGGGCAATAGTTAGCAGCATACTGGTAACAAAAGCAGATGCCGCAATGGTCATATCACTTTTTCTGGCAAAGAGAAGTCCCATTCCCATGGTTGCCCAAGAAACATAAAGAATACTCTCATAAGCATCCGTCCACGGTGCATGACCAGAAATATACCACCGCAAAACAAGAAC
>ENA-ORXM01005441-ORXM01005441.1-marine-metagenome-genome-assembly--contig:-NODE-5441-length-10092-cov-3.443335_pt1 | contig 10092 bp, 10 predicted proteins | sample MGYA00237867_ERZ511480 | MGnify/ENA primary metagenome ERZ511480 (study PRJEB26309, sample SAMN06266103) | marine metagenome | isolation source: Algal blade | place: United Kingdom:Sidmouth, United... | reverse complement strand
AGTCTACATGCTGTTTTACGCAAAAACAGGAATGACACCATACTCATGCGCTATTTTTTTAACGCGTCTACTCAAAAACAATACAAAATTGGTCAAGCCTATGCACTTAATGAATTAGGCAGAAAATACCGGAATACTACTCAATTTTCTAAAGCTATAGCGCTACATCTACAGGCGCTCGATGTGGCTAACAAGGCCGATAATTTGGAGTTTAAGGTGTCAAGCTTAAACAATCTAGGAGTTGTGTACAGTAGAACATCATCCATACGAACGGCAATGGATTATAACCAAAAAGCCCTTGAAATGGCCGAATCGGTAAAAAATCCTTCGAGAAGTCTAAAGCGTAGTATGAACATTTCTCATAATCGTATAGGTCATTTGTACAAAGAGTTAGAACAGTTTGACAAAGCCATTGCACAATTTGAAAAGTCGTTGCGACTTGAAACAGAATTAGATAATAAATTAGGTCAAGCTATTAATTATCAAAATGTTGGTGAATGCAAAGAAGAATTAGGAAACTTGAATGAAGCCCTTAAAGATTATCAAACTTCGCTCGCTCTAAATGAAGTAATTAATGACGATCAAGGGCGGGTTATTTGTAACAATAGTATTGCTCAAATTTTTATAAAACAAGGTAAACCAAAAGAAGCTTTGAGCCTGCTAGAACCAACCCTGATTAAGGCAAAGGCCCTAGATAACGACTTTTTAATTGCTCCAATTCATATCAATATAGGTTGGGCAAAAATGTTGCTAAATCGGCCTGAAGAAGCTGAAGAAAATATGCTTGAAGGGCTTATCCTTTCCGAAAATTCTCATCTTATGTCTTCAGCAGCTCAGGCATGTCATTTATTGTTCAGTTTACATCGAGGTCAAAGAAATTTCGAAAAAGCTCTGACCTATAATCTTAAAGCCGAACAACTGAGAGAAGAGATTTCAAACGTGAGTACTGTGCGGTACGTAAACGATATAATTACGCGATATGATTCTCAAAAAAAGACGAATGAAATTCAAGTTTTAGCTGAACAGAATGAAAATGCTATGCTTGAGATTAGAAAAAATCAAACCATCATGCTTATTACCAGTTTGGCTCTAGCCTTGTTAGCTGGTATTTTCTACATTCTATATCGTCAATATCAATTGAAGAATGAGAAAAAATTATTGACCCTTGAGCAGACTATGCTACGCAGTCAAATGAATCCACACTTTTTGTTCAATTCGCTGAATTCAATCAAATTATATATCATCAACAACGAACAAAAAAATGCGGTTCATTATTTAAACAAATTTTCAAAACTGGTTCGTAAAATTTTAGAGGCTTCATCACTTCGTGAGATACCCTTAGCCGAAGAATTAGAAACCGTTGAATTGTATATGAACATCGAAAACATTCGTTTTTCAAATGAAATCGACTTCCAAATTACTTTTGGTGAAGATATTGACCCACATACTATTAAGGTGCCTTCATTAATTTTACAACCTTTTTTAGAGAATGCTCTTTGGCATGGACTTTCTTCTAAGGCGGGAGAAAAAAAGATACTACTAAACGTGAGCAAAGATTCTGATGACGCATACATTCATATCAGTATTACTGATAACGGTATTGGAAGAGCCGCTTCAGAGAAAATTAAATCGAGTAAGGTGTTGAAACGTAACTCCGTAGGCATCGATATTACCAAAGACCGATTATCGAATTTTTCACGAGACTATCAGAATTCATTTTATCTTGAAATTATCGATCTTTTTAAAGAAGATGGTTCATCTGATGGCACAAAGGTACTGTTGCATATACCTATCATTTAATATAGGTCTTTGCAACTTCTTCCAATTCTGCATACCAAGGCTCACCAAATTTTCGAACTAAGGCTTCCTTTACAAATTTATACACAGGTACCTTTAACTCCTCGCCTAAAGAACAAGCCGGGTCACAAATTTCCCATTTATGGTAGTTAACCGCAGTTAATTCGGTGTACTCTTTAACCCTTACAGGATAAAGGTGGCAAGAAACCGGTTTTTTCCATTTCGTTTTTCCTTGATTATAAGCCTCTTCAAGTCCGCATTTTGCTATTTTATTTTCAGAAAAAATGACATATGCACATTCACTTCCATTAATCAAGGGGGTTTCCCATTCACCATCTTCCCCTTTTACAAAAGCACCTTGGTCTTCAATCGCAGCTATTCCCTCTGGTCTTAAAAACGGTTTTACATCTGAATAAATATCCACTAAAATTTCAGTTTCATTCGCTTCTAAAGGAGCCCCAGCATCCCCATCAATACAGCATTGACCTTTGCATGCATTTAGGTTACAAACAAAATCTTTTTCTATAATTTCTTCAGATATTATGGTTTTTCCTAATTGAAACATTTGGCAAATTTAAAGGTGTTAAAGATACGTTTTCATAAAGAATTGAGTGTCTAAATATATTTCATTTTTCGGTAGAAGAATACTGTTTATTAGCTTTAAATTTGCACCTAAATTTGATCTTATTCTTCATAAAAAGGAAGTAGAAAATAATAGCGTATAGCAATGGATTTGAACTTTAATTTTAGAGAGATTGCCAGTTCAAGCATGATCTTATTTGCAGTAATTGATATAGTAGGTAGCATTCCTATTATTATCGGGCTTCGCAACAAAGTAGGACATATTCATTCGGAAAGAGCTTCTATTGTTGCTGCTATTATGATGGTGGCTTTTTTGTTTGTGGGTGAAGAAATTTTGAATTTAATTGGTATAGATGTGAACTCTTTCGCAGTAGCGGGCGCATTTATTATCTTCTTCTTAGCCATTGAAATGATATTAGGCATTTCGCTCTATAAAGATGATGCTCCTGAAAGCGCCTCAATAGTACCCATTGCTTTTCCTTTGATTGCTGGGGCAGGAACGATGACTTCATTACTATCATTGCGCGCTGAATTTCAGGTTGAAAACATCATCGTGGCTATCATCGTAAATATTATCTTTGTGTATCTCGTACTCAAATCTTCGAAACGCATAGAAAAAATATTAGGTAATAACGGAATTAGCGTTATACGCAAAGTGTTCGGAGTCATACTTTTAGCAATTGCCGTCAAATTATTTACTAGTAATATTAACCAACTATTCTAGTTTAAAGAGAAAGTAAAATTTTCAAGATGAACAGAACACTTACAACAATTTTGATTGTTATAGCGATTGCTTTAATCGCCTACAATGTTACATTAATTAATTTTGAAAGTCCACTAGAAGGTAATAGTGCTATTGCACTCATTGGAATTGCGGCGTCGCTATGCGCCATAGTACTTTTGTTACTATTTATCACTTCAAAAAAGATACAAGATCAAATCAACAAAAATTAGTTAGTAGCCTCAATCTTTTCGGCCTCACCTTGTTTTATCAAAGGGTTATCAAGTTCTAAAACCTCGTTCAACATAGCGTCTGCAGCACCTTTTATTTTCGCATGAGCATTAGGCCCATATAGTTGTTCTGCTAAGGCAGCCTTTAAATATAACTTGATACTTTCTTGATAGTCAAAAAATCGCATGTTAATCTTGTTGCTTATGGCGTATTCTACGAAGCGTTCAAAAAGAATATCGTCAACTTTAAAATCACTCATGAATTCTTCTTGTTTATAATCTATATACTGTTTTCGATCTTCATCAAGGTGCTCGAAAATGAAGTATGAAATAAAACCACGGCTATCCAATACTTCAATTGCTTCTTCTTCGTTAGAGCCAATGGGCACAAAAACATCAGGAATAATTCCGCCACCACCATATACTACCTTTCCCTTTGGGGTAGTAAATTTTAGCGAGTCAACTACTTTAATACTGTCTAATGCTACTAATTCACCACTATGGTAGCGATCAGTAAAACGCTGGTAATAGTCTTTAACTCCATTTTTGTAGGTCTTCTGAATACTTCGACCAGTTGGGGTATAATATCTTGAAACTGTTAGACGTACTGCAGAACCATCGCCAAGATCCATTTCACGTTGTACAAGACCTTTCCCAAACGAACGACGACCAACAATAGTACCTATATCGTTATCTTGCAAGGCCCCTGCAATGATTTCACTTGCCGACGCAGAGCGCTCGTTGATTAACACATATATGGGCTTGTCTTCAAAGCTTCCTTTATCGGTAGCATGTGTTTTATTAATTTTACCTTTCTTGTTCTTTGTAAATAGAATCAATTTTCCATCCTTTAAAAACTCATCGGCCATTTGTTCTGCAACACGCAAATACCCGCCAGGGTTATCTCTTAGATCTAGTGCCAACTTTTTCGCTCCTTTTTTCTGTAGCTCAAGCAACGCTGCTTTAAACTCTTTGAATGTAGATTCTGCAAAACGATTTACTTTAATATACCCAATCTCATCTGAAAGCATATAATACGACTGCACACTTTTAATAGGAACGATGCCACGTTTCACATTTACCATAAACGTGCGGTCTTCTTCCTTGCGGTAGACTTTTAACGCGACTGAGGTGCCTTTTTTGCCTTTAAGTTTTTCGACGATCACTTCACTTGGCATTTTTTTTCCGTAAAGCGTGTCATTATCTGCCATTAAAATGCGATCTCCAGCCTGAATACCTGACATAAAACTGGGACCATCTTTAATTGTTCGAATAACCGATATGGAATCTTTATATGGATAAAAATTAATACCAATACCCACAAAATCACCTTTCATGTTTTCGGAGACTTGCGACATTTCACTTTTAGGAATGTAAACAGAATGCGGATCGAGCTTTTCTAAAATGTTATTAACCGTTACATCTACTATGCTATCGGTGTTAATATCATCAACATATTCATAATCGATATAGTCAATCAATCGATTTAACTTGTCTTTCTTAGAATTTGTGGTAAAAAGCTTTTCTGGTGAGTCATTGAAGTTCAGTTTTCCTCCCAGAAAAAATCCCAAAGCTAGCGCAGCTGCTAAAATTGTTGGCCATAAATAGTTATAATTCTTTTTCATCTTTTAAAGCACCTATTTTTACGGTGTTTCTATTGCTGACATATGGGTTAACGCTACACCTGCTTTTTTTAAAAATTTTAGCCCTGAATCATCTTTGTAAGCCACTTTGTAAACCACACGTTTTATGCCAGATTGATGAATTAATTTACTACAAGCTCTACAGGGTGATAATGTAATGTATAGGGTGGCTCCTTCGCAAGATTGCGTGGAAGCAGCTACTTTCAATATGGCATTGGCCTCGGCATGTAAAACATACCATTTGGTATATCCTTCTTCGTCCTCACAGAAATTTTCGAATCCCGTCGGGGTGCCGTTGTACCCGTCTGAAATGATCATTCGATCTTTTACAATAATAGCGCCAACCTGTTTGCGTTCACAATGCGACAATTTGCCCCATTCTTCTGCCATTCGTAAATAGGCTTTGTCGTATCTAGTTTGTTTGGTTTTATTCATGCATACAGCCTATTAGCGGGCAACTAAGATACTTGCTTTCACAAATTCCTACAACCTTAATAGGTTAAATTTAACATACCACTACTTAGGGAACGTATCAATTAACAAGGGTATTGTAATTATGACAATCAAAATGGAACCTACGATTGTAATTAGGGAAGGTTTTAGTTTTGCAACTGCAATAAAAACAGACGACAGTCCTAGTATCGAAAGCACAATACTCACTTGCGAAATTTCAATACCCGTTGCAAAACCTAATAATGCAGATAGCTTTTCTTCTTCTTCAGCCATCAACAATTTGAAATAGTTGCTAAATCCGAAGCCGTGAATCAATCCAAAAAAAGCGGTTGCAAAAATGTGCAAGCCTAAATTTTTATTTTCAAGAGTAGACCTAACGTAAATCAAATTGAAAAGTGCTGTACCCAAAATAGTCACCGGAATCAAGAATTCAATCCACGCAGCATCCATCACCAAAATGCCATAAACAGAAAGAAATAAAGAAATACAATGCGCTGTCGTAAAAATTGTGGCTAACAAAACCACCTTTTTCCAGCTTTTAAAACCAAAGGGTAATGCTAATGCCACTAAAAATAAAATGTGATCATAAGCAGCAAAATCAAGTACATGATTTAAACCCAGTTTTATGTAGAAAATGAAATCCTGCATTATATTTTAATATTCTGTTGGCTGTATCAAGTTTGCTTGCTGCAATGATATTTGCAAAGTTCCTCCCGAATCTATATTTCTTTCGATGGTAATATCTGTTTACTATTTACTAATTTAAATTCCCCTTTCTTTTTGAATGGTCTCATAGGCTTTTTGAACTTCTTTAAACTTCTCTTCCGCACCTTTTTTTATAGCCTCATTCTCCGTATTGACTCGATCTGGATGATATTTCTTTGCCATCGTTCGATAGGCTTTTTTAATTTGATCTTCTGTCGCTGTTTTTTCAATCTCTAAAATCTTATACGCTGTATCAGCTGATTTCACAAACATTGCCTTTATACTTTCAAAATCTCGAAATGCAATTTTTAGATAGCCTGCTATTTCTTGAATCTTACGAATTTCTGATGAACTTACACTACCATCAGCTTGTGCTATTCCGAACAGGAAATGCAACAACTGTAATCGCACTTCATATCGTGTACGTTGATTTAAAAAAGCACAGATGCGCTGGGCAGATATTTCTCGATTTTTGTTGATTTCATTAAACGTTCTAAAAATGGCGTTTGCCTTTTCTTTGCCATACGTCTGCACAAAGTATTGTCGCACATAGTCCATCTCAGTCTGACTAATAGTTCCGTCGGCTTTGATAACTATAGAACAAAGTGATAATAAGTTGATTTCGAAATCCGCTGGAGTTACTCTCTGGCGCGTCATGTCACTAAAAACGGTTCTTGGGCCTCTTCGCTGTCCACCAGAATCTGACATATTATCAATAAAGCTTCCAATAACAAAGCCGAAAATGGCACCAGGGAATTTGAATAGGTAAAAACCGCCAATTGCGGCAATCCATTTAAACATTACTTTTAATTTTTTTCAAAGATATTACAAAGGCGACACATATGCGGTGAACATTCTAAGGCACCCAGATCATGTCGAGAATTAATTATAATCCACTAACGAAAAGTTAAGGTTTGCTGAAGAAATACGACAAAACCCGTATCTTTGATACCTGAATAAAAAATAGATAGACTATGTATCCTGCAGAATTAGTAAAACCTATGAGAGATGACTTGGCAATGGCTGGGTTTGAAGAATTATATACGGCTGAAGCAGTCGAAAAAGCAATTAGCCAAGAAGGAACTACCCTAGTTGTAGTAAATTCAGTTTGTGGTTGTGCCGCGGCCAACGCTAGGCCGGCTGCTAAAATGAGTTTACAAAACGATAAAAAACCTGATCACGCAGTAACTGTATTTGCCGGTGTAGATACCGAAGCAGTTGATGCTGCTCGAAATCTAATGATTCCTTTTCCTCCTTCATCGCCAAGCATGGCCCTATTTAAAAATGGAGAGCTTGTTCACATGATTGAAAGTCACCATATTGAAGGTCGACCAGCCGAATTGATTGCTGAAAATTTAACAGCCGCATACAACGAATTCTGTTAAGTCTTTGTAAATCGATAAGATAAAACGAAAACAAAACCGCTTCTTTCTGAGGCGGTTTTTTATTTTTGTACTGTGCAAAAACTATTGGCTTATCCGCTATCGTTGATTTACGTTTTCGTTTTTTCGTTAACGCTTCTGATATTTCACCCTATTCAATGGGTTTGCTTCAATGTATTCGGTTATGCCGTTCACGGCAAAAGTGTAGCACTAATGAATCTCTGTTTAATGCGCTGCAGTCTTATATTGGGTACAACCTATGCTTTTAATAATTCACACAAAATACCTACAGATAAGCCCCTAATTATCGTTTCAAATCATCAAAGCATGCACGACATTTCTCCCATAATTTGGTTTATGCGCAAGCATCACCCAAAATTTGTGAGCAAAAAAGAATTGGGTAGTGGTTACCCGAGTGTCTCTTATAACTTAAGAGTTGGTGGGTCGGTATTAATAGATCGAAATGACAAAAAACAGTCCCTAATTGAAATCGCTAAACTCGGAAAATATATTGAAAAACATCATAGAAGCGCCGTTATTTTTCCGGAGGGAACACGAAGCAGAACAGGGCATCCAAAACCTTTCAAACCGACAGGAATTAAGTTGCTAATGAAGCATTCACCCTCTGCTTTAATTGTACCCATAAGCATAAATAATTCTTGGAAAATGTTGAAATACGGAAAATTTCCAATAGGGATTTTTAGTCGCATTACTTTTGACGTACACGCGCCTTTCCCCATCAAGGGCAATCTTGATGATTTAATTATTCAGGCTGAAACTACCGTAAAATCAGGCGTAACTTCTTTCAAATAATGACGAACGAAACAATTGAACAAACGATCACTTTCGTTAAAAAGGCCTTGAAAGGCGCGGAAGGCGGGCATGATTGGTTTCACATTCAACGGGTATTTCAAAATGCGCAAAGCATTGCTAAAACCGAAAATGTGAATCTCTTGATTGTTAGCCTAAGCGCATTACTGCATGATATTGCGGATGCTAAATTTCACAATGGTGATGAAAGCATTGGACCAAGAATGGCTTCTGAATTTTTAGCCTCAATCAAAGTGGAACAACAAGTAATAGACCATGTCGTTCAAATTATTGAAAATATATCTTTTAAGTCCAGTTTGAGGGATGAGAATAACATGCGAAAACCATTCAACTCTTTAGAACTTCAGGTGGTTCAAGATGCAGATCGACTAGATGCGATCGGTGCAATTGGCATTGCACGCGCGTTTAATTACGGTGGGTTTAAGAATAGAGAACTCTACAATCCTGAAATTTCGCCCAATTTAAATATGAGTAAAGAAGAATACAAAAAATCTACGGCGCCGACTATCAATCATTTTTATGAAAAATTGCTTTTGTTAAAGGGTAAAATGAATACTGATACTGGTAAAAACATAGCTGAAAGCCGTCATCAATATATGTTAGACTTCTTAATTCAGTTTGACAAGGAGTGGAACGGACTTTAATAATGGCTTCTGCGAAAAGGTTATAGTTCAGCTTACTTAAAAGCCTATCCAATTCTTTACGATTTTTCCGTATCTTCCTTGCACTTTAATAAAATTTTAGATCCAAATGCAAAGAAGAAAATTTATTAAGAAGACGGCTGTAGCGTCGACAGCATTTTCTATTGTTCCTAGTTTTGTAATGGGGAAAAATCACATTCCGCCAAGTGATACTCTTTATGTGGGTGCTTTCGGAGTGGGAGGACGAGGTGCAGGCGTAATGCAAGGTATGAATAACACTAAGAAAGTAAAATTCGTAACCCTTTGTGATGTTGATGATCGACGAGCCTCTGATACGTATAAAAAATATCCAAAGGCAAAGCGATATAAAGATTTTAGAAAAGTTTATGACAACCATTTAAAGGAGATTGATGCGGTTATGGTCGCTACACCCGATCATATGCATGCCTCTATCGCACTACCTTTTATGCGCGCTAAAAAACACGCTTATGTTGAAAAACCACTAACCCATAATATTAATGAGGCTCGATTAATGACTACCGTGGCTAAAGAAAATGGTATTGTCACCCAAATGGGTAATCAGGGTGCGTCTAGTGCTGGTAGCCGTGAAGCGAAAGAGTGGATTGATTCTGGTATTATAGGAAAGATATACAAAGTAGACTGTTGGACGAATCGACCAGTTTGGCCGCAAGGTGTTCCAGCACCTACGGAGAAACAACCGGTTCCTGAAGGATTAGATTGGGACTTGTGGTTAGGTACTGCTGCAATGCGCGATTATAATGAAGCCTATTTACCGTTTAAATGGCGAGGCTTTTGGGATTTTGGAACAGGTGCGTTAGGAGATATGGGATGCCATATTATGGAAACCCCCTTTGGAGTTTTAGATTTAGGATACCCTACTGAAGCCGAAGCAAGTTGTACTACCAATTGGGTGGGTGATTTTGTAGAAGCTGATTATAGCTCTTCTTGCCCAGCATCATCAATTGTACGTTTAAAATTTAATACAGAAGCTCATGGTGATATTGCTCTAAATTGGTATGATGGAGGGCTTTTACCAGATCTTCCGGACGAATTGAAAGACGGTGAAAATATTGGTGATGGCGGCGG
>ENA-ORXM01005440-ORXM01005440.1-marine-metagenome-genome-assembly--contig:-NODE-5440-length-10093-cov-3.015875_pt1 | contig 10093 bp, 14 predicted proteins | sample MGYA00237867_ERZ511480 | MGnify/ENA primary metagenome ERZ511480 (study PRJEB26309, sample SAMN06266103) | marine metagenome | isolation source: Algal blade | place: United Kingdom:Sidmouth, United... | reverse complement strand
TCAAGCGTTCGCCCGCTCCAAAAGGTTTCTTCAAAATCAGCCGCCCGTTTTTTAAGCATCCGAAAAGCAATAAATTTATCGACAATGATAATCCATGACCAGAGCGAGGCGAGCACAAGCGAGATCATCACCAATTTGACGATGATATCGGCTTTCATAAATAATGCGGGGATCGAAAATTCCGTCGCAACAGGCTCTAAAACGCTCGTCTCGACCTGCATAATCGGCAAAATTAAATCCCAGCTCAGCTGGACGACATCGCTCATTATAATTTCCTGTCTCACGGGCACAGCGCATCGCTGTGCCGAATCAAATCTATATATTCAGTATGACGTTTTAAGCCCGACAAGGCGAGCAAAGCCAGTGAACATGCCGTAAGATAGGAGCGGTAAGAAAGGGTTAACTATGTGCCAAAATTTCGCGTAAGCGGACCCGTTAATAGCTCTGCGATTAATCAGGGATTTTGGCAACTGGTGCCAAATCGATTATTGCGGGTTTAATTAAACGTCTTCCTCATCCGCAACTGCTCTTCGCTAACACGCGCAATCCAGATGTTACCGAGGCGCGTTCGCTTTAAAATAATTGATAATATCGAAGCCAGAATCAGCACCCACAAAATTGTCAGTAAAAGTGAAACGATCATTACGCCAAAATACCCTATAATAGTTTCAGGCGCATATGTGATGAAACCCAAGGAAAACTCATCATTTATTGTCAAACTCTCCGGCGAGATGAAGTATGCTGCTAAAGCGAGTATAATCATAAAAATATCAGGCACTAAAATCACCAGACCTGTCAACACCGCCAAACCCCGAAATGATAAATCTCTGAGCCTCATCTTACTCCTCCAAAAGTCTCGGCCGCAATTTCTCCATCACATCCTTGGGAGCGCGGCGCGGCCGGCCTGTGAGGTCGATGCACGCGGCTTCGCTGTCTGCTGTCAGCAGCAGATCATCCCCGCGAAACACTTTCTGCGAGACCATCAGGCGCGCGCCTTTAAAAACATCATATGTCGTCATAACCGTCAGGGCGTCATCGATGCGCGCGCTGATTTTGTAATCCAGATTGATTTTACGAATAACGAAAGCCAGCGGCGGGTCACGCTCGAGCAGCTCTGCATGGCCAATCCCGGCGAGGCGAAAATAGGAGCTACGCGCCCGTTCTAAAAATCGCAGATAATTGGCGTAATAGACCACGCCCGAAAAATCGGTGTCTTCGTAAAAAACGCGCACGGGATAATAATGCTCCCGCCCTTCGAAATAGCCCATTTCAGGCTCAGGGAATTTACTCACTTTTATCTCCAAATAACGTCGGCATCGGCACAACATTTTCCGGTGGACGCGCGAGGCCCATATGGCCAAAGGCATGCGGCGTCGCCATACGCCCGCGCGGCGTACGCATAATAAAGCCCTGCTGAATCAAGTAAGGCTCTATGACATCCTCAATCGCGTCACGGGCCTCAGATAGTGCTGCCGCCAGCGTATCCACGCCCACAGGGCCGCCGCCAAACATCTCACACAGAGCGTGCAGATAGCGCCGGTCTTGGGCGTCCAGACCAATGGCGTCCACATCAAGACGCCGCAAAGCCGCATCAGCAGCCGCGCGGTCTATGACTGTATCTCCTGCCGCTTCGGATAAATCCCGCACGCGGCGCAAAAGACGTCCGGCCACACGCGGCGTGCCGCGGCTGCGCTTGGCAATTTCGCGCGCGCCGTCGGCGCTCATTTCGACGCCCAATTTTTGACCTGCCCGCACAACTATCTTGGTCAGTTCCGCAACATCATAAAATTCGAGGCGGACGGGAATGCCGAAACGATCGCGCAGCGGCGTGGCCAAAAGCCCTGCCCGCGTCGTGGCGCCAATGAGTGTAAAGGGCGGCAAATCAATCTTGATTGAACGCGCCGCAGGGCCGTCGCCAATGATCAAGTCCAGCTCAAAATCTTCCATAGCGGGATAAAGGACTTCCTCAACTGCAGGAGACAGGCGATGAATTTCATCAATAAAGAGAACATCGCGGGGTTCTAAATTTGTCAGGAGCGCCGCAAGGTCTCCGGCCTTTGATATTATTGGTCCGGAGGTTGAGCGAAAATTTACGCCAAGCTCGCGCGCCACAATATGAGACAATGTCGTTTTGCCCAGTCCCGGAGGGCCGGACAGCAAAAGATGATCCAAAGCCTCGCCGCGCCCGCTTGCCGCGTTCACAAACACTTTTAAATTATCAATTGCGCTCGCCTGCCCGACAAAATCAGCAAAGCTAAGCGGCCGCAATGCGCGGTCACGCGTGTCCCCTGATTGCGTCTCTGTGCTTATAATACGCGGCTCTGTCATATTCGAGGCTTAGTCCTGTTCGGCTGCGGCGGCAAGGCGCGCCTAATCCCGACTCATCTCTTTGAGGGCTGCTTTAATAAGATCGTCCAGCGGCGGGTCCTCGGAAAAATTATTGTAAGCTTGCGCGACAGCGCGCAGCGCATTTGATTGATCAATCCCTAAATTGACAAGCGCGCTGATCGCATCATTACGCAATGCCATATCGGAGAGGCCGTCATTGCGCGCCTCTTCGGTCTGCCCTGCGCCGGAGGCCGGCGCGGTAAACGCGCCCGCCACAGCGCGGCCAAGCGGCGCGGGCTTGCCCGATAATTCTGTGGCAATACGGGCGGCGAGTTTTGGCCCCACGCCGGAAGCGCGCGCAAAAGCTGATTTATCTTCAAGACTGGCCGCAGAGAGGATCTCCCCCGGCGTTAAAATATCGAGCATCGAGAGCGCGGCCTTAGGCCCCACGCCCTGCACGCTCTGGAGGCGTACAAACCAGGCACGTTCTTCTTCGGCAGAAAAGCCGTAAAGCGTGATTGCCGTTTCGCGCACATGGGTTTCGACATGAACCCGCGCGGGCTCCCCCTCTCGCAGAGTTGCTAAAGTACGGCGTCCGCATTGCACAAGATAGCCCACACCATTGCAGTCAATAATCGCCTCACCTGTACCCGCAAAGAGGCACACACCTGATAACATTCCAATCATAAGGTCGCCCTCAAAGCTGCGGGCATATGATGTCCGTGGCATATTGCGATGGCCAGCGCATCCGCCGCGTCGCCGGCTTTCACGCCGCCTGCGGCAGGTAAAAGCACATTAATCATGGCCGCGACCTGCGCCTTATCGGCAGCGCCTGTTCCGGTGACAGATTTCTTGACGGAGCGCGCGCTATATTCACCTACGGATAATCCGGCGCGGGACGGAGCCAGCAAGCAGACCGCGCGCGCATGACCGAGCTTTAGCGCGCTCATCGCGTTGTCTTTCATGAAAGCCTCCTCAACACCTGCCGTATCCGGGGCGGAGTCTTCGATGATGTGCTCAATCTTGGCATATAAAAAGGAGAGGCGTTCATGCAGCGGCGCAGATTTGGGCGGACGGATAACGCCGTGCCCGATATGGCGCAGTTTTGTGCCTTGCATATCTACAATGCCCCATCCGCAGGCGACAAGGCTGGGATCTAATCCTAAAATGCGCATGTGACTCACTTTCCTTAAAAGAACTTTACGAGAACATCTATAATATAGCTAATGAAAATTAGGTTAAACTTAGATTATCTTAACCTTATTTCCTCACTGCATTTTAAAGCTGTGCCGCTATTCTGACTTAATCGGTCAGGGAGTGGCCGTTTTAAGGGCTTGGGACTACAAATGACTTTTATAAAAAAATTCGCAATTGACGAATCCGGGGCAACAGCAATTGAATACGGATTAATCGCGACGCTTGTTGCGATTGGAATAATTTCCGCAACAAGTTTGCTCGGCAATGCTGTGCAAACTATGTTCAACGATACAGCCGATGAAGTTGTGAAGGCAACGCAAGCCAATAGCGAATAATTTAACAGATTGCATTTGGAGCGAATGCAAATCTGTAGGGACACGTAAAACAATGAATGTTTTGAAAAACTTTTGGAAAGATGACTCCGGCGCGACAGCGATTGAATACGCTTTGATTGCAACGCTGATCGCTATGGCCATCATCGCAAGCTTTGGACTTATGCTTAATAATATCGGCGTGATCATGAATGAGTCCGCGGGCGAGGTTAAAGACATCAACGATGCTAAATTTAACTAGACTTTCCGTTAACTGACACTTTGGCAAGAATGCGTCCATATCGGCATGGTTCCGCCGCTTTGTGTCTTGTCTGCCTCAAATCCGCCTAGATAGGGTAAAAATACCATAAATTTGTCACAAGGGCAGCATAGGCCTGCCCTTTTGCGCTTCCATATAGGTCTCATCAACTCATCACTGGAGGCCATCATGACCAAGACAAAAACATTTTCCTTTTCACACGCCGCGCTTATCGCAGTCGCAGCTATCGTTGCATTCGCCCCGAGCGCGTCTGCAGCAGGCGGAGACGTGCCAACACCGCGCGTTAAACCTGCCGCTTATAGCGACGCCGTTATGACGGCTGGCGCAAAAGTCGGCATTGCCCGTATCGAAGACGGCCGCTTACGCGCTGCGCCATTTAATGAGCTTCGCGATTGGGCTTCTATGTCCACAACGATGGATCCAGCCCGCATTAGCTTTGCTCCGGTCAGCCCCGTCGCTCTGGCCCGCCTCACACCTACAGAAGTCGATAGTGACAATAAAATCGACGAGATTCGCCTCGCCGCCGCGCAGCAAGGCATGAGCCATGTCATCATTTACGGCCGCGAAAGCGACGCCAGATGGAATAGCTTTGGCGGCATGGCGCTGGATAGTACGGGATTGACAGTCCCTGCCGGACATCGCCTCTCTCCGAAGGGCAAAGTGAAAGCGCTGATTGTCGGAACATATTCCGGCACAATTTACGGCACAGTCACATCACAAGATGGAGAAAGCCTGACGGAATTGACATCGCGCGTTAAAACGGTTCTGGGCCGTATGGGCGCAGACGCGGATCTGACAATCGCGTAACCGAATTCGTCGCCAAAGCGCCTAGCGTCAGGATTGCTCTCCCCCCTCGCGTTCCTGACAAGGCCACCGACCGGGCACCTCCCCCACTGTCTTTGGCGGCGAACCCTTTTGGGCTCTCTTAGCATGTTAAGAGATGGGGCCAAACCAATGGGCCACTTTGCAGAGCAGCAAAGTGGCCTTTAGGTATTTATAGGCCTGGGCCTAAATGTGTGATTTTTATGCGTCGTCTGCAGAGCTAAGCGCCGAGCCATCTTCGATTGAGGCTTTTACAGCGTTAAAGGCTGCGGTCTCAAGAATGTCGTCCTCGGGTGCATCCTTGCCCTTAGGGCGCTCAATTGAAAAAGGATCAGAGGCGATTTTGCGGCCTTGCTTGGCCGTTGCTGTAAAGACATTGCCGTCCCACTCGCCGGAAATTGTGTATTTTTCGTTCTTATGTTCGAAAGTTGTTTTAGCCATTTTTTACTCCACTATAATTTAGACAGCTCATGCAAATAGCGCGCCGAGCCGGCGTAAAACCTAATCTTCTTCTGCGTCCAATATGGCCATAGCCGCTTCGGACATTTCCATATTGTGATAGACATTGTTGACGTCATCCAAATCTTCAAGGGCATCAATGAGATTCATCACGACCTTGGCTTTGTCCGGAACGTCCAATTCATTTTGAGGTTTCCAAACCAGGTTCACAGATTTGGCCTCGCCAAAGACTTTCTCTAGCTCGGCCGCGACAGCGCCAAGATCATCACGGGCCGTCCAGATCGTATGAACCGGCTCATGCTCATCCCACTGATCCTCATTAGGCTCATCATGCTCGACGTCATCCGCGCCGGACTCGATCGCCGCTTCCATCACCGCGTCTTCATCCGCAACGGTCAGGTCATATTCAATTTTGCCCACTTGATCGAACATGAAGGCGACGGAGCCCGTCTCGCCCATATTCCCGCCGGCTTTGGAAAACGCTGTGCGCACTTCCATAGCGCTGCGGTTGGTATTGTCGGTCGAGACTTCAACAATCAGGCCAATGCCGGAAGGGCCGAAGCCTTCATAGCGCAGCTCTGTATAGTCGTCGCCCTCGCCGCCCGCGCCTTTATCAACCGCGCGCTGAATATTGTCCTTGGGCATGGACTGGCCCTTGGCATTACTAATGGCCAAACGCAGGCGCGGATTCATATCCGGATCAGGGCCGCCAATTTTTGACGCAATGGCAATGTCTTTGGCCAGTTTCGAGAACAGCTTTGAGCGTAGTTTATCCTGACGTCCCTTACGGTGCTGGATATTGGCCCATTTTGAATGTCCTGCCATGATGTGTCCTTACGCTTTATTTTTTAAGTCTGTATTCGGGCGCGTTTTAACCGAGCACCGGCGCAGCGGCAAGCCGTGAGTTCAGACTACAGATCCCCAAGTCGCGCTATCATTCCGGGCCCAAAGTCAGCATTGGGCCGCGATATAAACCCAAGTCCCGCGTAAAAGTGATCCTGCCCTGTAGCGGCCATTAATGTCACAGTGGCGCTCAGTGGATATTTGCTTTTTAAATGTAATATGAGAGCGCGCATTATCGCGCGACCTATGCCCTGGTCACGCCAGCCCACGCTGACGACGACATCAACGATATGAAGATTGATAGCCCCGTCGCCTATGACGCGCGCCATGGCAATAGGAGCGTCAGCATCCATAATGTATATGCCTGTCAGACTGTTTCTAAGTGCAATTTCTATCCTGCCCTCCGAAGGAACGTCCCACGAGGTTTGGCCGCGCAATGATGTATAGATGTGCGGCGGTGGCACTTCGCAAATAGGTGTCACGGCGCAGTCCACATATAAATGCGTCCCTTATCCGCACGGCCGCGCGAAATACTAAAGAGCGGCGGCGCGTCCCCCATATGCTTAAATCCCAGCTTTTCCAGCACGCGGCAGGATCCGGGGTTATCATCATAAACGCCGCCTTCAATATGCGTTAGTCCGAGCGGCGTCGCTAGATTGTCCAATATGGCGCGGCCTGTCTCAGTGGCATAGCCTTGCCCCCAAAAACTGCGCGCAATCCAATATCCAATTTCTTTACGGCCTTCGCTATTTGTAAAAATTTCCATCACGCCCGCAACGACGTCACTGTCATGTGGCGTAATGATGTAAGCATGGGCTGTGCCCCGCTCGAAATTAGCCCGGGCACGGTAAACCCAGAACTCTGCAGATAATATCGGAATAAAAGGCGGAAAGCTGGCCGTATTACGCGAGACACTGACATCACCCATTCCACGCGCAAAGCCCTGTGCATGTGAGATTTCAGGCTTTTGCATAATCAAACGCTGCGTCTCAATGCGCAAAGGAGCGTGCTGGGCCAATCCCCCTTTAGACGGTAATATATTTGCGCTCATAGCGCCTCTCCGAAGTTATGCCTTTCCACAGCCACGGGGCCAAAGAAAAAGGACGCCCGGGTCCCGGACGTCCTTAAACTCTAAAAGCGTTCGGGCAGCGCCCGGCAATAGCGCCTATTCTGCTGCGATAGCCGTATCGACAGACACATATGTGCGCTTGTCGCGTTTTGTGACAAATGACACACGGCCTTCGGCTTTTGCAAAAATTGTATGGTCTTTACCCATGCCAACATTCTCGCCCGGGAAATATTTTGTTCCGCGCTGACGAATAATGATGTTGCCCGGAATCACGGCTTGGCCACCGGATTTTTTAAGACCCAAACGACGGCCGGCGCTATCGCGACCATTATTGGATGAACCACCTGCTTTTTTATGTGCCATGATCGGCTCCGTATGCTTGCCGCGAGTTGCAGCCGTAAAATTTCAAATTATTTTGCTGTGATGCCCGTAATACGAACAACTGATTCCAGCTGGCGATGACCGCGCTTACGACGGTAAGTTTGACGGCGCTTCTTTTTGAAGACCATAACTTTATCGCCTTTGCGTTGCTCGATGATTTCACCGGCAACCGATGCGCCTTTGACCATTGGCGCGCCAAAATTGACTTTGTCATCCTTGCCGCAAACCAAAACGTCGCCAAAGGATACTTTTGCGCCGGCTTCGCCTTCAAGTTTCTCAACGATGATCAGATCATCCTTGCTGACTTTATATTGCTTTCCGCCTGTCTGGATTACCGCGAACATGGCTGTCTCTTTCATTATCGCGCCGCCAGGCCCGGGGCCATGCAGCGCATTTATTGTGAATTAAGTACGAAAGCGCGCCCGCCGAGCGGGCCTGCTTCGAGAAGCGCGGAATATACGCAGGGCGCGCGCAGAGTCAACGCCGCAATCACGCTATTTCGCAGTTCATTTCGGGCTTTTAAAGATCTGCGCGCGCAGACGCAATAGCCACAATAAAAAAGCCCCGCCAAGGCGGGGCTTTCTAAACTTTATGAAGCTTGGCTCTACTGAGCGCGGTTCATGCGACCAATGATGTTGCCGCTACCGTCAATGATATTGCCGGTTGCCGGGTCCAAACGTCCGATAACAACACCGGATGAGTTTGCAACAGATCCATCAGCACGAACTGTGAAGCCGCCGACTGATACTCCGCCGGTTGCGCCGCCAGTGCTCATCGCTGAGCCACCGGAACCGATTGTTCCGGAGAGACCGGAGCCGCCGCCGAGGCTTACGCCGCGCGCCAGAACCGATCCGTTCGTTGCAACAATGTCACCATTGCTCATCATGCGGCCAATAACGGCTCCGCTCGTCGAGCTGACAACACCCGTGCTTGTGTTCACCACGTAGCTGATGCCGTTAACAGAGACGACCTGAGAACCGGCGCTACCGCCTGTAATCGTTCCGCCTGTTACGCCGCCACCGGAGACGCTTGTTGATGAACCGCCGATTGGGCCATTATAGAAGCCGCTGCCACCGGTCGTTGTTCCGGTTGCGCCGACACCGCCGCTGACCATTGAGCGCCAATCGACACCCAAAGCTTCAACAGTACGCAGTGTCAGGCCGCCCGTAGACAGGTTACGACGTGTCTGGAACTGTTTCACAGCTGCATAAGTCTGCGTGCCCAGCTGTCCATCAATTGGACCGCTGTAGAAGCCTTGCGTTTTCAGAGCGCGCTGGATTGCAGAAACAACTCTTACGCTCGCATTGGCTTCACACAGAACCTGACGCCACTCAGCACGCTCAGGAGACGTCTCAGTTTTCTTCTGAATTGTCTCATAGACTGCCGGTGTCACAATTTCTTGTGTCGTAGCAGGCTGAACTTGACGCTGAACTGTCACAGTATCGTAACGGGCCGGGATCACACGGCGCTCGAGACGCGCAGGTTTGTCCACAACACGGCGGGTCACAGTTTTTGTAACAGCCGGGATTGTGCGGACGCTCTCGCTCTCAGGCGTTTTCACAACGCGGCGGGTCACAGTATTCGTGACTGCCGGAATTGTGCGTTCTGCCGTGCGGGCCGGAGTTTTGATACGGCGACGTGTCTCAGTCTTCGTAACAGCCGGGATAGTTTGCTCACGTGTCGTAGCCGGTGTCTTAACGACGCGGCGGGTAACAGTGGCAGTCTTCGCAGGGATCGTGCGCTCTGATACGCGGGCCGGTGTCTTAACGACGCGGCGGGTAACAGTAGCTGTGACCGCAGGGACCGTCCGTTCCGCAGTGCGGGCCGGAGTTTTGATGCGGCGACGTGTTTCCTGCTTCACAACAGCCGGGATAGTTTGCTCAACCGTACGAGCCGGGGTCTTAACGACCTGACGCGTTACAGGCTTAACAACTGCCGGAATTGTGCGTTCACTTACGCGGGCCGGAGTTTTCACAACGCGGCGTGTCACAGTATTCGTGACTGCCGGGATTGTGCGCTCCGTTGTACGAGCCGGTGTCTTAACGACGCGGCGCGTTACCGTTTTCGTAACCGCAGGGATTGTGCGCTCTGACGTACGGGCCGGTGTCTTAATGACGCGGCGTGTCTGAGGCTTCATCACAGCAGGGATCGTGCGTTCCTGAACCTGAGCCGGCGTCTTAACAACGCGGCGGGTTACAGTAGCCGTCTTAGCTGGGATTGTACGCTCAGTCGTACGGGCCGGAGTTTTCACAACACGGCGTGTTTCCGTCTTCGTAACAGCCGGGATTGTGCGCTCAGTAACGCGGGCCGGAACATCAACAACGCGGCGCGTTACAGTTTTCGTCACAGCCGGAACTGTGCGCTCAGCCGTACGAGCCGGAGTTTTGATGCGGCGACGTGTTT
>ENA-ORXM01005439-ORXM01005439.1-marine-metagenome-genome-assembly--contig:-NODE-5439-length-10096-cov-3.124264_pt1 | contig 10096 bp, 12 predicted proteins | sample MGYA00237867_ERZ511480 | MGnify/ENA primary metagenome ERZ511480 (study PRJEB26309, sample SAMN06266103) | marine metagenome | isolation source: Algal blade | place: United Kingdom:Sidmouth, United... | reverse complement strand
AAACTGATGACTGAGAACTTAAAACTTACTCTCTAATTCCGTGCAAAATCTCTTCTAGCCCCTGAACATCGGTCAGAATAATCTCTTTTGGGCGGGTGGTTATTACGGCTTCTTTCTCGAGCACTTTCAAGGCCCGGGTCACCGTTTCGCGGCTGGTGCCTGCTAGGTTGGCTAAGTCCTGGTGGGTCAGGCGTACAAGCGCTTCGCCGTTAGCGGTAAGCTCGGCAACGCCGCTGCGGTAAAGCCGCAAAAGTACAAAGGCGACTCGGCCCTGCGCGTCTTTGTATGACAGGATTTGCGCCTCTGTATTGGTGCCACTGAGGCGCTGGGCCAGCGTGGTCGTCACGTTCAAACTTACTGCGGGGTAGGTTTGGATGAGCTTGTTAAAGTCATCTCCGAAAAGCAAATAAGCTTCCACATCGCCAATAGCAATCGCTGTTGCGTTGCGGTGCTCCTCGCTAATGAGTGACATCTCACCGAAGAATTCTGGGGGTTGCAAAATAGCGAGGGTTTTCTCATAGCCGCCAAGGTCGACCTTGGACAGTTTTACCAGGCCATCTTTTAAGATGTACAGGGCTTCGCCAACATCACCCTCTTGAAAGAGAATGGTCTGCGCGTCGAAACGGCGCAGCTGAACCACGGACGCGGCAATATCAAGTGCCCGTGCGGGTACGTTTTGAAAAAGGGGGACCCCAGCTAAAAAGGCTTTTGCGTCAGTCATTGACTGCCCCATCTCTGTACAGTCGTTTTCCTGCTCACTGATAGCTAGCCTATCATAGTCACTCGTCATACCCGTATAGTGAACCTTTGTGAGTGCTCTTGTCTGTAAAAATGTCCACCGTACCTTTAAAACGCCCTCTCATGATGTTGAGGTTTTAAAGGGCGTTTCGCTAAGTGTTAGCGCGGCTGAGGTCGTCGCTATCTTGGGTCCGTCGGGGTCAGGTAAGAGTACCTTGTTGCATTTGTTGGCAGGTTTGGACAAACCGACGTCGGGTGAAATTTATTGGGATGGGGTCGCGGTTCACAGCACGGACAACCACGCACTGGCACAACTGCGCCTGTCACAAGTGGGGCTTGTGTTTCAGAACCACTACTTACTCGAGGACCTAAGCGTGTTTGAAAACGTCACGCTGTCAGGACGAATTATGGGACAAGTTGATAAAGAGAGAGGCGAGCGTCTACTTACTGCCGTGGGTTTGAGTGAGCGCCGTGACTTTATGCCAAAAAAACTCTCAGGTGGCGAGCGGCAGCGGGTGTCAGTGGCAAGGGCGCTCTACCCACGGCCCAAACTTATTTTGGCCGATGAACCCACGGGCAGCTTGGATAGGCAAAGTGCCAGAAACGTTTTTCAAATGCTTGTGGATTTAGCCAGGGACGAGCGTAGCGCTGTCGTCATGGTTACACACGACGAGGGATTAGTTCAAAATGTCGACGGACGCTACTACTTAGAAGATGGCGTACTTAAAAAGAGCAATTAAAGATTGAAGAAGGAAGAGGAAAGACTAAAAGCTTTTGACCTTTTCTTTCTTCTTCGGTCTTCCTTCTTCAATCTATTTTCTCCCAGCGCCTGGTAATCTAGCAGCATGAAAATAAACAGCTTATATTGGCAGCAAGTCGAAGCTTATTTACAGAACGATGACCGCGCCGTTATTCCCCTGGGCAGCACCGAACAGCACGCTTACTTGAGTCTTTGTGTTGATAACATACTCGCTGAGCGCATTGCGAGTGAAGCTGCTGAACCGCTCGGTGTTCCTGTTTTTCCCGTGCTCAACTACGGCGTCACGCCCTATTTTTTAGCGTATCCAGGAACGGTGAGTTTGAGGCTCGAGACTTACTTTTCACTTCTCGAGGATATTCTCTTCAGCCTAAAAGGTCACGGCTTCAAGCGCATTTTGTTCTTAAATGGTCACGGTGGTAATTCGCCTGCGCAGGGTTTTGCCACCGAGTGGATGGTAAAAAATCCCGAAGTTAAGGTCAAAGTTCATAATTGGTGGAACGCGCCCAAGACTCTCGCCAAAGTCAAAGAAATCGACCCAAACGCTTCACATGCGTCATGGATGGAGAATTTTGCGTGGACGCGGCTTGAAGACGTCGAGCTGCCTGACGAAGAAAAGCAGATGGTCGACTTCGACAAACTGCGCGTGATGAATCCGCAAGAGGTGCGCGACTATTTACAAGAGGGCAACTTTGGCGGTGTGTTCCAAAAACCTGATGATGTGATGGGGGAACTGTGGCAGGTCGGTGTCGAGGAGGCCAGGGCGCAGCTCGAGGGTCCCTGGTGAGACTGCTCATCTGGGGCGCGGGGGCGATTGGCGGGACCGTTGGCGCTTATTTTGTGCGGGCTGGGCATGATGTAATGTTCGTTGATGTGGCTCGAGACCATGTCAAGACTATCAATGAGCATGGTCTAAAAATCAGTGGGCCGATAGAAGAATTTAGGGTTACTGCGCAAGCGCACATGCCGGATGCCTTGACGGGGCAGTGGGAAACGATTTTACTTTGCACTAAAGCGCAGCACACCGAAGCGGCAACTCGAGCCCTACTCCCATGTCTTTCTAAAGATGGTTATGTGGTTTCGGTACAAAACGGCCTCAACGAACTGCTTATTTCTGAACTTGTTGGTGAGGCGCGTACGGTTGGAAGCTTTGTCAACTTCGGCGCGGATTATTTAGAGCCTGGGCATATTCACTATGGTGGACGCGGCGCGGTGGTGCTGGGTGAGTTGAATGGGGAAATGTCGGATAGGCTCGAGCACCTCCACAGCCTCTTTTTAAGTTTTGATGACAAGGCTGTCACGACTTCAAACATCTGGGGTTATTTGTGGGGCAAGATGGCTTACGGCGCGATGCTCTTTGCCACCGCACTTACCAACGATTCTATTGCCGATGCTTTAGCACACCCGGCGTACCGTGAGATTTTTAGTGAATTAGCTCGAGAAGTGATGCGGGTCGCGCTAGCGAAAGGCGTAACGCCCGAAGGCTTTAACGGCTTTAATCCGAATGCGTTTTTACCTGAGGCGTCTGAGGAGGACGCTGTAAAGTCCCTGGACGAAATGGTAGCGTTTAACCGTAAATCTGCTAAAACGCACAGCGGTATCTGGCGCGACCTGGCGGTGCGTAAACGGACTACCGAAGTTGACGCGCAACCTGGTATGGTCGTGCAGGTTGCTAAAAGTTTAGGTGTAGAGGTTCCACTAACTGAGGCTGTCGTCAAACTCATTCACGACATTGAACGCGCCTTGGATTTGGCAAACCTCGAGCACCTCAAAAGCATTTTCAAGGAGCACTATGCAAACGCTTGACCTGAGCACCTTGGCACTTGGTCAGAAGGTTAAGGGGATGCTCGAGCCAGTTTTAGGCCATCCTGTAGAGATACCTTACTTTGTTCTGCGTGGCGCGAAGACGGGGCCGACGCTTTTGGTTACGGCAGGTGTTCACGGGGCTGAATATGCCTCTATTGAAGCAGCGAATCGGCTGGTGCAGTTTGGTCTCGAGGGGCTTTCAGGCACGCTGATCGTTCTACCTATCGTCAACCCGCTGGGCTTTTTTGCTCGCTCGATTTACGTTAATCCTATCGACGGTAAAAACCTCAACCGCATGTTTCCAGGCAAGGCAGATGGCAGTTTTGCCGAACGACTCGCACACTGGCTAACAGAGACTTTTATCACTCAGGCCGACGCCTACATTGATTTGCACGGGGGCGATTTAGTCGAAGCACTGACGCCCTTCACTATCTTTCAAAAGAACCACGTACCCTCGCAAGAGTTAGCTGAGGTATTTGGTATAGAGCTACTAGTTGAGAGTGACAGTGACATTATGACGTTTACCGCAGGTGCAGCGCGGGGCGTTCCTTCTATTTTGGCAGAGGCTAGCGGGCAAGGCCTCTGGCCCGAAGAAGAGGTTGAACGCCTACGCTCAGGTGTTGAGCGAGTCATGCAACATTTGGGGATGCTCAGCGGCAATCCTCACTCTAAAACAAGCAGGTTACTCACTGAGTTTGCCTGGCTTAGTTCAGAGCATTCGGGTTTGTGGTATCCGCAAGCCAGTGCTGGCGACAAGGTGCAATCGGGACAAGGTGTCGGGCAGGTCAAGACGTTGCTGGGCGAGGTTTTGCAGGAGGCCGTGAGTCCTGTAAACGGCACGGTCCTCTTTTCAGTAAGCAGTCTCGCTATCAATCAGGGTGACCCGCTATTAGGGATTGGCGCATGAATATTTCTTTTGAAGGCAAAACGGTCATCGTTACTGGGGCCGCGCACGGTTTCGGGCGGGCGATTTGCTGCGCCTTTGCCGAGCGTGGTGCATCCGTGTGGGCCTGTGACATTTTAGAAGATGAACTTAAAGAAACTGCCAAGTTGTGCGGCGAAAAGTGTGAGGCTCGAGTCCTCGACATCACCGATAAAGCTGCTATAAACGCCCTCGTCGCAGAAGTCGGTAAGGTCGATGTTTTGGTCAACAACGCAGGTGGTGTTTTGGGGCAGGTGGGTAGACCGCTCGAGCAAATCTCAGCCGGTGATTGGCAGGCTATTTTCGATGTGAACGTGTCGGGCGCGTTTTACTTGTCGCAAGCGGTTGCGCCTGCTATGAAAGCGCAGAGGTTCGGGCGAATTGTCAATATCTCGAGTGGTGCGGGGTTGGGAATTAGCCTAACGGGTATTCAGGCGTACGCCTCAGCGAAGGCGGCGCTTATCGGTTTAACGCGGCAGCTTGCCCATGAACTTGGACCGTGGCAGATTACGGTGAACAGCATCGCGCCTGGCTTTGTGCGCTCGAATCCAGCAACGGAGCGGCAGTGGGAATCTTACGGGGAAGCGGGACAGAAGGGGTTGCTCGAGGCCATTGCCCTGAAACGCCTTGGAACTGTGGATGATATTGCTTATGGGGTTCTGTTTTTTGCGTCTGAGTATGCAGGTTGGTCAACGGGGCAGATCTTGTCGATAGATGGTGGAAAGTGAGAAGGGATTAGGAGTATGAACGAAATCTCAAGTCAGAAAGTCACTGTCAGTTTGTCCGCTGATGCCTTGGCTTACGCCGACCTCTATAAAGAAAAGCACGGCTTAAATCGCAGTGAAGTTTTTACACTAGCCCTCAAACTGCTTTGTGAGAAAGAACTTCTTGAAGGATACTGCGCCCTAGCTACTGAGCAATTAGCCAAGTCTGATTCTCTAACCGACTCTGGTTTATCAGAGGTTCTCGAGCAGACCGAATGGTAATGTCATCTTACCAAGGTAGCTTGAGAGAATTAGATGGAGCGTTAAGAGAACATTTAGCGCTCGAGTGCTTGTAAATGACAGAGTTGCTCTAAAGTATGGCTCGAGATTTCGTCTTCATTAACGAATATCAGAAACCTACACAAACATTTTCTTGCGAACTGCTTGTGTTAAACTTCTCACACTCGGTGGGGAGGGCTGACGGTCAGCCTTGGACCACCCAGTTACATTTTTGGAGGCAACATGAAGAAACTTTTACTCGCGGTGCTCGCGCTTAGCCTATTCGGGCTAACGAGTGCTCAAACCCTAACTTACGCCCGTAGTGGTCTGCCGGTTACCCTCGACTCGTCAGATTCGACGGATGGTAACTCGCTAACGGTCTCGTACCAAATCGTCGAGAACTTAGTGCAATATGAACTCGGCTCGACCGAGCTTGCACCTGGACTAGCCACCGAGTGGTCAGCCAATGAAGATTCGACCCAGTGGACGTTCAATCTGCGCGAGGGTGTTGCTTTCCATGACGGCACCCCTTTTAATGCGGAGGCTGTCAAGTTCAACTTAGACCGCTGGAACGACCCTGCCAGTGAATATCACTTTGCCGATGGCGGTAAAACCTATACCGCTTGGGGCTGGGTTTTTGGTGGTCCTGTTGGTGAAGGTGTTCTCGAGTCGGTTGAAGTTGTCGACGAGTACACCGTGCAACTCAACATGACCGGTCCTGTGGGTCTTGTACCTAGCATGGTAGCTGCAAGCTACTTTGGTCTTGATAGTCCCACGGCGGTTATGGAAGCAGGCGCTGCTTACGGTACGCCTGGTGTTGGCGCAGTCGGTACAGGTCCCTTTACCTTTGCCGAATGGGTTGAAGGCGAGCGCGTAACCCTAGAAGCGAACGCTGATTATTGGAACGGCGCACCTGGCATTGCCACGCTTATCTTCCGCGGTATTTCCGACCCAACGGCCCGCCTTGCCGAACTGCAAGCAGGCTCGGTTGACATTGCTGTCGACCTTGGCCCCGATGACCTTTCAGTCGTTGAAGATGATCCTAACTTAGTGCGTGTGCCTGGTCCTAGCCTCAACATTGGCTACCTCGCATTACACCAGGCTAATACACCCCTAGAAGACGTGCGCGTACGCCAAGCGATTGCTCACGCCATTGACTGGGAAGCGATTGTCGACGCTTTCTACGGCGAACTCGGTGAGGTTGCTACACAGCATATTCCGCGTGCGTTTGACTGGGCCAGGGCCGGTGACGACAGCGTTGCTGGTTATGAGTACGACCCCGAGCGGGCGCAAGAACTACTTGCTGAAGCAGGTTTCGCTGACGGTTTCGAGTCTGAACTCTGGTACATGCCTGTTAGCCGCCCCTACTTCCCCAACCCCGAGCCTATTGCTGCGGCTATGGCTACTTACCTGGCTGACATTGGCATCAATGTTGAGCTTGCGACTGAGGACTGGGGCGTTTACTTAGACAATTACGACACGGGCAAGTACCCCATGTACATGCTCGGTTGGAGTCCTGACTACGGCGACCCTGACAACTACCTTTATACCTTCTTCGGCCCTTCGGCCCTCGATTCACTCGGTTGGGATGATCCTGCGGTGATTGACTTGTTGAACCAGGCCCGCGAAGTTACAGGGCAAGACGCCCGTGGCGACCTGTACAGCCAGGTCAATCAGGCTGTTTACGACCAGGTTGCGCAGCTTCCTGTGGCGCACAACAGTGTGCTTTACGCTGCGAATACTCGAGTGCAAAACTGGACACCTAGCCCCTTAGGCTCAACCGAACAGCTCTTCCTAATTACAGTAGAAGAGTAAGTTTTTCGGGAGGGACCCAGCGTCCCTCCCAACTATTTTATAAAGAGGTCAGCGTTTGTCCACTTATGTTTTTCGGCGTTTATTAGGGCTCGTTCCTGTTTTATTTGGAATTAGCTTGCTTGTCTTTAGCATCGTTCGCATGGTCCCCGGTGACCCCGCGCAAATTATGCTTGGGCAACGCGCAACGCCCGAAGCCTTGGAGCGCCTGCGCGAGACGCTGCACCTAAATGACCCCTTATTTTTCAATACGCAGGCTGTGGCAGAGGGTGGTAGCCCGCTAGACTTATTTGATTCGCAATATTTCAACTTTGTCGGTGACGTGATGCGGGGTAATTTGGGGACCTCTATTTTTTCCCTGATTCCCGTACGCGACAGCTTATCGCGGCGCTTTCCGGCGACCTTAGAACTTACTCTAATTGCTATGCTCTTTGCCCTTCTAGTCGGGATTCCGGCGGGCGTCGTAGCGGCCTTGCGGCGCGGCACCATGCTGGATACTGCTGTGATGATTGGGGCGGTCTCGGGTGTATCGTTTCCGGTTTTTTGGCTTGCTATTATTCTTATTTATATTTTTGCTGTGAACTTGCAGTGGTTACCGCCTTCGGGACGGCTTGACGCTTCGACGCAGTTTGACCCTATTACGGGGCTGTATGTGCTGGACGGTTTTTTGCGTTTGCGGTTCGACGTTGTCTGGGACGCGCTGCGCCACCTTATTTTGCCTGCGATTGCGCTCGGCTCGATTCCGTTAGCGATTGTGGTCCGCATGACGCGCAGTTCAATGCTCGAGGTCCTAAGCCAAGACTATGTACGCACCGCCAACGCTAAAGGCTTAGCCCGTTCTATTGTGGTTAATAAACACGCCCTACGCAACGCCCTCTTACCCGTTGTGACCGTGATCGGCCTCTCATTCGGTTCACTCCTATCGGGCGCGATTCTCACCGAAACAGTTTTTTCCTGGCCTGGTATCGGGCGCTGGGTTTACGACGCGATTGCGGCCAGGGATTACCCGATTATTCAGGGTGGTGTTCTTTTCGTCGCCTTCATCTTCGTCATCGTGAACTTGCTCGTTGACCTGTCCTACGCGCTTATTGACCCAAGGATTCAGTATTCATGAGGGAAACAATAGTCAGTAGTCAGCATTCAGTAGTCAGTAGCAAGAGGAGGAGCAGGGGGGCAGGGGGGCAGGAGGAAACAAGCCTTTTCTCCCCCTCTCCTCCCCTCCCCCTCTCCCCCTCTTTCTTCAACCTTCAATCTCCCGAAGGGTCCCCCCGTGGCTAGTACCACTGCTACATCCGAAAAAATCCAGGGCCGCTCACTCGCGCAGGATGCGTTTCGTAAGTTTTTTAAGAGTCCGACGGGTATTGTTGGTCTAATTATTATTTCATTTGTGGTGGTGGCTTCGCTGCTTGCCCCTGTCCTAAAACCTTACGACGCGACCAGAGACCGTGACTTGCGGGCACGCTTAAGTCCGCCAAGTATAGAGCATCCCTTCGGGGCCGATGAGTTAGGACGCGACCTGTTCACCAGGGTGTGGCACGGCGGGCGCATCAGCTTACGAGTTGGCCTTATAGCCGTTGCTATAGCCGTTGCTATCGGAACGCTGCTCGGGCTTATCGCAGGTTATGTAGGCGGCTGGATAGATATTTTTATTGTCTGGCTTGTCGATATTATGCTGGCCTTTCCGGGGATACTTCTGGCGATTGCCATTGTGGCGGCGCTGGGGCCGAGTTTGCGCAACGCGCTCATTGCCATAAGCATTACGCAGATACCGATTTATACACGGCTGGTGCGCTCGGTGACGATTGGCCTGCGCGATTCGGAATATGTCAACGCAGCTAAAGCGCTAGGTGTCAAAGGTCCGAGGGTTATTTTTGCGCACATTTTGCCCAATATCCTCTCACCTTTAATTGTGCAACTGACCCTCTCCATCGGCACAGCCATTTTAGATGTTGCTGCGCTCGGCTTCTTAGGTCTGGGTGCGCAGCCGCCTGCGCCTGAGTGGGGCGTGATGATTCGAGATGGGTATAGGCAGTTTCTGAAAGCACCGTGGATGTCTATTTTCCCTGGCTTAGCGATCTTCATTTCGGTGGTCGGCTTTAATTTGCTTGGGGACGCGGCGCGGGATGTACTCGACCCGAGATTGAAAAAAGCTTAGCAGCCGAACTTCCACTATTAAATACATTAGACATGAAGCAAAAGTATTTAAAGGCTAGAATATTAAAATGAGTACTTTTGGGCGTAAAGTTGGCGATCCACTAACTGATGATGCTCTTTCTGAGGTGACAAAGGTTTGTTCTTTAAGTCCACACCTTGGAGGGTATTGGGAGATGCGTTCAGAGCGGCTTGGTTACGACATTGGACAGCGGTATGATAGTGCTATAAACAGCATCGCTATATCTAGTCAGGCTCTTTACTATTTTTTGAATAATTTTGAAGATGAGAATTCATTTTCAGGCATACAATTTGAAACTCCTAAATATTTTTTCTATATTTATGGAGCCTGTAATGCTGCCTACGTTCAGCAGGATGGATTAAAATATTTGTATAACCTCAGTACCGACAATAAGATGGCATATAAGATACTTGATGACAGTGCCTGGTCAAAGATCCGCGACTTGCGTGCGGCAGGATTTGCTCACCCCACTAATTACAAATCAGATGGCGAAAGGAGTTTTGTAACAATGATGTATTTCGGTGGCGTGACAATGTCGGCTGAAAGTCTTAGTCATGGTCGAATCGAGAAAATTCCTGTTGGTCAGCCAATAGATTTTTTGGAATTATTTACTAAATTCCGCCAAGAATCAATTATATGTTTACAACAATGTGCTACTGAAATGGAAAAATTGAAAGATGTTGCAATACGCAAGGTAAAAGAAGCTTGGGATGAATATTACTCTTGACCTTATATGTTTTAACAGTTTGGTAGATTTGCTTTAGCTTTGCCATTATGACTTGGATCAACTTAGTGGTGATGACCTTAAAGTTTTAGTTCCAGCCGAAGGATTCTAGGCTGATTTTTCACATCTAGCACTGACTCTTCCTTCTCATTGTACCTAGAGTTAAGCTCGAGCCTACGTC
>ENA-ORXM01005437-ORXM01005437.1-marine-metagenome-genome-assembly--contig:-NODE-5437-length-10098-cov-3.384792_pt1 | contig 10098 bp, 9 predicted proteins | sample MGYA00237867_ERZ511480 | MGnify/ENA primary metagenome ERZ511480 (study PRJEB26309, sample SAMN06266103) | marine metagenome | isolation source: Algal blade | place: United Kingdom:Sidmouth, United... | reverse complement strand
CTAAATGAAATGGAAAATCAAAATAGAGCAAAAAAGAAAATCGCCTAAAAATTACTTTTTAGACGACCTCTTTTTTTTATGGTTTTAAATAAATTAAACACTGATTTAATTCTGGGTTTTGCTGTACTATAGAATGAATGTAAATTTTAATTTCTTCAATCTCATAAGGTAACAATCGTTGTAGTGCCTTTTGTACTTCTTTGCAAAACAATGATGTGTCAAAACTTACTTTATTAAGCACAATTTTGGTATACTCTAGCATTGCTCTTGCCATGGATTTAATAGGATTTAGGTTAAAATAAATAGTAGATTTTTTAATAGGCTTTTTTTTATTATCGAACACTAAATTTAGTAAAAAATCACATTAGTTTTTCATTTTAATACTAATTTAACATTACTAAAAACATAATTGAAACTATATATAAGTATAACTTAAAGCGTAATATCTCATATGTATATTCTGCTAATAGTGGTTAAAACAAGACTAACAACAAAAATTTGAATCATTTTAGTATAATAAAACCATACCTTTTTTTTGTCTAAAAAAAATGATTGTATCAATTCTAATAAATTGGCTTATCCCATTTAAAAAATAATATATTATTTATATTTTTGTAAAAAAGCTAAAATTTTTAAAATTTCTATGCCCCCCCCAAATCATGAATACTTTAAAATTTAATTTACTTTTCTTTATACTCATATTTTTTAACATTTGCCAATCACAAACAGGTCCTGGAGGAGTTGGTACTGATGATGGAAGTTCAGATTTAGTAATATGGTATCGACCTGATAATGGCATAATCGCATCTGGAACAAACGTATCTTCTTGGTTAAATTCTGCCGGATACACACCCCTTAATCTGGTTCAAAACGGAACAACCTTTCCTCAATTACTTGCTGGATCTGTAAACGGATATAGTGAAATTCAATTTAACACCGTTGGAATTTTACAATCTGGAACAGGTTTAAACGGAACTAATTTTATTGTTAACCAAGCCTCATCATATATTCATTTAAAAGCAAATAGTATTACTAATTCTTTTCCATATATAGCCCTTGGTGCAAGCACGCGATTTTTATGTCATGTACCTTGGGGTAATAGCACTGTATATTTTGATATTGGAACTTGTTGTGGCACTTCAGCTAGAGTTCAAGTTCCTGGTTTATCGGGATTAAATAATTATTCTTTATGGAATTTTGATGCATTAGCTTTTACTGGTAAACAACTATATAGAAACGGTACTCCCATAGCAAATGAAGCAGGTACAAGTACATTTATACCACATTCTACTAGTAGATTTCAATTAGGAAGAAATTTTGATGGTAATATAACTGAAGTAATTGTTTTTAAGACAAAAGTAAATACAGCAGAACGGCTCATAATACAAAACTATATTTCTGCAAAATACAATCAAGCTTTGGCATCAGGTGATATATATACTCAAGATGATGCTATTATGGGTGAATTTGATCATAATGTGGCTGGTATTGGGCAAGCTACTGATGGCTCTAACCATACAGATTCTCAAGGTACAGGAATTATAAGAATAAATAATCCCACAGAATTAGCAAATGATGAATTTATGTTTTGGGGTGAAGAAACTATAAACCCAACTTATAATTTCACAACAAATACAGCAACCTATACCGAACAATTAAATTCTAGATGGCGTATTAGTAAAAGAAATGACGTAGGTAGGGTTGATATTTCTTTTGACATTAGTGGTATTGATTTATCTGGAAAACAAAGTTGCTCGTCCTTACAATTGATATTTGATAATGATTATGATTTTTCTTCACCTAACGAAATTTACGATTTAACTATTGCAGGCTCTACGGCTTCTGTTACAAACGCCATTACTGTTAACAACCGATATTTCACACTACGCTATAAAGACCAAATTGTTTGGAATGGAACAAACTACTTTAATGGTTCTGGTGCAGCAAATGCTCCTGACAACACCAATTCTTGTTTAAAATTTACTGTAAAACCTGGAGCTGCATCAACTTTAACTTTTAATGCACATGTGCGTGAAATTGAAGTTGAAACTAGAGCTGTTTTAAACGTAAACAATGGTGTTTTATTAGAAGCAGAAGATGCTATTTTAATTGATGGAACAATACATCTTTTAGGTGAAGCACAACTTATACAAAACCACACAGGAACAACCTCAAACTCAGGGAGCGGTTCTTTAACTAAACGGCAACAAGGCGTTTCTAATTTTTACAATTACAACTACTGGAGTGCTCCCGTAAACTTAGCTGGAAATTGGCAACCTAGTTATTTAGAAGATGCTGCAGGTGTTGTAACTTTTAGTGCAGCAAACAACGCAAACGCTTCAACATCACCTATTACATTAAGTACACGTTGGTTATATGCATTTAACGGCACTAGCGATAATTATTACGAATGGATTAAAATATCCTCAACTACCAATTTATTACCTGGAGTAGGCTACACCATGAAAGGTTCTGGAGCAACTACTGCCAACCAAGAATATATTTTTAGAGGTATTCCAAACGATGGTGACTATAGCCATTTGGTTACTGCTGGAAATGATTTTTTAACTGGAAACCCATATCCTTCCGCTCTTAATGCGAATCAATTTATAGCAGATAATTCTTCGGTTATTGATGGTACTTTATATTTCTGGGAACAATTCACAACTAATAACAACCACTATTTAAGAGATTATCAAGGTGGACATGCTATTTATAATTTAATGAGCCTAGGAATCCCTGCTACTGCTGATGCATCAGGATTAACAAGTGGCTCTGGTTCTGCATCGAAACCAGCACCTACACAATATATTCCACCAGGACAAGGATTTTTTGTAATTGCTCAAAACACTGGCAATATTATTTTTAATAATGGGCAGCGCTTTTTTGCAAGAGAATCTTTAGGGGAATCTGTGTTTTTTAAAACCACTAAGGGTAAAGAAAAAGTATCTGTAGAAGATACAAGAACTAAAATTTGGTTTTCATTTACAAAACCAGATGTTTACACTAAATTTATAGGTTTAGGGTACGATGCCAATACAACTTATGGTTATGATAATGGCTATGATGCTTTGGTTTACGACAAATTACGTAACGATATGTCTTGGGCTTTAAACGATAAAAAACTGGCTATTCAAGCATTACCAGAAATTAAAATTTTAGATGAACTTAGTTTAAATACTAAAATAAATGATGCTGGAGTTTATAACTTCTCGATTAGTAAGATGACACATGTGCCAGATGATTTGGAAATTTATTTAAAAGATAATATACATAATATCTATTATAACTTAAGAGAGGCAGACGCTGATTTATTTTTAAATTCTAAAACTAAATCAGATCAATTCTCTATCGTTTTTCAAAATGATACAACGCTTGAAACTATCGATTTTAATGAGAACTTTAAAATCCTAACCACTTATGATTTAGAAAGACAGATATTGAATGTGCATTTAAATGAAAAGCTAAATGCTATTAAATCGTTTACGGTATACAATTCATTAGGTCAAGAAGTGATGCATATAAAATCGCCAACAACACCTTCTATACCTGTTGAAAAATTAAGTTCTGGTATTTATATTTTGGAAATTGATGCTGATTATTTTAAGAATCTTAAAAGAACAAAATTCTTAAAATATTGATTTTCTGAAAAAGACAGATGCTATGTTTTAACTTTGCATTTAAACATAGCACATGGTTTAAAGCTTTGGTTTAAAATCGGTTATCGCCATTTAATAAATCGCCCAACCCACCAAGTACACTACCTTCTCCTTTATTCTTACCTCCTGCCCTTGGTGCAGAAGCTAAAACCCGACCTGCTAACCTACTAAATGGTAAAGATTGAATATAGACTGTTCCAGGACCTTGCAGTTTCGCAAAAAACAAACCTTCGCCTCCAAATACCGTGTTTTTTATACCGCCCACAAACTCAATATCATAATCTACAGATTGATCGAAACCCACGATACAACCCGTATCTACTTTTAAAGTTTCTCCTGCTTTAAGTTCTTTCATAGCCATGGTACCGCCTGCGTGAACAAATGCCATCCCATCGCCTTCTAGCTTTTGCATTATAAAACCTTCACCTCCAAAAAGTCCCCGACCCAATTTTTTAGAAAACTCGATACCTACACTTACCCCTTTTGCTGCGCATAGAAAGGCGTCTTTTTGACAAATAAATTTACCGCCAAAACGTGATAAATCTATCGGGATAATTTTCCCTGGATATGGAGATGCGAATGATACATTCCGTTTACCCACCAAGTCGTTATAAAAAGCAGTCATGAATAAACTTTCTCCAGTAAGAATTCGTTTTCCTGCGCCTAAAATTTTACCTAAGAAGCCTGAATCTTTTTCAGACCCATCGCCAAAAATAGTTTCCATTTTAATCCCATCGTCCATCATCATAAAACTTCCTGCTTCGGCAACCACGCCTTCTTGAGGATCTAATTCAATTTCTACGTATTGCATCTCTTCGCCGTAAATTCTATAGTCAATTTTGTGTGATGTCATTTTTTATGTTTTTTGTTGATTCTCTTATATGTTGATTTGTTTTGAATTTTGTTACAAATATTTAAAAAATTCTAATATCCAAAAGGTTAAATTTTAAATAATCAAACGGTTTAAAAAAAGGTGTCGCGCAAAGGTGCTAAGTGATTTAGGAATTGCTGTTGACTGATATATTTAACTTTCTTATTATGAACCTGAAATCTTAATCTTTAACCAAAACCACTAAACACTTATACTGAGACAAAACTGAAACTAAAAACTAAATTTTTACTTTAACACTCCACTCAAAATTAAAAGTAGACACGACAACACCATCTTCATTCACACCAACGGATTGCATCCATAGCGTTTGCCCTTCTCCAGTTTCTATGGCTTTTTTGAGAAGATCGTCAATCGCTTTTCCATCATTACAGGTAAACTTAATTTCTCCTGTTGCTTTTTTGGTAAATGTAGCATTGTTAGATGTCACTAACATAGACACTTTTTTACCAGATTCTTGTATTTTAGAAATCATTAATGCACCCGTAGAAAACTCTGCTGCCATACCTTGTACTGCCCAAAACATTGATTTAAATGGGTTTTGGTTTATCCATTTAAAGGCAACACCAACGATACATTTTTCATTATCTATATGTTTAGTTCGTACACCGCAAAGGTATGCGGCAGGTAGCTTGAACATGGTGTAAGTATTTAATTTACTTGGTGTCAACGTCATTTTTAGGATTTTAATTTTTCACTAAGTTATGAAATTAATACTCACCCATAAATGTTAAATAAACGTTAATATTTAGTACTATGCGTAACAAAGTACCTTTTTTTAGACATATATTTGCATAGGAAACTATTATATGTTTTAATCAATCATAAAAAATCATGTTAGATAATCATCAAAAAAACATCGCCACGTGCATTCACTTATCTACATTTAGTAGGTTTTTTATTCCGTTTGGAAATTTTATTGGACCTGTAATATTATGGGTTGCCAATAAAGATAAATCTGAGTTTATAGATAAACATGGTAAGCAAGCTATAAATTTTCAAATTAGCATTTTGCTCTATGCTGTTATTATCGGCACGCTCACTATTCCGTTTTTTGTTTTTCAAATCTTTAATGGTTTTGATTTTATTGATTTCAACGGTTTTGACAGTTTTAATATTAATGTTGGTAAGCCATCTCCGCTACTCTATATAGGCGGTGGTTTGGGCGTATTAGCCATTATTGGATTTATTATTGAATTGGCGCTAATTGTGGTTGCCAGTTTAAAAGCTAGAGATGGCCAATTGTATAATTATCCTTTAACCATTAACTTTTTAAAATAACACGACACGTATGGCTAAAACTAAAGCTGCAGATATACCCGCGTTAGGGATTGTAGTGGAAAGCCCACAGCCCGACGCAGGAGGTGCGAGGACTTGCAACGTAAAGCCCGACCCTTGGGTAACGCCCAAAAATTTAGATTAGAATAAAAAGAATTTCATCTATATAACAATCAAATCAATCAAAAAATGAACAGTTTCACAACATTAAAAGTATGATACTATGAAGATAGAAAACACAAAAGCACAAATGCGAAAAGGCGTATTGGAATTCTGTATACTCTCGGTTTTAAAAGACCAGGATGCTTATGTAGCAGAGATTCTAGGCACTTTAAAAGACGCGAAGTTGCTTGTGGTAGAAGGTACTATTTACCCGCTGCTTACACGACTTAAAAACGCGGGTCTTTTAAACTACAGATGGGAGGAATCGACCTCTGGACCTCCAAGAAAATACTATGGTTTAACCGAAACGGGGAAATTATTTTTAACAGAATTAAACACCACTTGGAGTGAATTACACCATGCAGTAACTTTAGTAACAAGCCAAAAACCACCAAAAAATGAATAAGACAGTCAACATAAATTTAGCAGGTATATTTTTTCATATAGATGAGGATGCGTACTTAAAATTACAGCGCTATCTTGAGGCTATAAAACGTTCGTTTACAGACTCGCAAGGGCGTTCTGAAATTATAGCAGATATTGAAGCTCGTATTGCTGAGCTTTTTAATGAGCGTGTGCAAAGCGACAAACAGGTTATACGAGTAAAAGAGGTAGATGAAGTGATCTCCATTATGGGGCAACCTGAGGATTACTTGGTAGATGATGCCATTTTTGAGGATGAGCCACAGGCCGCTAATAGAACGAAATCTTCTGCGGCTTCTAAAAAACTATTTAGAGACGTTGATAACTCGTACATAGGAGGTGTATCTTCTGGGTTATCACATTACTTTGGTATAGATGCTATTTGGATTCGACTGGCTTGGATTCTTTTAATTTTTGGTGCAGGAACAGGCATTTTTCTTTATATTTTACTTTGGGTTTTAGTGCCTGAGGCTAAAACAACAGCCGAAAAAATAATGATGACGGGAGAACCTGTTAACATTAGCAATATCGAAAAAAAAATTAAAGATGGATTTGATTCTGTAACTGAAACTGTTGGTGATGTTGCAAAAAATGTATCGGACTCGGTTTCCAATGCTGCTAGAAACATTGATGTAAAAAAAACAGGTAACTCTATTAAATCCTCATCAAGAACATTTTTTGATACTATTGGAGATATTATTATGTTCTTCTTTAAAGTGTTTGCAAAACTTATAGGGGTTATACTAATAATTTCTGGTGCTGTAGCTTTAATAGGTTTAATTATCGGCCTATTTTCTGTTGGTGTTGCAAACATTATAAGCATACCTGGACTTGATTTTGTAGATATAGCTAATGCAGGAAACACACCACTGTGGCTCGCTTCTTTATTTGCATTTTTTGCGGTTGGAATTCCATTCTTTTTCTTATTCTATTTAGGGTTAAAAATTCTAATTAATAACCTAAAATCCATAGGTAACATTGCTAAATTTACCCTATTAGGCTTATGGCTCATCTCTATAATATCACTTATTATTATTGGCGTAAGGCAAGCTAGTGAGCATGCTTTTGAAGAAAGTGTAATGATTAAAACTGAATTACCTGTTACAGCAAATGATACCTTACGTGTGCAAATGATGAACAATGATAATTTTAATCCTGATTATTACAATCAAAATAAATTTAAACTTGCTTATAACGAAAATGGTGATAAGGTATTATATTCTGCTAAGGTGAATATTATTGTAAGATCGACTACCGACTCCATTGCTAGAGTTGATATCAAGAAGAGCGCAGATGGTAGAGATTATGAAAAAGCTATTGAACGTTCTAAAAACATAAATTATAATTTTGAGTATAAAAATAAGACGCTGTTTCTAAACTCTTATTTAACAACAGATACTAAGAATAAATTTAGTGATCAAGAAGTAGATGTTTTGCTTTATCTACCAGAAAATACGATTACCTATTTTAATAGCAGCACCAAAAAACATTTAAATCATAGACGTTATGATGGTGATATTATTTCCAGAGATGATACGAACCATTATATGAAAATTCTTTATGACGATGTGGATTGTTTAGATTGCCCAGAAGAGGAGTTTGAGGTAAAAGTGAATACACCAAAACTAAAAATTAATGAAAATGGTATAGAAATTAATTCTGAAGATGGCCGTTTAAAGATTGACGAAAACGGCATTAAGGCAGAATCTGATAATGTAAAATTGAATATTAATGCTGATGGTGTTCAAATTGACTCTGAAGATTAAAAAATACAAACAGGAACCGATCCCGATATAATATCGGGATATTTTCAAACAGTAAAACTCTATGCACTTTATTTTAAGTTTTGGGCTTCAATTACAAGTCATCATCAAAATATAACAACTCAGGTATTTAAATTACCAAGACTAAACCACTTGTTAGATATTTGAATAACAATTAACTAGTAACGCTAAACATGTTTTGGCACCAATCAAAAAAAAAAAACAACCATCATGACCACACTAATCAAATGTATTGTAGCAACCGTATTAAGTTTAACTCTATTTTCTTGCAAATTCGATATGAACCTCAACTCTGGAGTTAATGGCAATGGCGAGGTTATTATAGAAAGCAGAAACCTGAGAGGAGATTTTACAACCATTAAAGCTACTGAAGGTTTAGATGTTTACTTAACGCAAAGTGATAACGAAAGCATTATAGTTGAAGCTGATGAAAATTTACACGAACTAATTTTAACCGAAATTGAAGATGGTGTATTGAAAATACATACTAAAGAAAATATTGGAACATCTAAATCTAAAAAAGTACATGTTAGTTTTCGAGATATTTTGAATATAATTTCTACTAGCGGAAGCGATGTATACTCAACTAAGACTATTACTACAGAACGTTTAGATTTGAAATCTACTAGCGGAAGCGACATGACATTGGATGTAAATACATCTGTTTTAAATTGTAAATCTACCAGCGGAAGTGATTTAAAACTATCTGGAAAAACAGTTGAATTAATTGCAGAAGCTACTAGCGGAAGCGATATAAAGGCCGCAGATTTATTGGCAGAATCTACCGAAGCTAAAGCAACCAGTGGTGCAGAAATTACCGTAAATACCTTTAAAAAATTAATAGCAAACGCTACTAGCGGTGGCGATGTAAACTACTATGGTAATCCGGAGCAAGTTGATAAAAGCGATAGCTCTTCAGGCCGTGTAAAACAAAAATAAAAGCGGTATAAATGAGCACTTAAAACTAGCTCTATAATTTGAGTATTAATTAATTAAAATAGTAACCAACCCTATTAGAAACCATTTTAAACTTTATTAAAAGTTTGGAGTGGTTTTTGTTTTATCTTTGATATACCTAATACGTTTCAAAAATAATTGATTGAATTTAGGTTTACTTGGTATTGGTGACTTATGTACCATGCTGTGTGTCAAATTAATATCGCATTTAGTGATTAACCCTATTTTAAAATGAAAAACAACCTCTTAATTATTCTCTTTGGTTTATTATCACATACCTTTTGCAATGCTCAAAGTGCTGAAAAAATTAAAGGCAATAGAAATGTTACTATTCAAACAACAGATTTACCGTCTTATCACACCATTGCTTTAGATGAAGATTTTGAAATTGAAATTATTTACAGTGCCTCGCCTTACATAGAAATTGAAACGGACGAAAACCTTCATGAGGTTATCAAATTCCAAGTTATTGATAGCGTACTTACATTTAACCAATCTTTAAAAATCACGTCTAAAAAACGATTAAAAATTAAAGTCGCTTTCGATGATGCTTTAAAACATATTGAAACCTCAGGAGATTCAGAATTATTATCGCTTACAGCATTAGATTTAGCAAACGGCTCTTTAAAAACCCGAGAATCGTCTAAAGTAGGCTTAACTGTTAAATCCGAAAATTTTGAAGTAGATACAGACGATAAGTCTAGAGTGAAGCTAAATTTAACGAGTGAAAACTGTATACTTATTTTAAGCGGTAATAGTAAAATTGATGCACTTATTAATACCACTGAATTTTCAGCAGCAATGTACCAACGCTCCAATGCAATCATTGAGGGAAACTGTAATTCTAGTAAATTAAATTTAGATAATAACACTGAGTTTAACGGAAAAAACTTTGCAACAAATACTTGTGAAGTAGTTTGTGCCATAAGTAGTAATGCGTATTTAG
>ENA-ORXM01005435-ORXM01005435.1-marine-metagenome-genome-assembly--contig:-NODE-5435-length-10099-cov-3.640491_pt1 | contig 10099 bp, 12 predicted proteins | sample MGYA00237867_ERZ511480 | MGnify/ENA primary metagenome ERZ511480 (study PRJEB26309, sample SAMN06266103) | marine metagenome | isolation source: Algal blade | place: United Kingdom:Sidmouth, United... | reverse complement strand
AATCATGGTTTTGGTGTCATGCATTTGAGCCATCAATCTGGTTCCCGACAGTTCGTAAGTAGCGCATGCGAAATAGGGTGCAGCTTCGAATGGGGTAATATCACCCGAACAAATCCGGCGCATCTTCCTTTGGCTGCTTCGGCGCGTCCAGTCCCAAATGTACCCACGCCTTGCGGCCCAGCATCCGCCCGCGCGGGGTGCGGGCGATGAGACCCTGTTGCAGCAGGTACGGCTCGATGACGTCCTCGATGGCGTCGCGGGCCTCCGACAGGGCAGCGGCGAGGGTTTCTACGCCCACGGGCCCGCCGCCGTAATTCTCGGCGATGCATATGAGGTAGCGGCGGTCGAGGGCGTCGAGTCCCGCGCTGTCCACTTCCAGCCGCATGAGCGCACGGTCGGCCTGTTCGCGGGTAATACGTCCGTCGCTTTCGACGATGGCGAAGTCGCGCACCCGGCGCAGCAGGCGACCGGCGATGCGGGGGGTGCCGCGCGAACGACGCGCGATCTCGGTCGCGCCGTCGGGCGTGATCTCGACCCCGAGGAGGCGCGCACCGCGCGTGACGATGGTTTCCAGCTCCGATACTTCGTAGAAATTGAGCCGCACGGGGATGCCGAAACGGTCGCGCAGCGGCGTGGTCAGCAGGCCAAGCCGGGTCGTCGCCCCGACCAGCGTGAAGGGTTGCAGGTCGATGCGGACGGTGCGCGCGGCGGGGCCTTCGCCGATGACGAGATCGAGCTCGAAATCCTCGAGGGCCGGGTAGAGGATTTCCTCGACCGCCGGGTTCAGGCGATGGATTTCATCGATGAACAACACATCCCGCGCATCCAAGTTGGTCAGCACCGCCGCAAGATCACCCGCGCGGGCGATGACGGGGCCGGAGGTCATGCGGAAATTGACGCCCAACTCGCGCGACACGATCTGCGCCAGCGTCGTCTTGCCGAGACCGGGAGGACCATGCAGCAACACATGATCCATCGCCTCGCCCCGCCCCCGCGCCGCCTCCACGAAGACCCGCAGGTTCGCGCGCGCCGCCTCCTGCCCGATGAATTCGTCGAGGGTCTGCGGGCGCAGGGCCTTGTCGGGGCTGTCGGCCTCCTGCGGTTCGGGGGCGATGATGCGGGTTTCGTCGTCCATCCCCTACCCCTTCGGAGCCAGCGCCTTGAGCGCCGCCTTGATGAGGGCGCCGGCATCGGCATCGGGGGCCTCGGAGGCGGCGCGGGCGACGGCGTCGGCGGCTTCCATGGGTTGATAGCCGAGATTGGTCAGGGCCGAGAGGGCATCGGCGGTTGCGGTTGCATCGGCCTCGGCGGTGGGCATGACGAGGGGGGTGTCCTCGCCCTCCGGGGTCGGGCCAGCCGGGGCCGGGGCGGCGCTGGCCATCATCGCAGGGGCCTTGGATTTCAGCTCGTTGACGATGCGGGTGGCCAGCTTCGGGCCGACGCCGGGGGCGCGGCGGACGGTGGCGGCGTCCCCCAGGGCAATGGCGCGGCTGATGCCGTCGGTTCCCAATGTCCCGAGGATGCCGAGCGACACCTTCGCGCCGACGCCCTGCACGGTGGTCAGCAGCTTGTGCCATTCGCGGTCGAGCATCGTGGGGAAGCCGAACAACTGGAGCAGGTCTTCGCGCACCAGCATGTCGGTATAGAGCGCCACCGGCCCGCTCGCCCCGGCCAGCGAACCGAGGGTGCGCGAGGAGCAATGGACGATGTAGCCGACGCCGCGCACGTCGAGCAGGACATGGTCCTCGCCCGTATGCACGACCTCTCCGACCAGCCGCCCGATCACGCGATGAGCGCCGCAATCGCGACCACGTAAAGCCCCGCAACGCCGAGCCATGCATGACGCCACGCCCCGCGAAAGGGAAAGAGGTTCGTGAAACGCTGGAAGGTTGCGAGTGCGAATGCTGCCGTCAGCAACGATACGAGTTCCGTCTCCATCGTCTCTACTCCCTCGCCCTTATGAATTCTCGCGCGACCAAATGAGCGCCGATACCAATCAGAACCCATCCTGCCATGGCGAGCAAGGATGGCAACCCTGCCTCGATCCCTTCGATCATGGGTCTCAGGAGGCCGAAGATGATCGCGGCGACGGCAATGTTGTTCATGAACGTACCCGTCAGCTTGTCCCGCTCGGTCATCTTGCCGCTCCTTCGATCATAGCAAGCCGTTCCATGGCCGGGGCGCGGTGGGCGTGGCAGATGGCGATGGCCAGTGCGTCCGCCGCATCGGCCCCGACGACCTTGACCCCCGGCAGCAGCAGCGCGATCATGTGGGCGATCTGTTTCTTGTCGGCATGGCCGACGCCGACCACCGCCTTCTTCACGGCGTTGGGGGCGTATTCGGTGACGGGCAGGCCCGCCTCGGCGGGCACGAGCAGGGCGATGCCGCGCGCATGGGCGAGTTTGAGCGTACCCACCGCATCCTTGTTCACGAAGGTATGTTCCACCGCCGCCACATCGGGGCGGGCATCCTCGACCACCTGCGCCAAGGCCCGGCGCAGGGCGACGAGGCGGGTGGCCAGATCATCCCCCTTGGCCTGTATCGTGCCATGGGCGACGTGGCTGAGGCGCGAGCCTGCAAGGTCCACGACCCCCCATCCCGTGCGGACGAGGCCGGGGTCGATCCCGATAACCCTGAGCGATCCATTCATGCCGTCGCGCTAGCACGAAGGGTGAACGAAAGCCAGCGGAAAGACGATCACGCGGGGCCATGGTCTCGGGCCATGAAAACCGCAGGCAAATCTCGCCCCGGCGTCGATGGCTCCGTCGCCACGGTCCCTTCATGGGGCATACCGCAAAAGTTGCTCATGAAAATTATTTGCAATCTTTAATTGATCCAACGTGATGGAGAGCACGCCGAAGGTTTCAACGTCTTCCGTACGGTGATCGCATCAACAATGGAGGCGATCATGAAATCTCTCGTTTGGTGCACGATCCTCGCAATCTGTCTGTCATCTGCATCCCATGCGCAGGAAAGACCGTCGACAACCCTCAAGTTGAACGAGTCGTTCAGGCCATCCATCGCTATCGTTCCGGGGCATTACCGGGCTTACGAGGCGACACCTGCCCATGACACCGTCCATGCGCCGGATGCGACCGACCCATGCGCGAAGATGTTCGAGGCAATGCAGGGAAATGCCGTCGGGCAGCGCCTCATCAACGCCAATGGCGATATCGAGACGCGGCTCGACAACGGGTGGACCCGCATTCGCTCCCTCGACAATCCGGACAACACCATCATGCGCCCGCCGGGGAGCAGCGAGCAGACCTGCGTGCGGTCGATCCTGAGGGCGAACATTCCGTCGGGATTTCAGGTTGCGAACCTGAATGCGCCGGATGAGGTCTCGGGCGGCATCGAATGGGCGGCATACTCGGTCCTGCGACATATCCAGCATATCGGCGGAGACGCCTCGGTGTCCAATTGCATTGCCAAGGAGCAGGAACTGGGGATCGCCACGGCGATGGGGCGGCTGCACCTACGACTGCAATACCTGCAATGGCTGAGCATATGACGATGCTCGGCCGGGCCATCCGGCTGCTCACGGTGCTCGTGGCACTGGCCGTCGCACCGGGGGTCGGTGTGGCGCAGGAACCGGCAGAGAAACCACCGTTCGTCTTCGACAGGACCGTACCGGGAATGGGCGGCACGAGCGTGCAATCGGAACCAATGGCGGAAGACGGGCCGACCGTGACGGATGCACTCACGATGGAGGCCACGCCGGAACTGCGCCTGAGGCTGGCCGAACAGGCATATGCGCATCAAGAATGGGTCTTCAGCCACCAACAGCGGGTCTTCGGATCGCAACTCGTGACATCATGGATCAGCTTCGCGCTGGTCGTGACGATAACCGGGGCCGGATTGTACTTCTCGTGGCTCCAGTTCATGGCCGTCCATCGCAGTGAGGATGGCCATTCGGCGGCGCTGGCAAGTGAAATGGAATTCTCGGGCAAGGGCATCAAGGTCAGCTCGCCGGTGCTGGGCGTCATCATCCTCACCATTTCCATCGGCTTCTTCTACCTCTTCGTGCGCCATATCTATCCCATCGAAGCGGTGAGGACGGTGCCGGAGAGCGCGCTGGTCGGGTCGGTCGACGCAGGGTGAGCGATCCGCGATCCCACCCTGCGAAAACGCTCTCGCAAATCGGGGATCGTTGGGCCATGGTACGGGCAACGATCCAAAAGGGAGGGGATACCCCATGAGAGTACGCGCAGCCGTGGCCTTCGAGGCCGGAAAGCCGCTGGAAGTGACCGAGGTCAATCTGGAAGGCCCCAAGGCGGGCGAGGTGCTGGTCGAGATCAAGTCGACGGGCCTGTGCCATACCGACGAGTTCACCCGCTCCGGCGACGACCCCGAAGGCGCGTTTCCGGCGATCCTCGGCCATGAGGGCGCGGGCGTCGTGGTCGATATCGGCCCCGGCGTGACGAGCCTCAAGAAGGGCGACCATGTCATCCCGCTCTACACGCCCGAATGCCGGACCTGCGATTACTGCCTGAACCCCAAGACGAACCTCTGTCAGGCGATCCGCTCGACGCAGGGACAGGGCCTGATGCCCGACGGCACCTCGCGCTTCACGACGCTCGATGGCGAGCCGATCCTGCATTACATGGGCTGTTCGACCTTCGCGAACTACACGGTTCTGCCCGAGATCGCGCTGGCGAAGGTGCGCGAGGACGCGCCCTTCGAGAAGATCTGCTATATCGGCTGTGGCGTGACCACGGGGATCGGGGCGGTCATCAATACGGCGAAGGTCGAGATCGGGTCGAACTGCGTGGTCTTCGGCCTCGGCGGCATCGGCCTGAACGTCATCCAGGGCTGTCGTCTGGCAGGCGCGAACAAGATCGTCGGTGTCGATCTGAACGATTCGAAGAAGGAAATGGGCGAGCGTTTCGGCATGACCCATTTCGTGAATCCCAAGGAGGTCGAGGGCGATCTGGTCGCGCATCTGGTGGAGATCACCGGCGGCGGGGCGGATTACTCCTTCGATGCGACGGGGAATGTGGGCGTCATGCGCACGGCGCTCGAATGCGCCCACAAGGGCTGGGGCGAGAGCATCATCATCGGCGTGGCTCCCGCAGGCGCGGAAATCGCGACCCGTCCGTTCCAGCTCGTCACGGGCCGCGTCTGGAAAGGCACGGCCTTCGGCGGCGCACGGGGCCGGACGGACGTACCCAAGATCGTGGACTGGTACATGGACGGGAAGATCGAGATCGACCCGATGATCACCCACACCATGGGCCTCGACGACATCAACAAGGGCTTCGACCTGATGCACGCGGGCGAGTCGATCCGGGCGGTGGTGAACTACTGATCGCGCTGTCCGAAGCCCCGGTTCGATGCCGGGGCTTCGAATCTACACGATTGCGACAGCGATATTCTCTTCTGCGAAAAACAGGATAGATTTCCCCGGTTCGTCATCGACCGGAGATCATCCCATGACCGTTACCCGCCGTTTCGTCGTCGCCGCCCCGCTCGCGCTGATCGCCTTTCCGTCTCTGGCATCGGAAGTGGGGCTGATCGGGCCGAAGGAAGCGCATGAGAAGGCCGGGGCGGGGGAGATCGTGCTGATCGATATCCGCCGACCCGACGAATGGGCGAAGACGGGGATCGCCGGGGGCGCGGTGCCGATCGACATGCGGGCGAGCGATCTGGGGGATCGTATCGATGCGGCGCTCGATGGTGATCGCTCGAAGGCCGTGGCCCTCATCTGCCATAGCGGGGTCCGCTCGCGTCATCTCTCGAACGCCATGGCGAAGGCAGGGTTCAGCAACGTCTACGACGTGAGCGAAGGCATGGCGGGATCGGGGCGGGGGCCGGGATGGCTGCGGCGCGGATTGCCGGTGGTGCGGGCCGAGTAGGGTACGCGACGCGCAGGCCTTCGCATCTCCATCATCTTTCGGGCCGGTTGCTGCCGCTGCGCGCCCCACCCGCCCCGAACTGCCGCCGACGAGAGCATCTCCGGGAATCGACCAGCGCGCGGTGTTGACTCTTCCCGTATTCCGTGGATTTATGTTCCCGTTGTGTTCACGGAAAGAAAGACGGGATTTGCGCCACTGGGATTGGAACGGGATGGTAGAGGCGAACCGGGTGCGGCTGTTGTCGATGCTCGGGGGGCTGATGCTGCTCGTCGGTCCGGGGTTGCTGCGGCGGGTGATCCGGCGCGCGCTCCTGCGTCAGATCCTGACGCTGGAATCGGCGGTGCGACGGCTGATCTACGTGGCGGCGCGTGATATGAGAGTCACCTTGCGGGCCTCGGCCCCGCCGCTCGGAGCGATCTCCGGTCGGCCGGGGGCGGATAATGCCCCGGTCTTCGCGCTGATCGAAGCCCCGCGACGGCCCGAAGGCGCGCCCCGGAGAACTGCGCCGGGACACGGGCCGCGCATCCTGTTCCTCGACGAAGAGAGGCCCGCCGACGAATGGCGCAAGCCGACCCCCGACGATCTCATGGAGACGACGGCGCTGCGGCGGCGGCTGGGCGCGATGAAGGCGGCGCTCGACGACCTGCCGAAGCAGGCGCGGCGTCTGGCCCGGTGGTTCGCCCGGCAGGAGCGGACGCGCGGCACGGGACGGTTCGCCCGGCTCTATCCGATCCGCTCGGGCCGTGCGCCCGGTCATCGCGAGGATGGAAAGGGCGACGTGGATGCGGTGCTGGCCGATTGTCACGATCTGGCCCTGCGGGCGCGGGAGATGATCGAAGGGCAAGCGTGAGACGGGGATCATTGCGCCCATATTGTCCGTATACGTCTTAACTCGGGCGAGTAATCGATCCGGACGATCCGATCCGGCGTCCTGCGCCCGGAACCGGGAAACGCCCCGAGACCGGATACTGCGCCATCATGGAGCATGACGGGGTACGGTCGGCAGGGTCGGCGGAGACGTCGGAGTGATGGAACTCCCGGACCGCGCGCTATATCGCTACCCATGAAAGCCTTTGCCCGTTTGCTCGAAGCTCTGGTCACGACGCCCTCGCGGAACGCGAAGCTGACGCTTCTGACCGAATATTTCCGCTCGCAGCCGGACCCCGACCGGGGTTGGGCGCTGGCCTGTATCGCGGGGTCGCTCGACCTGCGCAACGTCACCGGCTCGACCCTGCGGACCATGGCCGAGGAGCGGGTCGATCCGGTGCTGTTCCGCATGTCCTACGATTACGTGGGCGATCTGGCGGAGACGGTGGCGCTGATCTGGCCCGCCCCGGCCGAGCCGCCCGATCCCGCGCCCCTGCGCCTGTCCTCGGTGGTGGAGACGCTGGCGACGGCCACCCGCCCGCAGGCGATCGCGCATCTGGCCGGGTGGATGGACCGGCTGGATTCGTCGGAGCGGCTGGCCTTGCTGAAGCTGGCCACCGGGGGGCTGCGCGTGGGGGTCTCGGAGCGGCTGGCGAAGACGGCGCTGGCGGCGATGCGGGAGGAGGATGTCCTCGGGCAGATCGAGGAGATGTGGCACGGGCTGGAGCCGCCCTATGTGCCGCTGCTGCAATGGCTCGACGGATCGCGCGCGGCCCCGCAGGTGGACCTGACCCATGCCTTCCGGCCCATGATGCTGGCGCATCCGCTGGATAATGGCCTCTATTCGGTGGAGGAACGCCGCGAGCGTCTGCACGAGAGCGAGGAGAGCGATGCGATCACGGTCGCGCGTCTGACCGAGCGGCTGGATCCCGCCGAGCATTCCGCCGAGTGGAAATGGGACGGCATCCGGGTGCAGGCCGTCTCGCTGCACGGCGAGCGGCGGCTCTATACCCGCATGGGCGAGGAAATTTCGGGCAGTTTTCCCGATGTGGTCGCGGCGATGGATTTCGAGGGGGTCGCCGATGGCGAGTTGCTCGTGGTGCGGGACGGCGAGGTGGCGATCTTCGCGGATCTGCAGAAGCGGCTGGGGCGGAAATCACCGGGACCGAAGGTGATGAGGGATTCGCCGGGGCATGTGCGCCTCTACGACCTGCTGCATGACGGGGAGGACGATGTGCGGGGGCTGTCCTTCGGCGAGAGGCGTGCGCGGCTGGAGGGCTGGTTCGCGCGGCAGCCGGTGACGGGCGGGGTCGATCTGTCGCCGGTGATCCCGTTCGGGACATGGGCCGAGCTGTCGGCGGTGCGCGCGACCTCGCGCGATATCGGGCAGGAGGGGCTGATGCTCAAGCGGCTCGATACGAGCTATGTGGGCGGGCGTCCGACGGGGCCGTGGTGGAAGTGGAAACGCAACCCCCTGACCGCCGATTGCGTGATGATGTACGCCCAGCGAGGCCATGGAAAGCGGTCGAGTTTCTACTCCGATTATACCTTCGGCGCGTGGCGGGAAGGGGAGCTGACCCCCGTGGGGAAAGCCTATTCGGGCTTTACGGACGAGGAGTTGAAGCGGCTCGACAAATGGGTGCGGGACAATACGACCGATCGCTATGGCCCCGTGCGGGCAGTGAAGTTCGCGCTGGTGCTGGAGGTCAATTTCGATGCGGTGCAACGCTCGGCGCGGCATAAATCGGGCATCGCCATGCGCTTTCCCCGGATCAAGCGCATCCGCTGGGACAAGCCCGCGCATGAGGCGGACCGGATCGAGACGCTGGAGGAGATGATTCCGGTGGCGTAATACCGAAAGGCCCTTGTCCAGGACCCTTTCGTGGGCATCGATGCGCCTTTGGCGCGCCCGAAGGGTGCGGGCGACGTCGGCCCCTAGCCAAGGCCATCGGTATAATTGCTCGCTGTCATGCCCTCGGAAGAGGGGATTTCCGCTGTCGTGGGAATGACAAGGATTATGCGGAAAGCTGCGTTTCGATCAGCCGGATGGCTTCCTCCACCGCGCCGTCGATGGTCATGTCGGTGGTGTCGAGAAGGGCGGCATCCTCGGCCCGTCGCATGGGCGCATCGGTGCGGGCGGCATCGCGGGCATCCCGCTCCTCGATATCGTGCAGCACGTCGCGATAGGCGATGTCGCGGTCCTTCGAGAGTTCGCGCCAGCGGCGGGCGGCGCGCACGTCCGGCTCGGCGGTGACGAAGAGTTTCGCATCGGCCAGGGGCAGGACGACGGTGCCGATATCCCGACCGTCCAGGACCGCACCGGGGGGGCGGGTGGCGAAATCGCGCTGCCAGTCGAGCAGGGCCGCGCGCACGGGGGGATGGGCGGCGACGACCGAGGCCCCGCGTCCGGCGGCGGCGCTGCGCAGGTCATCGCGCTCCAGATCGGCGGGGTCGAGCCGGGCGGCCCGCGCGCCGGTCGCCGCCGCATCGTCCAGCGCGATGCCGTCGGCCTCGCACAGGACCGCGACGGCGCGGTAGAGCAGGCCGGCGACGCGGTGCGTGCCCGCGGGCGTGCCGCCATCGCCCTCGCGCTTGTCGGCCACCAAGCCGCCGCGGCCGATGGTGCAGGGGAACAGGCGCCCCCGGTATCGCAGGCCGGTGCGGGTCAGGACCATGTCGTGCGGGGTCATTCCAGATGCCCCGACCGGGTGCGCTTGACGTCCAGATACCCGGCATTCTCGGGCCGCCGTCCGACATGCAGGGGCACGCGTTCGGCGACCTCGACGCCATGGGCGCGCATCATCTCGATCTTCCGGGGATTGTTGGTCATCAACCGGATCGTCCCGATCCCGAGCTTGCGCAGCAGGTGCGCGCCCAGCCGGAAGTCGCGTTCGTCATCCTCGAAGCCCAGCCGGTGGTTCGCCTCGATCGTGTCGAAGCCCTGATCCTGCAGGTCGTAGGCCCGCATCTTGTTGGCCAGCCCGATGCCCCGCCCCTCCTGATTGAGGTAGAGCAGCACGCCGCCTTCCCGGATCGCGCCGAGCGCCGCGTGCAGCTGCGCGCCGCAATCGCACTTCAGCGAGCCCAGCACGTCGCCGGTGAAGCAGGCCGAATGCAGCCGCACAAGCACGGGCGCGGATCGGTCGACGCGCCCGGCCTCGACGGCGTAGTGCTCCTCGCCGCCCAGCCCTTCGCGGAACACGTGCAGGCGGCCCGCGCCGGCCAGCGCCATCGGCAGGCGCGCGGCGGCGACCTCCGCGGGGGTGGCCACGTCCGGCGGCGCGTCGAGCGACGTGACCCCGGAGATCGGAAGAGCACACGTCTGAACTCCAGTCACACAGTGACCTCGTATGCCGTCTTCTGCTTGAAAAAAAAAA
>ENA-ORXM01005434-ORXM01005434.1-marine-metagenome-genome-assembly--contig:-NODE-5434-length-10100-cov-3.571785_pt1 | contig 10100 bp, 8 predicted proteins | sample MGYA00237867_ERZ511480 | MGnify/ENA primary metagenome ERZ511480 (study PRJEB26309, sample SAMN06266103) | marine metagenome | isolation source: Algal blade | place: United Kingdom:Sidmouth, United... | reverse complement strand
CAGCACTTCACCGAGCCGCCGCCGCGCTACTCCGAGGCGAGCCTGGTCAAGACGCTCGAGGAGTACGGCATCGGGCGCCCCTCCACCTACGCCTCGATCATCTCGACGCTGCAGTCGCGCGAGTACGTCGAGATCGAGAGCCGCCGCTTCTTCCCGACCGACACCGGTCGCGTGGTCAGCCGCTTTCTCTCGCAGCACTTCAAGCGCTACGTCGACTACGACTTCACCGCCGAGCTCGAGGACGAGCTCGACGCGGTCTCCCGCGGCGAGAAGGAATGGGTGCCGCTGCTCGACGAGTTCTGGGGCCAGTTCAAACAGCGTGTGGACGACAAGATGGAGAACGTCTCGCGCGAGGAGGCGGTCGAGGAGCGCCAGCTCGGTATCGATCCGGCGAGCGGCAAGCCGGTCGTCGTCCGCCTCGGGCGCTACGGGCCGATGGCCCAGATCGGTCACCGGGACGACGAGGAGAAGCCTCGATTCGCCGGGCTTCGGCCACACCAGCGGATGAACACGATCACCCTCGAGGAGGCGCTGAAGCTGTTCGAGCTGCCGCGAACCCTCGGCGAGACGCCCGAGGGGGAGAAGCTGATGACCAACTTCGGGCGCTTCGGGCCGTACGTGAAGTACGGCGACAAGTTCGTCTCGCTGAAGGAGGGGGACGATCCCTACGAGATCACCCTCGAGCGCGCCCGCGAGCTCGTCGCCGAGAAGAAGGTCATCGACGCCAACCGTCTCGTCAAGCACTTCGAGGGGACGGATGTGCAGATCCTGAACGGGCGCTGGGGGCCGTACATCACCGACGGGAACAAGAACGCCAAGATTCCCAAGGATCGGCACGAGACGGCCAAGGAGCTCGATCTCGAGACCTGCCTGAAAATGCTCGAGGAGGCACCCGAGCGGCGCGGGCGCGGCAAGAAGAAGGCGAGCGCGAAGGCCGAGCCCACCGCGAAGAAGGCCGCGAAGAAGAAGACCACGAAGAAGACCACGAAGAAGAAGGCGGCGGCGAAGGCGAAGAAGCGGGTCTCGGCGTCGAAGAAGTCCTCCGCGAAGGTGTCCGCCAAGACGGGAATAGCGACGAAGCGGGCGACGAAGCGACTGTCCGGAGAGCCGCCGGCGGCGGGCGAGCGTACGCCCGAGAGCCAGGACGAGGCGAGCGCGGCGACCGACGGGGCCGCCACGAAGAGTGGCGTGACCGAGAGTGGCGTGACCGAGAGTGGCGTGACCGAGAGCTAGCCCCTCCGCCCCATCGGCTCGCGCCCTCTGCCATGGCACCTCCGCCGCGCCCGTGACCCCGCCGTCCGAGGCCCGACCGCCGTCGCTCGATATCGAGCGGGCCGTCCGCCTGATCGACGCCGGCGGTGTCGTCGCCTACCCCACCGAGGCGGTGTTCGGACTCGGTTGCGATCCGTCCGCCCGCGCCGCGATCGAGCGCGTCGTGGCGCTCAAGGGTCGCTCGGCCGACAAGGGGCTGATCCTGGTCGCCTCCGACGCCCGCCAGCTCGCCCCTTGGCTCGCCCCGCTCGAACCGGCCTGGCGTTCGCGCATGGACGCCGCCTGGCCCGGACCGGTGACCTTCGTGGTGCCGACCGCGCCGGACACCGACGCGCTGCTGCGCGGTGGGCGCCCGACGATCGCGGTGCGCGTCAGCGCCCACCCCGTGGTGCGTGCGCTCTGCGAGAGGGCGGGCCATCCGCTGGTCTCGACCAGCGCCAACAGGAGCGGGGAGCCCGCGCTCCGCGACGCGGACGCCGTCGCCCGGACCTTCGGTGAGGCGCTCGACGGGATCGTCTCGGGAGAGCTCGGCACTCTGCGCCGCCCGACACGTATCGTCGATGTCCGGACCGGGCGGGCGCTGCGACCCTGAGGAGAGCACCTCGAGGCCCGTCAGCGGTTAGGCTTCGTCCCGTCCTCTCCCCTCCGAGCTCCCCACCATGACGACCGCGTCCGACACCACCGGCTCGACCCCGCCGAGCGCTTCCGGCGACGAGATCGACGGCGAGGCCGTACGACGCTTTCTCACCGGCTTCCACGACGAACTCTGCGCCGATCTCGAACGGCTCGACGGCGGAGCGCGGTTCCTCAGCGATGTCTGGAAACGTCCCGAGGGTGGCGGCGGCGTGACGCGCATCCTCTCCGACGGGGCGCTGTTCGAGAAGGCGGGCGTGGCGTTCTCGCAGGTATCCGGCACCAAGCTACCGCCCTCGGCGACCGCCGCCCGTCCGCAACTCGCCGGGCGCGGCTGGGAGGCGATGGGCGTGTCGCTGGTCCTCCACCCCCGAAACCCCTATGTGCCCACCACCCACGCCAACGTGCGCTTCTTCAAGGCGGAGAAGGCCGGCGAGGCGCCGATCTGGTGGTTCGGCGGCGGGTTCGATCTCACGCCCTACTACGGCTTCGAGGAGGACTGCGTGCACTGGCACCGCACGGCACGCGAGGCCGTGGCGCCGTTCGGTGACGACTTGCACGCCGAGCTCAAGGCGTGGTGCGATCGCTACTTCTTCATCAAGCACCGCGACGAGGCGCGCGGTATCGGCGGGCTGTTCTACGACGACTTCGACCGCGGCGGCTTCACCGCCGCCTTCGGATTGACGCGCTCGGTCGCCGAGCACTTCTACCCCGCCTACGCACCCATCGTCGAGCGCCGGCGCGATACCCCCTACGGCGAGCGCGAGCGAGCGTTCCAGCTGGTGCGTCGGGGGCGCTACGTCGAGTTCAACCTGGTGCTCGATCGCGGCACGCTGTTCGGCCTGCAGTCGGGCGGGCGCACCGAGTCGATCCTGATGTCGCTGCCCCCGAAGGTGTCCTGGGAATACCGCCATACCCCGGAACCGGGCTCGCCAGAGCAAGCCCTGACGGATCATTTCCTCGTGGCTCGCGACTGGCTGGCGGCGCCCTGAAGGGGACGCTCGGTCACCGTCCCGACGAGGGAGTCGGGCACCGCCTTCACTCAGCACTCCACGACGACTATTTGGCGCGAACTGCAACCGCCGGCAAGACGGTCGAAAGTACAACACCGAGCAATTGGACTTCACAGCACCTATGAATTCGTGAAAAGGTCGCCTCTTCCGAACCGACCATCTGGAGATCCCGAATGGAAGAAGTGGAGGTGGAGGAGGTAGCGACCGCGATCGGCGGCCTCGACATCGGGGTCATCGTGGCTTACTTCCTCGTCGTCGTGATCATCGGCGTCATCGTATCCAGGAAGACAGACACCGGAGAGGACCTCTTCCTCGCCGGCCGCTCGCTAGGCTGGGGCATCATCGGTTTCTCGTTGTTCGCCTCGAACATCTCGAGCACGACGCTGATCGGGCTCTCGGGAGCGGCGTACTCGAGCGGCATCGCGGTCTCGACCTACGAGTGGATGTCGGGGGTGCCGCTGCTGATCCTCGCGTTCGTGTTCCTGCCGCTCTACCTGCGTTCGCGCATCACGACGATTCCCGAGTTCCTCGAGCTCCGCTTCGACCGCAGGAGCCGGCGCTACTTCTCGATCGTCACCATCGCGCTCTCGATCATCGTCGACACCGCCGGCGGTCTCTACGCCGGCGCGGTCGTGCTCAAGACCTTCTTCCCCGATCTCGTCATCTGGCAGGTCTGCGTGGGGCTCGGGCTGTTCGCCGGTCTCTACACTGCGGCAGGGGGTCTGAAGGCGGTCGTCTACACCGATCTCCTGCAGGCGATCGTGCTGATCTTCGGCACCACGCTGATGACCTTCATCATGTTCGGCCAGCTCGACTACTCGTGGGCGAACGTCGTCGCGGCGGTGCCGAACGAGGAGCACCTGTCGATGATTCGGCCGATCGGTGACGAGATGCTGCCCTGGCCCGGCATCATCATGGGCGTGTCCCTGCTCGGCTTCTGGTACTGGGTGACCAACCAATACATCGTGCAGCGCGTGCTCGGCGCGAAGGATCTGAAGAACGCCCAGTACGGGGCGATTCTCGGTGGCTTCCTGAAGATCATCCCGCTGTTCACGATGGTGTTGCCGGGGGCGATGGCGATACTGCTCGTACCGGATCTGCCGAACGCCGACATGGTCTTCCCCACCCTGGTCACGACAGTGCTGCCGGTCGGCGTCACCGGGCTCGTGCTCGCGGGCCTGATCGCCGCGATCATGTCGAGCGTGGACTCGACGCTGAACTCCGCCTCGACCCTCGTCGTGCACGACTTCGTGCTCGAAGCGAAGCCGGACACGCCGCGCGAGAAGATCGGCACCTACGGCAAGATCACGACGCTGATCCTGATGGTGGTCGCGATCGCCTGGGCCCCGCAGATCGCCAACTTCGGTGGCCTCTGGGTCTATCTCCAGCAGGCGTTCGGCATCATCGTGCCGCCCGTGGCCGTCATCTTCCTCGTCGGCGCGTTCTGGAAGCGCGGTAACGCGAACGGGGCGATCTGGGCGCTCGGGCTCGGACACGCCCTCGGGGTCGTGGTGTTCATTCTCGGACAGATGGGCATGTGGCCGATCCATTTCACGATCAACGTCGGAATCATGGCCATCGTCAGCACGATCATCTTCGTCGTCTTCAGCTTGAAGAGCGAGCCGCCGACGGAGGACGTGGTGCAGCGCATGACCTGGTCGCCGGGTGTCGCCAACGAGGTGCACGCGGCAGAGGGCAACGAGGCCTCCAAGGGCGGGCGAATGATCTTCTCGGCGCTGTTGGTGGTCGCGATGATCGCCGTCGTCATCGGGTTCTGGTAGAAAGCCGACCCGTCTTGACGAGAGACCGTCCCTCTCGGCGGCGCAGGCTGTCGGGGGGGCGGTGGTCCGACGCGGTGCGATTCCCCGCGAACGCGATCGTCGTGCTCGCCGCCGCGTCGCTCGCACTCTGCACCGGCTGCGGCCCGTCGGGAGAGGCACCCCGGGCGCCGGAGGCGGAGCGCGCCTTCGCTCCCGTACGCACCGCGCTCGACGCCGGGGCGATCACCGCTCGGGGCGAGCTCTCCGTCGAGATCGCACCGAACGTCGTCTCGATGCTGCTGAGCTTCGTGCTCGAACAGCGCGACAGCGCCGTCGGCATCACGACCGTGAACGCCCCGGACGGCGCGGTGCTGCACGACACCGTCTTCGAGGCGGACAGCTGGGACGCGCGGTCGTTCTCGAGCGCGATCGCGCCCGAGCCGCTGGTCGGCGTCGGGGATCTCGCGCTACTGATGCCTCTCTCGCCGCGCACGCCGCTCGTCTCGGGTACCTACCATGTGGCCCTCGAGACCGATCCACCGGACGCCGTGTTCTCGCGCGTCACGCTGACCGTTCGCCACGACGACACCGGCGCCGTCGCCGAGTCTCGCCCGCACCTCGTCGATCTGCACGTGCACGTGCTCGACCCGGAGCCGGCTCGACTCGAGGACAGCGTCGCGTCGACCCTCGACACGGACTGGCGCACCGTGCTCGATCGAATGCTGGTGCCGCGGGCACTCGCGAGCGGTACGCTGACCGCTTCGATCGGCGCACCGACGGAGCGGGCCCGTCTGGGCCGGCTCGACGACGAGCGCGAGCTGGCCGAGGCCTGCCGAGCGATCCGGCGTGCCGCACAGGCGGCGGCAAGAGGCGAAGAATCGGTCGGTGGGAGAGACGCGGACAGCGAAGCGCCGGTGGAGAGCGGTGGGGTGCCACCATTGCACGTGGGGCTGGTCGCCGAGATCGACGCCGCCTTGATCGGTACGGATGCCGACGTGGGAGCCGAGCTCGACGATCAGTCCGACGACTCCGATCTGCTGACGGGCCTCTCTCCACTGCCGGGACTGCCCTACGAGCAGGAGTCGCCGAACGGCTGCGTCTTCATCGCCGAACAGGCGTGGTCGGGCCTCGAGCGAGGACTCGTCGTCGAGCTCCTCGCGGCGAACCTCCTCCACGAGCTCGGTCACTTCGCGGGTCTCTCCCACCCGAGCGAGGCCGACGGCAGAACCTTCGATCTGCTCGACGACACGCCACGCTGCACTCGCGCCGACGCCGAGACCTGCGGCCCGGCCGGCGGGGCGGACAACATCATGTTCCATTCCGGCGACGAGAGCGCCCTGCCCTGGCACCTCAGCGCCGATCAGGCTTGGGTCCTGCGCCGTCATCCGCTGTTCCGTCCCGCCCCGTAGACCCTCCGCCGGACACTCGCTCAGGGTTCGACGTAGCCGACCGCCCGCAAGCGCAACTCGCCGCCGTCGGGGTTCCGCTCGAACTGGAAGACGGCTTCGACTGTCCCCCGCGGCGGCAGGAAGTCCACGACGAGCGCCCCCTCCTCGATCTCGCCGTCGGCGAGCTCGAGCTCGGCGCGCAGCCCCACCGCCTTCGCCGGTCGATCGCCGAGGTTGCGTACACGGACCGGCACGCGCCAGCCGTCGGTCTGCGCCACGGACTCGCCCCGCTCGAGCACGATCTCGACCGATCGCTCCTCGCCTTTCCCGAAGGCGTCGAGGAGCAGATAGCCGGCCATCAGCGTCAGCAGAAGCGCGCCGATCCCGCCGATCGCGAGCTCCAGCCACGGCGTCTTCCCGCGTTCTCGCTCCTCGCTCAAAGAACCAGCCTCGCTGTCGCCGCCCCGAGCGCGCCGGGCAAACCCAGCACGGCCGTCATATGCAACGCCTCGGCGGGCCCGAGACCGTCGACGCGCCCGAACAGCCACAGCACCAGCAGACTCGTGAGCAGGACGAGCGCGTACCCCGGTAGCGTCAGGCTCACGAAGGGGGGCAGGCGCGCGTGCTCGTGCGCCTGCTCGTGCTGTCCCTTGAAGTCGAGCGCGTAGACGAAGGCGTGCAGCAGCAGCAGCGAGGCGAGCATCAGGCCGATCGCGTAGGCCACGTGCCCCTGCTCGAGCGTGATTCGCACGATCTCCTCGGTGGGGGCCATGTTGAAGGCGAAGAACAGTGCGCCGGCGACCATCAGGAAGAGCTCGCCCGCGTAGCTCTCCCCCCACTCGGGCTCCTCGTCGTCTCTCTCCTCCTGGCCCCGACCGAGCTGGCTGCTCGCGAGCGCGGCGCCCATCGCGGCCGGCACGCTCTGGAGGGCGACGACGCCGACGATCTGCTCGATCGAGCTCTGTCGACCGAGCACGCCGAACGAGAACAGCACGAGGATGGCGGCGACGGTACCGAGCGCGAAGGCGACGAAGCCGTCGATGATCGAATCGCCGAGCCCGACGTTGCGACGAAAGCCGCCGTAGTAGGCGAGCCCCATGAGCAGCGGCGCGGCGAGCAACAGCATCAGCGCCAGACGCTCGGAGCGCATCGTGAAGCCGAGCGTCCACATCTCCATCGTCATCAGCAGCGGCAGGCCGAACAGCACGGCGCCGGCGAGCGCCCGCGCCACACCCTTGCCGAACGCCCGGTCGGCAACCGGTCGTCCCGATCCTGATCGCGCCGCCACCCCTTTCACCAGCCCTCCTCCCCGATCGCTCGACGCGCCATTCTCGCCGCAATCGCCTCGCCTCGCGCACCTGCCACCGAACAGGCTCGCCGAGGCTCCGTGTCGAGGCTCGTGCCGAGTCTCCACCCACGAACATCCCCGATGCGATGGTCCGATGAGTCGTCATCGCGGTATCAGAGGCCGACATCGTGCAGCTCGCGGCGGTCGTCGCCGCGCTCCGCCGCACCACCGCCTGACGATCTTGCAGCCCGGACCGGTGCCGATCGAGCGCTCCGCTACGCTCCCCCGATGGACTACGACGACGACCCGCGCGTGCACGTGATGAAAGGCGCCTCCCCGAGACGGGGCGCCGACTACGTCCTGCACTGGATGCAGTCCTCGCAGCGTGCCGACGACAACGCCGCGCTGCACCTCGCCCTGCTCGAGGCGAACGCGCGCGACCTGCCCGTGCTCTCCGTCTTCGCTCTCGACGACGGCTACCCCTCGGCCAACGAGCGGCACTTCGCCTTCATGCTCGAGGGGCTGGCGAACGCCGCAGAGCGCCTCGAGAAGCTCGGCGTACGCCTCGTCGGCCGCCGTGGCAGCCCGCCCGAGACGGTCGCGGCGCTGGCCGATCGCGCCGCCCTCGTCGTCACCGACACCGCCTACCTCGAACCCGCGCGCGGCTGGCGAGAGTCCCTCGCCGAGGATCTCGACGTCCCGCTCGTTCGCGTCGAGAGCGATGTCGCGGTGCCGGTCGAGCTCGCCTCGAACAAGCGCGAGTGGGCTGCACGCACGATTCGCCCGAAGATCGCCAAGCACCTCGACGACTCTCTCGAGCGGGTGCCGAGACTCGAGCCTGCGCGCGATTCGCTCGCGCTCGATGTCGAGCACGACTTCGACTTCACCGACCCCGATCGGCTCCTCGACTCACTCTCGATCGAGCGCGATGTCCCGCGGGTGAAACGCTTTCGCGGCGGCACCGCCGAGGCGAGAGCGCGACTGACGGGCTTCGTGCGCGCGCTGCTCGACGGCTACGCCGAGAACCGTGCCGAGGCCGACCGACGCACCAGCAGCGAGCTGAGTCCCTACCTGCACTTCGGTCAGATCGGCATCGGCGAGATCGTCGCGAAGGTCAGGAACGCGGGCGAGGGCATCGGCACGGACGTCGACGCCTATCTCGAGGAGCTCCTCTGCCGCCGCGAGCTCGCGCGCAACTACACCTGGTTCACTCCCGACTACGACGACTACGCGGCACTGCCCGACTGGGCGCGGAGGACGCTCGCCGAGCACAGGGACGACGAGCGCCCGTACCGCTACACGAGAGGCGAGCTCGAACGGGCCGAGACCGACGATCCGTACTGGAACGCGGCGATGAAGGAGATGCGCCGCACGGGCTACATGCACAACGCGATGCGGATGTACTGGGGCAAGAAGGTGATCGAGTGGTGCAACACGCCCGAGTACGCCTACCGGACGCTGCTGTACCTGAACAACCGCTGGTTCCTCGACGGACGCGATCCGAGCAGCTACGCGAACGTCGCCTGGGTGTTCGGGCTGCACGACCGTCCGTGGCAGGAGCGGGCGGTGTTCGGGAAGGTGCGCTACATGAACGCCGCGGGGCTGGAGCGGAAGTTCGACATCGCCGCCTACGTCGAGCGGGTGGAAGGGCTGTAGCGATCGGGCCCCGGCGCTCGGTCCCGCCGTCCGATTCCCTTCGGCCGCCGCCGCTCAGTGCCCCCGCCAGCGCGGCCGGCGCCGCTCGAGAAACGCCGCGAGCCCTTCCTGTGCCTCGGTACCCGAGCGGATGTCCGCGAGACGTCCGGCGAGATCCTGCTGCAGGGTCGTCTCGACGGGGCGCGCCGTGACGTCCTGGACGAGTTCCTTGATCGCGCGTTGCGCGGCGACTCCGCCCGCGAGCAGGGCGTTCAGGCGATCGCGGACGTTGTGATCGAGGTCCGACTCGGAGCTGCGATCGGCGACAACGATCAGATCGAACGCCTGGTTCGATTGCAGGCGGTCCTCGACGACGTCATCGGGACGCAGACCACCGTGATCGACGTCTCGACCTCCGAGACCACACAGCGATGACGAGACGAGCAGGGGCGCCCAAGTCGACGCTGACGCGGCTAGCGTCCCTCCGCGGCACTGTCAGACCTGGCAGACTGCCCGAGAACACCATGAACGCACCCCTGAACACATACGACGTTTCGATGAACGCGTCCGCGCACGGCGCGCACGCTTGGAGGACCCTCTGATGGTCGGCACCCCGCAGAACTATCTCGCTGTCATCAAGGTCATCGGCGTCGGTGGCGGTGGCGTCAACGCCGTGAACCGGATGATCGACGCCGGACTCAAGGGCGTCGAGTTCATCGCCGTCAACACCGACGCACAGGCGCTGCTGATGAGCGACGCCGACGTCAAGCTCGACATCGGACGCGACCTCACCCGCGGCCTCGGCGCCGGCAGCGACCCGGAGGTCGGCCGTGAAGCCGCCGAATCCCATCGGGACGAGATCGAAGAGATGGTCCGTGGCGCCGACATGGTGTTCATCACGGCCGGCGAGGGCGGCGGCACCGGAACCGGCGCCGCGCCCGTCATCGCGGAGATCTCGCGTGAAGCGGGTGCGCTCACCATCGGTGTGGTCACCCGTCCGTTCTCGTTCGAGGGCCGCCGTCGTGGCGTCCAGGCCGACAACGGTGTCCAGAAGCTGAAGGAGAAGGTCGACACGCTGATCGTCATCCCGAACGATCGCCTGCTCACCGTC
>ENA-ORXM01005433-ORXM01005433.1-marine-metagenome-genome-assembly--contig:-NODE-5433-length-10101-cov-3.395451_pt1 | contig 10101 bp, 10 predicted proteins | sample MGYA00237867_ERZ511480 | MGnify/ENA primary metagenome ERZ511480 (study PRJEB26309, sample SAMN06266103) | marine metagenome | isolation source: Algal blade | place: United Kingdom:Sidmouth, United... | reverse complement strand
TTATAATTATCATACTGTTTCATTAGGCAAGAACATTTTGAATGAGACCATCAGTTTCTTCTTCTAGCGCCAGAATATCCGCTCGTATTTGCGACAAAGAACGCAAGGATTTATACTCATAGAAATACTTCGTAAAATTGATTTCATAACCAACCAAAGTTTTCTTTTCATCTACCCAAGCATCAGGCACATGCGGCAACACTTCCTTTTTCATATAGGCATCAATGTCCTGTGATAATGGAATCGTTTCCGAATCTCTTAGCTTGCTATTCGCTTTAGGATTGCCTTTTTTGTCTGTAATAATCTCCCCTGCTTCATTTCTTGCAGGGCGTTCTACGGTTACTTTGTAATAACCAAAGTCCTTATTATCAAAAATCTTACAATGCTTTGTTGCTTCAAAATCCCCATATAATTGTGTAATCTCTTGAATATGTTGCTCACTTAGCTCATTTCGTTTATTCCCTAGAGATTTACTCATTTTCTTATAAAAATCAACGGCATTAATCAACTGTACTTTGCCTTTTCGTTCGGTAGACTTTCTATTGTTCAAAACCCAGATATAGGTACTAATTCCTGTATTGTAGAACAACTGATTGGGCAAGGCAATCACCGCTTCCAACAGATCATTTTCAATAATCCATTGGCGAATACTCGACTCATTTTGTCGGCTACTAGGCTTCCCCGAAAACAAAGGCGAGCCATTAAATACAATCGCCAAACGAGAGCCATCGCCATCCTGCTTCATCTTAGAAATTAGATTCATCAAAAACAACAAAGAGCCATCGCTCACAGAAGGTAAACCAGGACCAAAACGACCACCAAAGCCCATAGATTCATATTCGGCTTTCACTTCCTTTTCTACCTTCTTCCACTTCACCCCAAAAGGTGGATTAGTAATCAAATAGTCAAACTTTTGATGGACAAAACCATCGCCATTTTGTTTGGCATCGCCTTCCCTTCTCAAGCTATTTCCTTGCTTGATGTTAGCCGCATTTTGTCCTTTTATCAACATATCAGACTTACAAATCGCATAAGATTCTGAATTCAGTTCTTGTCCAAAGACTTCCAAACGAGCTTCGGGATTCAACTCATTCAAATACTCCTCGGCTACCGACAACATTCCTCCTGTTCCAGCGCAGCAATCAAACATGGTTTTCACAATCCCTTTTTGTGTTAGAATGTCTTTATCATTCAAAAACAGAATGTTCACCATCAAACGAATCACTTCACGAGGTGTAAAATGTTCTCCTGCCGTTTCATTAGACAATTCCGAAAACTTGCGAATCAGCTCTTCAAACATGTAGCCCATTTCCATACTAGAAATAGTCGAAGGATGCAAGTCTATGCCTTGAAAACGCTTCAAAACCAAAAACAATAAATTGGAATCATCGAGTTTGCCAATTTGGTTTTCAAAATCAAACTGCGCTAAAATTTCCCGTGCATCTGTTGAAAAGCCATTGATGTAGTTCCTCAAATTTGCTGCTAAATTATCGGGATCGGCGACCAATTTATCAAAATCATATAAACTTCTGTTATGAAACTTTTGCTTTGCCGTTTGATTCAAAACAGGATCAATATTATCAATCTCCATATTCTGCAAAACGGCACATTTTTTAAGTACCGCTTCTTTGGTATCTGCTAAGACACAATCCAAGCGCCTCAAAACGGTAAAAGGTAAAATTACTTTTCCGTAATCACTCTGCTTATAATCTCCTCTCAATAAATCGGCTATCGACCAAATAAAATTGGCTGTTTCGCTGAAGTTTTTCATTCCTTTGTTTTTGTTAAAAATCGTCTATTGGTATTACTTATAAAAGTAGTTTTTTATATAATAAAATTTAACCTTTTGGTAAAAAAGTTGAAAACTTCGATGTTATATAATAAAAAAATCATACATTAAAAAATATAATACCTCATAACTCCTTAAATTATTCTATTATGACTATACTCGCAGTTTGGCACCGCTCCAACATGGGGAAGACTCAGTCTATTCGCCAATTTACTTTGGCTTTATTAAACACCCCGACTCTCTCTCCTACGATCCTTCTTGATGATCCCAACTTACACCATCCTCACTGGGATTTCTTTATGGTCATTGAAGCTAATGGAAAAAAGGTTGGCATTGCTAGCCAAGGAGATCCTCAAAGTGGCTTACAAACAAAACTCACTGACCTCGCAACTAACCATCAATGTGATGTTATTGTCTGTTCTTCTAGAACACGTGGGACAACAGTTAAAGAAATAGAAACTGTTGCGAATGCTCACAATTATAATATAATTTGGACTTCTACTTATCAGGCTGGGAGTAATCATCGGGTAATGAATCAACTCAAAGGGCAGCACATGCTTGATTTGTTGGTGCAGAGTGGTGTATTGTAATACTATACACTAAAATATTATGAAACTAATTGTTAAAATGCTACTTCCCCTCCATATAAAAATGAATAAAGAAACATTAACTAAAGAATTATTTACAACATATGGACTCTTAGTCTACTTAATACAAGTTATTGAAAAAAAAATTTTAAGTCTTATCCTATCTGATAACTTAAAAAACAATATTACTCAGTCCAGATATGATGAATTACTTTATGAAAAATCTCAACTAACACTAGGGCAATTAAAAAGAGACCTTAAGAACACAACATTATTCTTACCAAGAGATCTAGAAAAAATTGAACGATTCCATAAAAAAAGAGATTTTCTTATTCATAGTTATTGGTGGACTAAAGCCGTAGAAATTGAAACAGCCCCTAACAGTCTATTGCATGAATTAAAAGAGTTCCAAACTTTCTTTGATGAAATCAATTCAATGCTTGAATTAAAAACACTTCAGTTTTATATAAAAAATGACATTAACCTAGATGAAATAGCTAATGAAATGATCTCAGAAGGGGTTACTCCTAGCTTAGAATCATTTAGACCACTTAAAAAAAATGAAACTTTAATTGATCTATTCAAATATCAAAATGCAATTGGATCTATCATTCCAATTTTTCAATTAGAAGATAAAACATATTGGACAGTATGTGAAATTGGATTAACACAATATAAAAAAGAAATTATACCAGCTAATAAAACAGTTATAACAAAAGTTCAATCTATTTTTCCTATCAAACAATTTAATCCTCGTCCTAAAATAAATGCTCTATGGAACTATAACCTAGATTTAAAAAAACAAGGATTAAAAGTAAAAATAGGTTTTGAAAATGGTTCAATGAAATGGGGTATAATATAAAAAAGTACCTTCTTAATTAAAATACCCACTCAGTACCCAAAACCAGCAAAAAGTCCTATCTTGTTAGAGTACAAAGCATTACAAAAGACGACTTTTATCTTGTCAAAAACACTTTACTTCGTGTCATTCCCCCTTCTTATCTAAGCACCTTTGATTTAGTTTTTGAAGTTACTACATACAGATAAACAACATATTATATGACTCTAAAAAAGAGCATTTTCTTTTTTATCCCATTTTAGTACCCAAAATAAAACAATACTCCTATCCTATTCGTTTACAAAACTATATAAAACGCATTACTCATACTGTTGTGGGCACTATTTTTGGCTACTTTTAGCCTACCATAAGTGGTAAGAAATATAGCATTAATCGCTGCTACAGCTTATTTTTACCACTTTTTTTTTGTGTTACCCTTTTTTTTCTCTTACTGCTCTCAGATGCTCTCTGCATCGGTTAACCTTTTCTTGTGTTACCCATTTGTTACCTTTTTTAGAATGCTTTTTGCTTCCTAATTCTAAAAAAGAAAATCAAATGATTCAATTTAGTTTAAAATACAACTTTAAGAAAAAGCTTCGTAAAGATGGTACCATCGCCTATATAAATAAAAAGCGAAAATACATTTCTACCAAAATTCACGTCAAGCCTAGGCAATGGAGCAAACGACTAGCTAAAGTTGTAGACCATCCCAATGCGCATACTTACAATGCCGAAATTCAACGACAAATCAACGAACTGGAAAACTACACCTATGATTGGATAAGAAAACACGGCTCCATTACCCTCAATCAACTCGATGGCTATTTTAAATACGACGACGCTGGCTCTTTTACTGATTTCTGGAAATACGAACTAGCCAACGATACCAAATTAGAAAAGGAAACCAAGAAAAAACACAAAACGGCTTTGAATTATTGGACCAAATTCAAAAAGGACGTGCAGTTCTCTGAATTGACCTATAACTTGATCCGTGATTTTGACACCTTTTTGTACAAACATCAATTACACACCAATACGGTTTTTACACATCACAAACAGGTACGCAAATACATCAATTTAGCCATCAAAAGCGACTTGTTGGATCTAAACAAAAATACTTATCTAAAATTCACGCCCAAGCTCGTCCCAACCGACCGAACCGTACTCACCGTTGCTGAAGTACAGCAGCTCGAAACCTTCACCTTTTCTCCTACAGAATTCTATTTGGAATTGATTCGAGGTATGTTTTTATTTTCTTGCTATACAGGTTTGCGCTTTGCCGATACCAGCAACTTGAAATACGAAAGCATCGACCAAACCGAAGAAGGGCTAGTCTTAAACATCATTGCACAAAAGACCAGCAAACAACTCATTTTTCCCTTGCACAAGCTCTATGAGCGAAAACCTGAAGCCATCATCCAAAAGTATCAAAAAGACATTCTCTATCATCGTGGTTTGGTCTTTCACAAATACACCAACCAATACTTTAACCGAACACTCAAGGAGATTGCTAGCCGTGCCAACATTCAAAAGAAGGTCACTAGCCATGTCGCTCGCCATACTTTTGCCACGCACTTGGCTTCTAAGGTGCCCTTACATATTCTAGCAGCATTCTAAAATTGAAACGACTATGATTTATTTGCACTTGTCGAATAAATTGGTAAATGATGTTTTGGATGGTGTGGATTGGTAAGAATATAGAAAACAAGTTGCTCTGTTGTTGGGCAACTTGTTTTTTAACGCCAATACATATGCCTGTGCAGCAACGAAAAAGACAAAAATAAAGCTGTTAAAATAACCAAATCTATGATTTGGTGAGGGCAAAAGTAAAACTTTAGTTTTGGCTTTTCCTGCTGGGCTGCTGGACATATGCATATTGTTAGTGCCTGTATTTTTTTATTCTAATTCAACTCTGAATGCAAATCTTGTCCCTATGTTTTGACCATTTTTTTTAGCAGATTTTTTCACCTCTATTTGTTCTGCTATCTCCAAAAGGTATTTTTCTTGGGTTGCATCGGATGTTCTTACTTTTATTCCTTTTAATGTTCTATCTTTTCCTATTTCAAGAACTATCATTCCTTTCCCCTAAAGATTGACTTCATAATTGTTTTCGATTTCTTGAATTTTTTGATTAAACCAAATATGTTGTTGTTGAATATCGAATTGGAATTCAGGCATTTCATCCGTTGGGACAGCAAATTCTTCTCCATCTTCAAAATATTGTTTCATGTATTCGATTATTTTTCCTTTTTTGTAAACTACAATTTCGTTTAGTTGTCCATTCGGATAGTATTTCTTCTGCTCTCCATGATGTTTTACTTTATACTTATTGAGTTGTACTTCAAATGATTCAACGGAGTGATATGGCTTTTTTGTATAAAAACCAACAATTGATTTTATACTTCCATCTTCAAAATAGCTCTTGTATTGATAGGAGTTTTTCTCATCTAATTCAATAATTTCAGATGATTGACTATTTGCTTTAATTGAAAATAAGATTAACACAATGACATAAAGGAATGTTAATAATCTATTCATTGGGGTTTAATAATTTTTTATGAGTAATAGAATCTTAATTTAAGATACTAAAAATCAATGATCTGTAAATTGATATGTATTAATTAAAAAATTAGAGTTCTCAAAATAGCATTTTTGAACATATTATAATCCCAAGGTAGACTGTTTTCTTGATTTTTGATTGAGAACGCGGTTCATTTTGTTATTATTGGCACTAACGTGAATGTCTATGCCTGTGCGACTGTTATGCGATGTGAATATGAGTAATCCCAAGAGCAAAATCTGCGATTTTGTGGAGCGAAACAAAAGCCTTAAATTTAGCTTTAGCCCTTGACTAGCATGGACATAAACATATTGTTGGCAACTGGCTTTTTTAGTTAGTATTATTAAAGATTAATCGGGTCTTTCAGGAATATAAAGAACATCAACTTCTACATTAATTCCATATTTTATCATGATAGAACATAATACAGAAACACTTTTACCATTGTGAGTAGCAGGTTTCATCAAAGGCATTTTTCTAAGCACTCTTAAGATTTCTGCCTGAACGGTTACTTCTGAATTTCTCACTTTCATACCAGTTAAATTTCCGTTTTCGGTGATTATAAAAAATGCTTCTACCTGTTTTGGTTCTGAAAGATTTAAAGCTTTAGATACACCCAAGTTAAACTCTCGCTTAATAAATATCGACACTTTATTATTAAAACATTCTCTTGTTTCTTCTATTGAGAGTTCTTCACAACCATTATACACTGGGGCAATTTCTACATCTTTTAATATCATACTATTGTCAGTAGTGTAAGTTGCTAAACCGTCATCATGTGACACAATGCTACATAAACTTAATAAAGCCTGTTCCTCTACTTCTGTCATATTTCCTTGTGCCATCACCTGTTCTTGAACAGCGTTGATTCTCATAATCAGTTCACTTTCTTTCACTTTTGAAGAGTCAGTTGTTTCATTACAAGAAATATTTAAAAGACCAATAGAGAGGATTGAAATAGCTACTAATGGTTTTAACCTTTTTTTTATTTTCAAATTGAATTTGTATTTCATAAGTTTTGATTTTTGGTAACTACACAGGTCAAATTTAGAGTCAAATTCTATTTGTAATCAGTTAGTTACTGATTTAGCTAAAAACTAAGTTTCCAAATTTAGCTAAAAAAGGTAAGTTTTGTGTCTTGTGCCTCATTTAAAGGCTAATAATACACTTTTTTGACTTGTGTAGTTCCGATTTTTTAGCTTGTTGACAACGCCTCGTATATGAAAAGTAGCAGATTGATATGTGCCAATTTTCGGTATAAAGCAAAGATAACAGAAAAGAACTTAACTTTGAGTTTAGCTCTAAACTGCTATTTTTTATATACTTTGTTGGCAACTGGCTTTACTCAGTTTATTTATTTTCAAATCTTTTTAAAACGGTGCAAATGCGTCTTTAGGTTCGTCTGGTATACTCCAACGTTGGCGAGCGGTAATGTTTTCTGATTCATCAAATTTAGATGTTGAATTATCAATATCACCATAGCTACTTGTACCTCCTTGTGGGATTTGCATACGGTCTCCATATAGCCATACAACTAAGTTACTACGCTGACCACTGATAATTGGATGTGTTGCATGTGGGACATTACCTCTGTGAATTATAGCTTTCCCAGATTCAAAAATAGTTTGAACTGTCTTTCCTGAGGTTTTGTCATGAAAATCAACTTGTGAACCTGTAAAATTTTCATCAGGTAGATTTATATTGATATTTAAAGTAGCAGACGAAGCGTCTGTATGTGCACGCAAGTCCTTATCCTTATCAGGATTGTATTGAATAGAAAAACCAAATGTTTGGTTGTCATAGCCGTATGTACCCAATAACAAACGAGCAATTGGTCGCATAAAACGATTCATCATATCGTTGTAAAATGCTTGAAAATTAGGTGCAGCGAGATGTCCTTCTGAACGTGGGTCGAGCATCACTCCATAACGATTTAATTGTATTCCGTAAGGTGCACGTTTCGGGATTTGTGAATTTGCCCCAGCTTCTAAATAATTGCGAAATTCCGCCAAGCGTTCAACATCAAAAAATTGTGCAATGTAAACTCCTGGAATAATTTCTTCCCATAATTCGGCAACAGCATTTTCTTTTCCTGGGTTTTCCCAAGCATCTTCAATCGCTTTACGCAAGCGTGGGTCAAGCAAGGTTTCATCAGGAACTAACAAACTGTTTTTGTTTTCTAATTCCCATTCTGCCCAAGCATTTTCTAGTAACTCTTTGTTGCTATTCCAAAAATGTGATACGGAAGGTTCACGGTTTAACGAAGCTTCTCTTGAAGGTAGCTTAAGTGCACGAGCCTGTGCAAGTGTATTATTAAGTATCATTTTTTAAAATTTGAGTTGTTTCAGTCAGTAATTCATTAATTCTTTCTTGATTATAAGCGTCATTATGTGCTTCAGAAAAAACACCTTTGTCATTGTCAAAGTACTTACCAGAGTTATTATTATGATTTGTAGAAAGCGCTAAATCATATAAAATATCACCCCCTTTTTCGGCTGGTGACCAATGTTGTCCATAAGCTTCATTTGCCATTCGGGTGTTTAATAATGAACCTGGATTTACTGCTATAGTTACTATGTTTTGGTTTTCTCTTGCAAAATCAAAACTCCACATAGTTAATGCTAACTTGCTTTGGGCATAGGCTTCATTACTTGAAATTTGTACCTTTCCCTTAAGTGCATCCATAGAAACAGTTGATTGTGCTGCTGAACTTAAATTAATGATTCTTGGCGAAATACTATTTTTAAGAATAGGCAATAATCCGTTTGTAAGCAGGTAAGGTGCAAAATAATTTACTGCAAAACGCATATCTAAATCATCTTGATTATTCTGTATCGGGCTTTTAAGTACTCCTGCATTATTTATCAAAATGTCAATTGATGAAAACTCATTTGATATGTCGATAATCATTTTCTTGATGCTATTGAAATCAGATAAATCAGATACAAATCCGCTCACATTTCCATTAGCAGTTAATTCTTTAATTTCTGAAATGGTGTTTTTCAACTTCTCCTCATTTCTGCCGTGTAAAATGAGTTGGTATCCATCTTTCGCAAGTTTGATTGCTGTTAGTTTACCAATTCCATCTGTACTTCCTGTGATTAATATTGTTTTCATCTTTAATTAATTTTTATGCTTCCGTTTGTTCTTATATAAAAAATGACATCATTATTTAAATTAGAAATTGAATGAATGGCTTTGTTAGTGGAACTGAAAGAACTTCCAGCGTCTAACACTTTTGTTTCTTGGTTTTGAGGTAGCATATAATTCAATTTACCTTGAATTACAACCGAATGTAAAACCGTTCCGTCCGATTTTATTTCACCAGTATATCCTTGAGGCAGTTTTACAAATAGGCTCTTTAGTCCTTCATCTTCTAAAAGAAAACTAATTTCAGCTTCACTATTAGAATCAATCCAATTTGTCTTTTTACTGTCTAACCAAACTACATTTGAGGCATCTATATTGATTGGACGTTCTCCGTTGTCAAAAGCTACCTCAATGGGTTTAACCAGATAAGGACCTTTATCTATTTCTACTAATGCTATGTTTTCCTCGCCTTTGGCAGAGGTAATATGTGATTCTCCTTGCGGTTGTGTCCAGAAACTACCTGATTTCATCCACATATTTTGTGCTTTTGGGTCATCATTGTGAATATTTCCTTTTATCACTATAGCTCTATAAGTTACATTGTGAATATGAGGTGGCGAAGAAAAACCATCTACAAATTTTGCTAAGAATCCAGTTGCTACTTCTCCTTTTCTATTTCCCCAGATTGTTCCCGCTTGGGGACTTAGTTCTCCTCTTGCAGGATTTAGCTTTTCCCATTTAACTTCAGAACTTAACAGGACTTTATTTGTTGGATTTTTTATCTCTTCATAACTATTTTTTCCTACTTCATTTTTGGTTTGATTGCTATCTTTACAAGAAGCCAAAAACAAAATTGAAGCGATTAGCGTTAGATGTACTTTGTTTAAATTCATAATATTTATTTTGAATTTTCAACAACTACTTTACCAATTGCACTTCTACTTTCTAATCTTGCATAAGCATCTCCCACATTTTCTATAGAAAACTGTTGTTCATCAAGTAAAGGTTTTAAATCTCCAGCTTCGGCAATTTTGGTAATGTTGCGTAAAATTTCTCCGTGTTGTTCTCTTTTAAAACTATGTAGCATTGGTATAAGCATGAATACAATATGTAGAGATAAGCCTTTAAAATGTGCAGTACTTAAATCAATTTCACATAAAGAAACTGTAGTTGCAACTTGACCATTTAATGTAGCTGCTTCAAAAGATTTAAGCATATTTTCTCCACCAACTGTATC
>ENA-ORXM01005432-ORXM01005432.1-marine-metagenome-genome-assembly--contig:-NODE-5432-length-10102-cov-4.280798_pt1 | contig 10102 bp, 11 predicted proteins | sample MGYA00237867_ERZ511480 | MGnify/ENA primary metagenome ERZ511480 (study PRJEB26309, sample SAMN06266103) | marine metagenome | isolation source: Algal blade | place: United Kingdom:Sidmouth, United... | reverse complement strand
CATCGCACTCAAGCACGAGGACGGGTACGTGACACAGCTCTGTCACCTGCGGCGTGGCTCGATCCTCGTCGAAGAGGGGGACACGGTCACGCAGGGCCAGCAGGTCGCGAGCGTCGGGATGTCGGGCCGGGCCGAGTTCCCGCATGTGCATATCTCCGTGCGCAAGGACGATGCGCGGATCGACCCCTTCACCGGACACAGCATCGGCGAGGATGCCACCTGTGGCGAGGGGCCGGGCAGCCTCTGGGCCGGGGCGATACCCGATCACTGGCAGCCCGAGGCAGGCCCGTTCATCTTCAAGAGCGGCTTCACCAGCGCGCCCGTCACCCTCGGTACCATCGAGCGCGCCCCTGCCGATCCGACCACGGATGCGCCCGCCCTCGTCTTCTATGCCCGCGCCGTGGCGCTGAAGAAGGGCGATGTCGAGAAGATCGAGTTGAGCGGCCCGTCAGGCTTCGAGACCATCGGCAGCGTGGGCGAGCCGCTGGACCGCGACAAGGCCCAGATCATGCGCTTCGTGGGACGCCCCGCCAAGGGAGAGCCGCTGCCCGCCGGGGACTACCATGGCCGTTACCAGATCGAACGCGATGGTGAGCCGGTGCTGGATATCAGCCGGCATTTCGTGATCGAATAGAGACTCTGGCCCCTGTGTAATAGCGGTTCCGCTGGCCGCCGGTTCGCTTTAGAGAGGGACCGGGGAACCTGGATACCGCGCCATGAACAAATCTGCGCCATTGACGCTGCGGGACGTCGTCGAGTGGCACCGCAAGGGCGATTACGACAAGGCCATCGTCGCCTATCGCCGCCTGCTGCGCGACACGCCCGACAATCCGCTGATCTGGACCAATCTGGGCGCGGCCCTGCGCTCGACGGGGCATCTGGAAGCGTCGATCCTGTGCCACCGGCGCGCGCTGTATCACGGGCCGCAGAACGCGACCGCCATCGCCAATCTGGGCAATGCCCTGCGCGAGGAGGGCAGTTTCGCCGAAGCGCGCAGCATGGCCCTGATCGAGCAGACGGGCATGGCCACCGGCCCCGCCGCGACGGTCGCGCGGGACTTGCAGGGCATGGGCCGCTGGCGTGCCTCCCTCGCCGCCTTCGACAGGGCCATCGCGGATGAACCGACGGACCCGGAACTGCGTATCCTGCGCGCCACCTCGCATTTCATGACCGGCAATTTCAGCGACGGGCTGGCCGATTACAGCCAGCGGTTCCGGTTCTCGCCCAAGAGCGAGCCGAAGCGGTCCTCGCCGCGCTGGAACGGGGGACCGGCCAGCGGCAAACGCCTGCTGGTGATGAGCGAGCAGGGCCTGGGCGACATGGTGCTCGTCTCGCGCTTCCTGCCGGGACTGCGGGAGACATGGGAAGAGATCTGGCTGACATCGCGGGAGCCGACCCGGCGTCTCTTCGAGAACGTGCCCTATATCGACCGGGTCTTCCCGAAGAACCGGCCTCCCCCGGAAGGCGCGGAGGACGCGCATGTCCCGGCGATGGAACTGATGCGGATCCACGGCCTGACGCCCCGGACCTGTCCGCCCCCTGCTCCGCTGACCATTCCGCCGGATTCCCGCGCGCGGGCGGCGCGGATCGCCGCGCCCTACGAAAAGCTGTTCAAGATCGGCATCTGCTGGGCGGGCAGCCCGACCTTCGTGCAGGCCAAGCGCAAGGCCACGGAGTTTCGGAATTTTCTCGAACTGGCGGATATTCCGGGCATACAGCTCTTCGGGATGTGCAAGGGCGAGCGCGAGGAGGATATCATGGACCTCGGCGCGGAGGCGCTGGTCGTCAATACCGCCGCGACGGACCGGGATTTGGCCGATGCCGCCGCGCTCTGCGAGCAGATGGACCTCGTCATCACCGTGGATACCGGCCTCGGCCATATCGCCGGGGCCTTGGGCCGACCCACCTGGATCCTGCTCGCGCGGCCCCCGTTCTGGTATTGGGGTCCGCATGGCGAGAGCACGTATTGGTACGACAGCGCGCGGCTGATCCGGCAGAGCGTCACGGGCGACTGGTCCGGCCCCTTCGCGACGGTCCGGGCCGATCTGGAGGCGATGGTGTCGTGAGCGGATTGCTGGTGGAAACGCCGATCCCGGTGGGCGAGTTGATCGACAAGATCACGATTCTGGAGATCAAGCTGGAGAAGATCGCCGATGAGGACAAGCTGGCCCATGTGCGGCGGGAGCATGGATTGCTGACGGCGCGGCGGGATGCGGCGGTGGCCCGCTCGGCTCCGCTCGACCGGTTGACGGAAGAGATCGGGGCGGTGAACCGGGCGCTATGGGATATCGAGGACGTCTTGCGCGTGATGGAACGGGCGGGCGATTTCGGGCCGGATTTCGTGCACAAGGCGCGGGAAGTCTACAAGACCAACGACGCGCGCGCACGGCTCAAGGCGCGCATCGACGCGCTGACCGGATCGGCCCTGTCGGAGCAGAAGAGTTACGTCTGAGGCGGTTTTCCGTCGAGCCGTTCCTCGATGCGGGCGAGGCGGTTCTCCATCGTCCGCAGGACATCGAGGATTTCATGGCGCTCGTCGGCGGCGGCTTCATCCTCCTCCACCGCATCCTGCATCGAATTGACGATCAGGCCGACCACGAGGTTGGCCACGGCGAAGGTCGTCACGAGGATGAAGGTGAGGAAGAAGACCCAGGCATTGGGATGGAGTTCCATCACCGGGCGGACGATGCCCATCGACCAGCTTTCCAGCGTCATGATCTGGAAGAGCGTGTAGCCCGACGCGCCGATGGTGCCGAACCATTCCGGGAAATCCGCGCCGAAGAGCGTGGTGGAGATCACCGCCGCGACGTAGAAGATCAGCGACATCATCAGGAACACCGTTCCCATGCCCGGCAGGGCGTCGATCAGCCCCTCGACCACCCGACGCATCTGGGGCAGGGCCGAGACCAGCCGCAGGACGCGGATGACCCGCAGGGCGCGCAGGATCGACAGGCCGCCCGTCTGGGGAACCAGCGAGATGCCGACGACGAGGAAATCGAAGACGTTCCAGCCGTCGCGAAAGAAACGATGACCCTGCGCGAACAGCTTTGCCGCGATCTCGACGATGAAGAGCGTCAGGCAGGCCATGTCGATGACGGACAGCAGCGGCCCATATGCGGCCATGACACCGGGCGAGGTCTCCAGCCCCAGCACGACCGCATTCACCGCGATGGCCGCGAAGACGATCTGCTGGACCGTCCGGGTTTCCACGAACAGGCCGATGCGGCGGCGCAGGTCGGCAATCGGCATCGTATCGTCTCCGCATGATGTACCCGCAGACAGGTAAGGATCGATGACGCCAAGGCAAGCGCGGAAATGCCGAAGGGGGCGATCCGGTTGACGGGTGGCTCCGGCGACGCATCCTGACCGGGGTACATAACCGGAGATCGCCATCATGAAACCATCGCCTGCCGTCGCCCTTGGTCTTTTCATCGCGACACCGGCTTTCGCGGATATCCGGGTCGATTTCGACGAAGGCGCGCCGAAGGACCGCTTCACGATTCTCAACGACGGTGCCTGCGCGCTGGAGGAGGCGACGGTGACGGTCGATCTGGATGGATCGGCGGGAAAACTGATCTTCGACGTGACCGGATCGGGGGCGGGGATTCAGGTATTCCAGCCCTTCGAGGCGGTGTCGGGGGCAGAATTGCTGACCGAATTGCCCTCCGTGAGCGACGGGGATACCGCCGTGAGCCTGACCCTGCGATCGCTTTCGCCGGGGGAGCGGGTCGCCTTCACCATCGACGTGGACGACACGACAAGCGGCTACGGGATCACGGTGTCGGGATCGGAGATCACCGGCGCAGGGGTGCGCGTGCAGGCAGGCGATAGGATGGCGGAAGGCCGGTTCGGGGAGGATGCGGTGGCGCGGGTGGCGCTGTCGGGCTGTATTTCCTGATGGGTTTCAGGACTGTGTCATGCGGCCTCGCGATCGACGCCAGCTCCAGCGGGATCGACGCTCATCCCGGATCGACGACGAATCCCCAAACCGCTCGTCGAAACAGATCGGAATGCGTCCCGGTTCTCCGAAGGATCGCCTCTGTGTCATCTTCGGTGATTTCGTAGGTGAGCAGCCAATCCGGCTCGATATGACGCTCACGGCATCCTCTTGAATGTTCCGATAAGCCGTGATCTCCGTCCTTCTCGGGGAGCGGCAGGCGATTTGCCGACGGTGTCAGGATATCGATCGGCTTTTCGATGTCGAAACATCGCCGCGATGTCCACCCGACGGGTTCACGAAGCGAGTTCGGGCTGACCGCCGAGTTACCGCCCCCTACTCCGCCACTTCCATCTTCGGGACCAGCGCGTTCGGGCGGCCTGCGCATTCGCGGAAGATGCGGGCGTCGCAGGTGGCGCAGATGTCGTCGGAGAGTTGCGCCGTCACGGCCCGGATCGCATCGCCCTTGGAGGCGACGACATGGTCTTCGCCGATCTCCTGGATGACGTGCAGGCGCTCGAGGCGCTTGATGAGCGGCTCGTAGCGGGTGACGATGTAGAGACTGCCGCCCCGCTTCTTGCGGCGCTTGGCTTCGTCGATCAGGGCATGTGCCCCGGCGAGGTCCACGTCGCCGACGCCCTTCAGGACGAGGACCATGTGCTTCTGGAGCGGGCGCGACCGCTCGACCTTGCGAAAACCCCGTTCGATGGATTCGACCGAGCCGAAATAGAGCGGGCCGTCGATCCGGATGAACATGGCCTGCGGACATTCGCGCAGCGAGTAGAGGGTCGGGTCGCGGAAGGTGCCGTTCTCGTCGGGGGCCGAGATGACGAGGTTGGGGCGGGAGGTCTTCGACAGGAAGATCATCAGCGACAGGATCACGCCGACATAGATCGCGAAATCCAGCTCGACCATCGTCCCGGCGAGGAAGGTCGCGGCGATGATCGACAGCTCGGTCGGACTGGCGCGCGAGATCTCCCAGATTTCCTTGAAACTGACCAGCTTCCACGCGACCAGCAGGATCAGGCCGGCAAGACCGGGGATCGGAATATGGGCGACGAGCGGCGAGAACAGCAGCAGGATGATGAACAGGAAGATCGCGGCGAAGATGGCCGACATCGGGGTCTTGGCCCCCGATTCGTAATTGATGCCGCTGCGCGTGAACGAGCCGGAGCCGGGATAGGCCTGGAACATGCTGCCGACGATGTTCGAGAGGCCCTGCCCCACGATCTCGCGGTTGGCATCGAAACGGGTATTGGTGCGATAGGCGAAGGCGCGGCCGATGGAGACGGCCTCCAGCAGGCCGATCAGGGCGATGGCGAAGGCCCCTTCCGTCACCAGGCCGATGGTTTCGAGCGAGGCGGTGGGGGGCGAGAAATACGGCGTGATCGACGGCAGTTCGCCGACCATCGCGACGCCCTTCTTCTGCGCATCGAGATAGGCCGCCAGCAGCGCCGAAGCGGTCAGCCCGATCAGGAAGGTCGGGGAGCGCGGCGCGATGCGGCGGGAAAGGATGGTGACGATGAAGGCGGTCGCGGCGATGTATACCGCCGTCATGTTGATCTGCTCCGCCGACTCGATGGTGCGATAGAGACGTTCGACGACCGAGCCGCCGCGCTCGATGGCCACTCCCATGGCCGGGGCGATCTGGCTGACCCCGATGAGGACGGCGGCAGCGGCGGTGAAGCCGAGCATCACCGAATGGGACACGAAGGCGACCAGCCGCCCCAGCCCCGCGAAGCCGAGCAGGAACTGGATCACGCCGACCATCAGGGTCAGCAGCAGGGCAAGCTGGATGAACTCGACGCTGCCCGGAACCGACAGGCCCGCGAGGGTGCTGAACACCACCGCCGAGATGGCCGTGGTCGGGCCGGAGACCATCACCATCGACGACCCCCAGAGGGCCGCTACGATGGGCGTGATCATCGCCGTGTAGAGCCCGTAGATCGGCGGCAGGCCCGCAATGGTGGCGAAGGCGACCCCCTGCGGCAGCACGATACTGGCATTGGTCAGACCCGCGATCAGATCCGCCCGCACGGTACTGCGCGTGACGGAGCCGCGCCAGGCGGCGGGAACCAGCAAGGACCAGTCGAGGGCTAGTGACACAGGAGCCGTGCCTCCGCTCAGAAGGGCAAGTCACGCGCTCCATGGCATGAAAGGCGGGACGAAACAACGGGTGGTTCAGGAGGCTCGATCATCGCGTATTGCGATAATTGAGACTGATCGTCTTGATACTATTCGTTTCCCTGCTGCGATGCAATACGCGCCACGGCCTCCCGATCGACCTGTGCAGGGGCGAGACCGGCGAGGCGGGCATAGAGGTCGAGATTGCGGCGCAGGGCCTGCGTCCCGTCCGGCGCTCCGGCGCGCAGGGTGACGAGGTGGTCCATCTGGAGGCGCTCGATGGCCTGTTCGGCAGCGGCGACCCTCTGGCGGGCGGCTTCGGCGAGGGCGGGGGGCAGGGAGCCGGGGGCCTCCTTCCATCTGCGGCGCAGGGTGCGCAATGGCTCGACGCGCTCGCGCCGCCAGTCGCCGCTGAAGGCGATGGCCGCGTGCAGGGCGGGTTCGGAGAGGGCGAGACCCTCCGCGCCGCACCAGAGGCAGAAGAGGGTCAGCGGCACATCCATGCCATCCTCGTCCTGAAGACGCAGGAAAAGCGCCCTGTTCTCCTCCGGCAGATAGAGGGCGAGAGAAAAGCGCCAGAAACGGTCGGCATCGGGGTGTGCCGTCGGCTCTACCATATCGTGTTTCCCTGTCGTATAAGGACCGCTTCATCGAGACTTTCCGAGCCAGCGAGACCGGCCAGCATGACCGAATTCGAAGACGAAGCCGACCTGCGCGCCCGCCTCGAAGAGCTGCGCGCCGAACACCGTGCGCTGGACGCGGAGATCGCCGGGGGTGAGTTGGGACCGATGCGCAACCAGATCCTCGTGACGAAACTCAAGCGGCGCAAGCTGGCGCTGAAAGACGAGATCGCACGGCTGATGGACCGCCTGCAACCCGATATCATCGCATGAGCGCGGAAGCGCCGCTGGTCGGCATCCTGATGGGCAGCCAGTCGGACTGGCCGACGATGAAAGCCGCGTGTGCGATGCTGGAGGCGCTGGAGGTGGCGTACGAGGCGCGGATCGTCTCGGCGCATCGCACGCCCGACCGGATGTTCGCCTATGCCGAGAGCGCCCGCGAGCGCGGGGTGCGGGTGATCGTGGCCGGGGCAGGCGGGGCCGCGCATCTGCCGGGGATGCTGGCGTCGAAGACGTCGCTGCCGGTGCTGGGGGTGCCGGTGCAGAGCAAGGCGCTGTCGGGGATGGATAGCCTGCTGTCGATCGTGCAGATGCCGAAGGGGATACCCGTGGGGACGCTGGCCATCGGCGAGGCGGGGGCGGCGAATGCGGGGCTGCTGGCCGCGCGGATACTCGGGGCGACGGATACGGCGCTGGCGGGGCGGATCGAGGATTGGATGGCGGCGCAGGCCGATGGCGTGGGGGATGTGCCGGTGGATGACGCATGAAGACGCTCGGGATTCTGGGCGGGGGACAGTTGGGGCGGATGCTGGCGATGGCCGCCGCGCGGCTGGGGATCGACTGCCATATCTATTGCCCGGATGAGGGATCGCCTGCGGCGCGTGTGAGTGCGGAGGCGACGGTTGCCGCTTATGAGGACGAGGACGCGCTTGCCCGGTTCGCGGGCGCGGTCGATGCGGTGACGACGGAGTTCGAGAATGTACCCGCCGCAACCGCGCGGTTCCTCGCCGCGCGGGTGCCGGTGCATCCGTCGGCGGAGGCGCTGGAGATCGCGCAGGACCGGGTGGCGGAGAAGGCGTTTCTCAACGGCATCGGCATCGAGACGGCCCCGTGGCGGGGTGTCGATACGCTGGGCGACCTGACGGCGGCGCTCGATGAGATCGGGCCACGCGGCATCCTGAAGACGCGCCGCCTTGGCTATGACGGCAAGGGGCAGGTGCGGCTGGAGGGGCCGGGGGATGCGGCGGAGGCCTTTGCCGCGATGGCGGGTGCGCCTGCGGTGCTGGAAGGATTTGCGGCGTTCGAGCGGGAGATCAGCGTGATCGCAGCGCGGGGAACGGACGGGACCGTGCGTTGCTACGAGCCGGGAGAGAACCGGCATTCGAAGGGCATCCTGCGGACGACGACCGTGCCCGCGCAGATCGATGCGGCGACCCGTGACGCGGCGCTGGCCATGGCGGAGCGGATCGTCTCGGCGCTCGATTATGTCGGCGTGATCGGGGTGGAGATGTTCGTGATGGACGGCGGCGCGCTGCTCGTGAACGAGATCGCCCCGCGAGTGCATAATACCGGCCACTGGACGCTGGAAGGCTGCGCCGTCAGCCAGTTCGAACAGCATGTGCGGGCGGTCTGCGGCCTGCCGCTGGGCGACCCGGCGCGGCATTCGGATGCGGTGATGGAGAACCTGATCGGCAGCGATATCGACGCGGTCCCGGCCCTATTGGCCGACCCCGGCGCAGCGCTGCATCTCTACGGCAAGGGCGACGCGAGGCCGGGGCGGAAGATGGGGCATGTGACGCGGTTGGGGGTGGTGGTCAATTCAAGAAAGTGACAACAAGCATCACGTCATGCTGAAAAATACAGTTAAAATGCCATTTGCATCTGAGGTGTTTTGATTTCAGAAATTTTTTCAGACAAATGGATCTTTGTCTCCGCTTTAGATAGTGCAGAACTTGACATCACGCCAATAAGATCAACTAGATCTTCGACAGATCCGACTGTAGTAAACTTTTTTAGTTTATTGATGAATACGACGGAACGCTTATCTTGCTTTAACAATTCGATCACATTAGAAAGTGTACCTGTACTCTTCGAATCCCAAACCATAAGACCGTAATCAGCGGCGAACGCCATTTCGCGATCTTTCGCAGTAAAAAATGCACGTGAACCAGGCTTTTCTGTAGTTGCAATCCTAGATACCGGCCAATCGCCGACGTTGTTCCTCGGTTCATCACCACTACAATAAATTATGACATTTCTAGCGCCTAAATCAAGGAGAGCGGCTTGTATAGAGGTGTCTGAACCATTCGCGTCCCCAACGATTATACTCAGCTCATCCGAGGTGACAATTTTATCGATACGCTCAATAAACACCGGGTTTAAGTTCTTGATCGCAATTGAACCTGCGATGAATATCGTTTGCATAGATTACTTCCAAGTCAGAGTAGCGGCATACACATTATTCACTTTACGAAAGGTCTTGAGAGTAGCGCAAGCTGCTTCCATACTCGCACCGGAGTCGAAAAGATCATCGATGAGAATAGCGTTCCATTTACCATCTGTAATTGTATCATGGACGGAGAATCTTCCTTTCAAAGCCTCAATTTTAGCATCGCGGTTATGAATATTCTTTAGCGATTCACCACCAGTAGATCGGAGAATCCTAGAGGTTCCGTATACACCAGTGATTTCGTGTAACGCCTTGGCAACAGCATAAACAGGCTGGCTCGCACGCTCCTTCGATGGAGGCATTGGGATTATCAACCCGATATCAGGAAAACGATGCTAGATGTGTTCGTGAATGGCAACGGCAAGAAACTTCGCTTGCGATTGATCGCTCCGATACTTCAGTCGGAAAAGCGCCTCACCAACCTCAGTTCTTTTAGTATCGTACTGAGGATGTCCAAATTCATTATGACCTACAAAATCGCTAGAAATTGTATGTTTATCAAGAGCGTAACCGGCTTCCCAGTTGCCCGTGATCTCTTTCAAATTAATGTCCAAATTTGATCCTCCCGGGATTGATAGGTTAACGCATGTCAGCAATTAAGAAGCCCAAGCATTTTTTACAACTTCAATGGGGATGACCAATTGCCTTCGCAGCAAAGATTCGAAGTCGAAATTTGGAGTTATGGAGCCAACTCATTTCCAAATTTTCTCTTGCATGTTCTTAATTTGTTCTGTATGTCCTCTGCATTGATTTTTGAGGATGGCGATGACGGCAGAGAACGACCCGCAGGACAGAATGAGACACCAGCGCCGGGTGATGGACTGGGTGCTGGTCCTGCTGTGGGCGATGCTCGGGGTTTTGCCGGGTGAGCCGGTCAGCGCCGTGCGGCGGGGGGTGTATCGGGCGGTTCTGAAGCTCGTCTATCCTGCTGAATCTGCCGTGCGGCGGATGATCGTGGTGGCGATGTCGGGG
>ENA-ORXM01005430-ORXM01005430.1-marine-metagenome-genome-assembly--contig:-NODE-5430-length-10107-cov-3.736590_pt1 | contig 10107 bp, 3 predicted proteins | sample MGYA00237867_ERZ511480 | MGnify/ENA primary metagenome ERZ511480 (study PRJEB26309, sample SAMN06266103) | marine metagenome | isolation source: Algal blade | place: United Kingdom:Sidmouth, United... | reverse complement strand
ATTCTATTTTGGATGATATTAATTTTGCGATTACTGCTTGTAGATCTGTCGACACGGATGGAGATACCTTTCTTGATCATTTAGATACTGATAGCGATGGCGATGGTTGTAATGATGCAGACGAGGCCTACGGTGATCTGAACACCGATGCTGACAATAACGGAATGTACGGTTCTGGTGCTCCTTCTGTAAATAGTGATGGCACCGTCGCAATGGCCAGTTATGCTACTCCCGATGATGCAAATGGCAACAGTACTTATGATTTTCAAGAGGCTAGTAATGCGCCGACAATAACAACCCAACCTGTAGATACTAAAGTATGTCCAGGGTGCAACACAACTATTTTCGTATCTTCCTCCAATGCGGATACCTATCAATGGCAGCTATTTAATGGCACCACATGGGTAGATTTAGCCAATTCAGGGGTACATTCAGGTGTAAACACAAACACTTTGACGATTACCAATGCCTCCTCTTCCGAAAATGAAAATCAGTATAGGGTTCTAGTTTCTTCTACTACCTATATCTGTTCCTTACTTACTTCAACGGTTGCTATTTTGACCGTAAATGTATCTTCCGTCATTACAAACCGAAGAATCACCCATAGAGTAAATCGAGACTAATTGTAGATTTATTTCTACAGCTAAAACCAATCTAACCCCTGTAATTTAAGCGACAACCCCAGCTTTTTGATATTTCATGAACGTTTTCTAACTGTTCACAACATTAGTTTGTGCAATGAAGTTAATCACTTTATGTTTGCCTAGTACTAGTCCCAAATCACTATGTCTAGAAACAAAAGCAAATTACTTGTTTATGTAGCATTCACGTTTTTTTTATTGAGCGTAGAAATGGCGATTGGCCAAGCTAACATAACTATTGAAGTAGACTGGCCTAGCTGGTCTTCTGAAAATAGAGTGACTTTTAGAGACCCAGCTAATGCTCAAATTGGTGCTAGTATTTGTAATCCTGCCACATGTTTTAACGGTTCAAGCAACAATTCTTATGATAATATTGGCAGCCCAGCCAGTTATCCTGGTATTGCATATGGTACCAATTATGATATATTGATGGAAGATACCTGGGGTGATGGGTGGAACGGGACTTCATACGTAAGAGTATATCAAGACGGGGTTTTGATTTTGGAAACAGATTTAACTGGTGGCACCGCGACTTCGGTAAGCTTTGATATTCTTGTCAACCCAATAGCTTTTAATCCTGATCTAGAGTTGTTTCGCGAATTTGATGGGTATATTGGTTACACCTCGGCCGGTGGAACTTTACGTACACAAAGTAATACAGCAAATGCTTGTAGTATTACGAATGCCTCAAGTGGTACCCTCACATCTACTATCCCAGTTGGCGGAACTATTGATAGAGCGTATTTATACTGGGCGCACTCAGGCGCAACCCCAGATTCTCAAGTAACTTTTGAAGGGGTAACCGTAGATGCCGATTTGCTATATTCCTCTTCAGCAGGTAGTGGACGAGTATTTTATGGAGGCTTTAGCGATGTTACTGCTATCGTTGCCGGTGTTGCAGACCCCTCAACCAATGTATTTGATTTTTCTGGTCTTACCATAGATAATTCAGCCACCTATTGTAATAGTGCTACTGTACTAGGGGGTTGGAGTTTATTAGTGTTTTATACTGATCTGTCACTACCAGCTTCTACTATAAACCTCTATCAAGGTTTTCATGGTGAAAGTAATAGTTCATCAACGTATACACTAGATGGTTTTTTTGCTATTGGTGCGGCAGGATCAAAAACAACTGCTATGTCTTGGGAAGGAGATCAAACTTTGAGTAATAATGAGGCCTTAACGGTAACTACTGGTCTTGGTACTTTTCCACTAACAGGTGATGGAGACAATACGTTATTTAACGCAAATCCATTTAATTCCACAATTTTTGATAACAGCGGTGGTACAACCGTAAATAATACAAACGCTCATGGGATGGATTTAGATACGTATGATGTTTCTGCATTCATTCAACCTGGAGAATCTAGCGTAACCACAAACATTCAATCCGGGCAAGATTTTGTAATACTTAATGCCGTAGTTCTAAAGGTGCCTTCAAATTTAATTACTGGAACTATTTTTGAAGACATTAATTACGGAGGTGGGCCTGGAAGAAATCTCATCACTTCTTCAGGAACTGTTATTCCGAACAGTACCGTGGAACTATATGATAATTCAAACACATTAATAAATACCACAACTACTGATAGTAATGGGCGCTACGTCTTTGCAGGTATGGCCAACGGTGCCTATAGCGTAAGAGTAGTAAATGAAAGCGTGAGGTCCACACGAATAGGTGGATCAACGTGCACCAATTGTTTTCCGGTGCAAACTTTTCGAAAAAATTACTTGTTAAGTACCCTAACGGAGATTCCAAATGAAGTCGGTGGTGCAAATCCAGCTGGTGTTGATCCAACGGCTGGAACCCTTACCAATGCTCAAACAATTTCTTCAGTAACGATTTTTAATGAAGGTGTGGCTGGGCTTGATTTTGGTTTTAACTTTAATACCATTGTAAACACCAATGAGGATGAACAAGGATCTTTAGAACAATTTATTATAAATAGTAATAACTTGGACGAAACGGGGCTGAATATCGTTGCTAATAGTATATTTGATCCAGCGGCTAGAGAGGATACTTCTATATTTATGATTCCAACTTCTTCCGACCCTCAAGGGAGAACAGCAGACCCCAATTTTGTAAGTGGATATTTTGATATAAACATATCCAATGCAAATCCATTAAGTACTATTTCAGATTCAAATACGATTATTGATGGTAGAACACAAACGGCTTATTCAGGTGACACCAATACCGGAGCAATAGGTTCTGGTGGTACTAGTGTCGGAATTTCAAGTATCATATTGCCAGACTATGACCGTCCAGAAATTCAGGTGTATCGTCTTGGCGGTGACCTTCTTAAACTTACAGGTACTAATATTACAATTCGAAACCTTGCTATTAACGCTGGTAATAATGCTGGTGTGCGAATTCAAAGTGGCTCTGCAACTGTTTCGAATAATCTTATTGGCGTAAATGCAATAGGAACCCCGACTGGAAATATTGATTCTGGAATAGAAATTACTGGAGGAACATCGATAATCGACGGAAATTATATAAGTGATAATACAGATCAAGGCATATGGGTCAATGGTGGAACCTCTACCTTGATACAAAATAATGAAATAACTGATAATGGTAATCTTGCTTGTAATGATAATATAAGAATACAGAGTGGAACGGGAGTAATCATTTCTCAAAACCTAATTAATGATGCAGCATCATTCGGCATAGAGGTGGAAACAGGCACCGGCGGTATTATGATTTCAGAGAATACCATCACTAACTCTGGTCGAAATGGAGGCAATTGTGGTATTTCACCTGAAAATGCTGGAATTTTTCTAATTGGCGATAACTCATCGATCACTAATAATGTTATTGCCTCTAATGGAGGAGCAGGAATAGTTGTTGGAGGAGGAAATACGACCGGGAACCTAATTTCTCAAAATTCAATATATGCCAATGGTACTGCATCACCTGCATTAGGTATAGATATTGATGCCTCTGGTACTTCTGGTGATGGCATTACGCTAAATGATTTAGGAGATGCCGACAACGGCCCCAACAGTAGCATAAATTTTCCCATTATCACTAGTTCATATGTGGGAGGAGGAGTGCTAACCGTAAGAGGGTGGGTCAGACCTGGCGCAACGATTGAATGGTTCTTAACCGACATTAATGAAGGCACAGCAGCTACAGGAGATAATCAACTGGGGCTATCAACTGATTACGGAGAAGGACAAATTTATTTAGGAACTTCAGTTGAGGGTAGTGCTTCTGACTTAGACACTACTTCGTCTCCGTATACAGATGTTGACGGAAATACGGATACTACAAATAAGTTTCATTTTGCTGTTGCAATTCCACCAGGGGTACAGGCAAATGACTTGATTACTTCGACGGCTACAATTGGTAATTCAACTTCAGAGTTCTCGCCCTTTAGTATTGTTAAAATACCAACTATTATTACGAATAGAAGAATTACCTATAGAGTGAAAAAAGACTAGGTCCCTAGCTTGATTCTTTTCAAAAGTATGAGAATACTCTTCTTAAGAAGCATAACCTCGTCCATAAAACATCACTTTTTTGAGTTATGTAACGCAAAGGGGTACATACACAACATTTATTAAAAAAGATAAAATTCAAGTTTTATCTTGTATTGAATAATTAACAAAATGTAAAACCCAAATAGGGTTCACATCTTTTCCATTGTCCCGAAATGAAACTTTTTCAATCATTGAGGTTCCCCCAAAACATTCAATTTAAAGTACTCTTGTACCTTATGTTGATAGTGACTTGTGCGGTATCTTCTCAAACAACTTTTACGGAGAGTGCGGCCTCTTATGGGCTTAACTTGGGCCGAAATAAGGATGGCGGACATGCATGGGCCGATTTCGATCAAGATGGTGATGTCGATGTTTTAGTATTGGAGAACCACAGTTCGACAAAGAGCTTTCTCATGCAGAATAATGGCTTAGGTACTTTTACCAATGTGCAAGCCACTTTAGTTCCTGGAATGTTAAACGATCATGCAGAAAGGCAAGCAGCTTGGGGCGATCTTAACAATGATGGTAGACCTGATTTTATGATTGTTTCACATGGAAATAACAGTTCGGTAGTTGCCATTCAAATTTTTCTTCAAAATGGTACAGGTACTTTTGGCGACGGTATCGGAGGCACAGCTCCTATTACGGTAGGTGAAAACGCAAGTGCCACAATTACCATCAACCAACTGAATGTTGAAGGAGCAGGCTTTTTTGACTTTGAAGGAGATGGTGACCTTGATATCTTTTTTGATAGCCATAATTATGGTATAGAATTACTTAGAAATAATTATATCAATCATGTTACCCATACCATTGCTAACCCTCCAGCGAGCGGACTTTATACTCATATAACGACAGGTAATGGATCTGGAGTTGTCGATTTTGGACTTAACCAGTTTGCCACCGATGGCGACTATGGTACTGCTGCTGATGTTGATGATGACGGTTGGGTAGATATTTTTATGCGGAAGCGTGATGAGAATGACTTCTTTCTAAATCAGGGTGGAACTTTTACAAGCGGCGCCGATTTGGCTCAGGCATCAAATAGTAATAAAGGAGGTAACGGCTTGTGGGATTTAGATAATGATGGGGATTTAGATGCTGTATGGACAGAAAATGGGTTTACCCAAATATTCAGAAACGATGGCCCAGGTATCTGGACTCCTTTAGGGGTAGGGGTATTCCCGGGTTTACCGCAACCGCCGAATGCCAACAATAGTAGCTCAAGTAATAGAATAGACGCTTTGGCAGGGGGAGATATTGACAACGATGGCGATATTGATGTTTTACTTGTCGGTAGCAATCGAAGTTATTTATACATTAATCAATTAAATAGCCCAACCCCAACACCAGGTGTAATAGGAAGCGGAGCTGCTATGTCATTCGCCTTGGATCCACAGACGTTTAACAACCGTGATGGTGAAGGTACAACCATGGTAGATATTGATGATGATGGAGATTTAGATATCTATATGAATATAAATAATAATTCAGGTAACCAGCTGTGGATCAATAATCTCCCAGCGGCCAATAGAAATAATCATTTAATTGTCCACGTCACCGAAGATAGAAACCCAGATGGTTCGACGGGTGGTTTTCCGGGACGCACAGCAACTGGAACAAATGTACTCATTAAGGATTGTGAAGGAAATATTATCAGCGGCTTGAGACAGGTAAATGGGGTTTTTGGTCATGGAACCCAACAACCTGAAACAGTTCACTTTGGGTTACCATTAGGAGAGGCTCAAACCTATATTATTGAAGTCCATTATCCTAATTTTTACGATCCTGTAGATGGAATTTCAAGATTGGTGGCCTCCGGTATTGCACAACCCGTTTTAATCGTGGGTACAAATCATTATACATTGACCACAACCGATGCGGAAACCATCGAAAACGAGAATGCACCGGTAGCGGTCGACGACACACAAATTGTCTCAAATAGCAATACAATTTCAGTTCAAATTGATCTTTTTGCCAATGATTCAGAACCTGATGGGGAGAATTTTTTCATTCAAAGTGTAGTACAACCTGCAGTAGGTTCAGTCGTGATCAATGATGCCGATAATGGTCTGGTTACATTTACCTATAGCGCTGGAATACCTTTTCCGGGTACTTCATTTGAATATACCATAACAGATTCTACGGTCAACTTATGTCCCGGTTTGGGCTTAAGTGACACGGCTACTGTTTTTGTCGAATTAAGGACTTTAATAACAAATCGGAGAATAACATATCGGGTTAAAAAGGACTAGAATTCTAAAAAATTTAGAGCTTTTTTTTAAAGGTATACAAAAGATTTTTCCTACAGTATTAGTGTTCTAATGTCTTTATATATAGCTATTAATCGATAAACAAATCTCTGTAAAACCTCAACTTTTAAGAGCTATACCATGAATTTTAACACTTATACAACATTTATTTTTCATTGGTAGTCTTAATGCTAATTTTGTAATGTGATATTAAACCATTTTACCAAAGGCGGTTTATTACAACCCAAAGCATGAATAACTTAACCGAACTTAACAAAGGTTTTCTTCAAGAAAACAAAATGGCTCATAGAATGCCTAAACATTCTCTTCCCCATTGCAAATGTTCATACACGAACGTTAGTTCTTTTTAGCTATTCTGCTTAATCATAGTTTGTCATTATCCAAATTATTCTGGGTATGACTTATAAGCTATTAAATAATTATAGAGTACGATTTTAAGTAAAGTAATAGTCATGAAGAAAATAATTGTAGTACTGGTATTTTTAATATCAGGATTTGCATTTGCTCAAACCACAGTTACATTAGAAGATCAATGTAATTGCGAGGTATTAAGTGGTGTAGACGTTACCGCTCCCGGTATGACTTCTCCAGCAGGAGCAGATACTGGCGATATTTATGTAAACACAAATACAGGTACGATCTATTTCTGGGATGGTGATTCTTGGGAATTAACATCCTCTGATGATCAAAACCTTCAGAACTTTACTTTTGATTCAGGGACAAACACCTTGTCCTTAGATATTGAAAATGGTAATACAGTTACTGCGGATTTATCCGCCTTAGATCAAGCAGCATCGGATGTTGATTATGACAATACGACTTCTGGTTTAACCGCTACCGATGTACAAGCAGCTATTGATGAGATCAATGCAGCTGCAGGAACTGTGGCTTTAGTAGATAATGGTGATGGCACGTATGATTTTACAGATGCTGGTGGAACCACGACTACGATTACAGATACTTCAATTTCTACCTTGTCTACTCCTGTAAATGGAGTGTACACGTATACTGATGAATCAGGAGCAACACAGACCATTGATACGAATGCAAGTTCGAATCCATATGACAATACGACTTCTGGTTTAACCGCTACCGATGTGCAAGCAGCTATTGATGAAGTTGTGAGTAATAGTAGTGATGATCAAGATATTAGTACGGATGGAACATCAGGTAATATTTCAATTGAGGATGGTAGCACATTAACCTTAAATGTAGATGATGACGATGCTATTATAGGTAATGAAGTTGTTAATGGTACGGATGCTACTTTGACCCGATCTGGGACAGGAACTACAGGAGATCCATATACCCTTGATGTATCTGCAGATGGTATAACCAATGCTGAGATTGCTGATAATGCCGTACAATTAGAAAATGTAGCTGATGGTACAACCGTAGGTCAGATCATGCAATGGAATGGTACCGATTGGGTTTTGGTTGATGGTGCGGGCCTAAGTACTGATGATCAACAATTAAATGATCTTGGTACAACTTTCAATGCAGGAACAAACGAATTGACCATTGCTTTAGAGGATGGTGGAACTGCAACGGCTGATTTGAGCGCATTGGATAATGCTGGTACTGATGATCAAACAGCAACTGAGGTGACTTATGACAATACGACTTCTGGTCTTACTGCGGTTGATACGCAAGCAGCAATCGATGAATTAGCGGCAGGGAGTACTGATGACCAAAATATAGCAGGATCGAGCTTAGCAGGAAACACTTTAACCATCGGTATAGAAAATGGTAATTCACAAGATGTTGATCTTTCGAGCATCGCGAATACGGATAACCAGCAGATTAGTTTAAGTGGTAATATCTTGACTTTAGATAATGGAACAGGTGCAGATAGCACCGTAGATTTAGCTCCATTTAGAGATGATCAAAATTTAAGTAGTGCTGTAGTAACCGCTAATGAAAGTGTTGAGATTCAAATCGATAATGGAACGAATACTACAATAGATATAAGAGATGCAGATGCTGACCCTACCAACGAGATAGAAATCCCTACTGGAGGAAATAGCGGACAGATTCTATCTACAGACGGTACAGGTGTCTATTCATGGATAGATAATGACTCTGGCCCACAAGGTCCACAAGGAGTACCCGGAAACGACGGAGCTGATGGAGCTGACGGTGCCCCAGGCGCACAAGGTCCACAGGGAGTACCCGGAAATGATGGTGCCGACGGAGCAGATGGAGCCCCAGGCGCACAAGGTCCACAGGGAGTACCCGGAAACGATGGAGCCGATGGAGCAGATGGTGCTCAAGGTCCACAGGGAGTACCCGGAAATGATGGAGCCGATGGAGCTGACGGTGCCCCAGGCGCACAAGGTCCCCAAGGAGTACCCGGAAATGATGGTGCCGACGGAGCAGATGGAGCCCCAGGTGCACAAGGTCCCCAAGGAGTACCAGGAAACGACGGAGCAGATGGAGCCCCAGGTGCTGACGGAGCAGATGGCGCACAAGGTCCACAGGGAGTACCTGGAAATGATGGAGCTGACGGAGCCGATGGTGCTCAAGGTCCACAAGGAATACCAGGAAACGACGGAGCCGATGGAGCTGACGGTGCCCCAGGTGCACAAGGCCCTCCCGGTGATCCAGCAACAGATGATCAAACATTATCCACAGATGGTACACCCGGTGATATTTCAATCTCAGGTGGTAACAATATTACCTTAAATGTTAATGATGCAGATTCAAGTGTAACAAACGAGGTAAATACTGCGTTCAACGTAGCTAGTGGTAATTTAAATATTACAGATAGTGATGGAACTTTATCTGTTCCGTTAACTTCACTAGGAACAGACGATCAATTTGACGACGAGGTTCCATTACGAACTCCAATAGATGTTGATGAGGGTGGAATAGGATCTCCAACATTAGAGACGAACGTTGAGGAAGTAATTCAAGCAATTGCTCCAATAACCTCGAAAGCAGCTAGAATATTCTATCCACCTTCTATTGCTATTGACGCATCTTCTACTGGTGATAATCGAACTGTAGATTTATATCAAGAATATTTAGATCAATTCGGAACGCCGACCGCAAGTAGTGGTGGGGCTCCAAGTGCAATTCCGACATATGGTCGCACCGAATTATACTACTATGTGACCTATGCAGATCCAACCGTATTTGATACCGCTCCAGCAGAGTTTACAATTAGCGCAGGCGGGGTATTAACTTACGATATCATTGCAACACCAGCTGATTATAATTCTTTAATTAATGTAGTTTTTGTTGTAAAATAAGTTGAATAAGAAACGCACCCGAATCGATTTGAAAGTTAATCATACATACAAAACATTCATCCTCAGCCTTGTTTTTACTTTGCTGGGGATTGTTACATCAAATGCCCAGTTTCTATTACAGGCACCGAATAGTGGTGACGAAAGTAATTTTATGTGGTACGAAGCCTCAGATACGAGTACTGTACTCGGTACTGATTTCTTTCTTGAAGTAACCGAACAAGGAATTTATTTTGCAACTTACGATGGAACCCTTTGTGGTTCAAATGCAACTGGATATTTCATTGTTACAAATTGTAACTCACCTCATAACGAGGTAATTATGGATATTTCGGCCAATGTGCCATCGGGAGCTACAGTAAGCTGGACTCCCTCTATTACAGGTGATCAGTTGCGACCACAAGTAATTGCAACGCAATCAGTACAAAAGTATACCGCAACAATAACAAAGGC
>ENA-ORXM01005429-ORXM01005429.1-marine-metagenome-genome-assembly--contig:-NODE-5429-length-10109-cov-3.429426_pt1 | contig 10109 bp, 8 predicted proteins | sample MGYA00237867_ERZ511480 | MGnify/ENA primary metagenome ERZ511480 (study PRJEB26309, sample SAMN06266103) | marine metagenome | isolation source: Algal blade | place: United Kingdom:Sidmouth, United... | reverse complement strand
GGAAGAACTGCTCGCGGGCGTGGCGGGCGGCACGGCCGCGCTTGATCGAGCCGGGCACCAGCCACAGCCGCGCGCGCGGGATCTGGAACAGCGCGCCGAGCCCGAGGAAGACGAGCACCTGCAGCGAGTACAGCTCGCCGCGCGACAGCAGCCCGCCGTCCGGCTCCCCCCAGCCGCCGGTCGTGACGGCCAGCCAGGCGTAGTGCAGACCCGGCACGCTCAGCGCGATCAGCGCGGCCCAGAGCGTCGGGATGTAGCGGTAGCCGTCGCTCGCGCGCGCGACCACCGTGACGATCTCGCCGCGGGTGCCGGCCTCGGCGCGGCGGATGGCCTCGGCGATCCGGGTCTTCTCCTCTTCCTCCAGGAAGCTCATCGACTACCAGCTCCCCGACGCGCCGCCGCCGCCGAAGCTGCCGCCCCCGCCACCGAATCCTCCGCCGCCGAAGCCGCCCCCGCCGAAGCCGCCTCCGCCGACGATCACGCCGGGCACACCTCGGCGCCGGCGCCGCCGGCCCTTGCCGCCACCGCCTCCGCCGCCCTTGCCGCCGAAGTAGATCAGCGCGAACAGAGCGAGCGCGACCGCGACGCCGACGATCACGCTGCCGCTGACGAGGGTCCCGACCAGACCGGCGAAGCCGGCGGGAAAGGCGCCGTTGGCCGCATGCCGCGCGCCGCCGCGCCGGAGCAGCTGGGGAACGGCGATGAGGGCGAGGAAGATCAGCGGCAGTGCGCCGTCCACGGCGCGGCCGGCGCCATTCCCCCCGCCCGTGCCGCCGCCGCCCGAGACCGGCGCCGTGTACTCGCCCTCGATGGCCGCGAGGATCGAGTCGACGCCCGCCTCGATCCCGCCGGGGTAATCGCCAGCGCGGAAGGCGGGCAGGATCTCGCGGCGGATGATCGTGCTCGACAGCGCGTCGGTCAGCGCCCCTTCCAGTCCGTAGCCGACCTCGATGCGGACCTCGCGCTCGTTCGGGGCGACGACGAGCAGCACGCCGTTGTCGTTCTCGGCCGTGCCGATGCCCCAGGCGCGTCCGAGCCGAACGGCGTAGTCGGCGATGTCGTAGCCGTCCAGGGAGGGCAGGGTGGCGACGACGACCTGATCGCTCGACGCCTCCTCGTGCGCCGCGAGGCGGGCGTCGAGCGCGCTCTCGGTCGCCGGATCGAGGAGGTTCGCGGCGTCGACGACGCGCCCGGTCAGCGCCGGAAAATCCGGCCCCTCCTGGGCGGATACCGCGTTCGGGTACACGATCGCCGCGATCAGCGGCAGCGCGAGCGCGATCCGTCCTGCCGCCGTGAGCAAACGCCTCGTCAACGCTCGTCCGCCCGGGAGGATACCCCGGCGAGTCTCTCCGCCTTCGCCTTCGAGCCGCACCGAGGGCGAGCGGCCCGGCGAGCGGCGTGACGGGCGGCTACCGGACAGACGCGCCGAGCGATCGGGCGTCGGCAAGGCTCGCGTGGACCGCTCTCTCATCGGCCGGGGAACGCTCCGCGCGCGAGGGCCCGCACGCCGCTCAGTCGTCGAAGTCGACCGTAGGATTGACCGTATCGGCCTCGGCGACGGTGAAGTTCTCCTTCGGCTGCATCTCGGAGTACATGAACCGCCGCCACCAACGGCCGGGGATCGTGCGCAGCTCCGTGTTGTAGCGCTGCACGGCCTGGATGTAGTCGCGCCGAGCGACGCCGATCCGGTTCTCGGTTCCCTCCAGCTGGGACTGCAGCGCGAGGAAATTCTCGTTCGACTTGAGCTCGGGGTAGGCCTCGACGACGACCATCAGCCGCTGCAGCGCCGCGCTCAGGGCGTTCTGGTTCTGCTGGAACTGCTCGAAGGCGGCCGGGTCGGTCAGCATCTCCGGCGAGACGTTCATCTGCGAGACACGCGAGCGTGCCTCGGTGACCTCCTGCAACACTTCCCTCTCCTGATCGGCGAAGCCCTCGACGGTGTTGACCAGGTTCGGGATCAGGTCGGCACGGCGCTTGTACTGGTTCTGCACCTCGCTCCAGCGCGCGTTGACGGCCTCGTCGTAGGTGGGGATGTTGTTGATGCCACAGCCACCGAGGAGCAACGCCGCGGCCAGCGAGAGCGCGATCGCGCGCCCGCGGAAGGCGCCGCAAGGTGCCGTGGGAAGCGCCGCGGGCCGTGTCCCGTCGGCCAGGCTGTCGGTCATGCTCGATGTCCTCGTCGCGATGGGCGCGATCATAGCAGTAAGATCCGCCCATGCTGACCCTCAACGATGTCGCCTGCCGCCGCGACGGTACGCTCCTGTTCGAAGGCGCTAGCCTGGTCGTGCACCCCGGCCAGAAGGTCGGTCTGACCGGGGCGAACGGCACCGGTAAGTCGAGCCTGTTCGCGATGATCCGTGGTGTGCTCGAGCCCGATAGCGGCGAGATTCTCCTGCCGCGGAACGTCGGAATCACCCACGTCGCCCAGGAGACGCCCGCCTCGACGCGGAGCGCGCTCGATCACGTCGTCGACGGTGACGAGCGGGTCCGTGGGCTCGAGGCGGAGATCGCCCGCTGCGGCGAGGAGGACGGGGTACGCCACGCGACGCTGCTCGGCGAGCTCGACGAGGCGGGCGGTTGGTCGGTGTCGGCACGGGCGGGCGCGTTGCTCAACGGGCTCGGGTTCGACGAAGCGGTGCACGGGGCGCCGGTGTCGAGCTTCTCGGGCGGCTGGCGCATGCGCTTGAACCTCGCCCAGGCCTTGATCAGCCCCAACGAGCTCCTGCTCCTCGACGAGCCGACCAACCATCTCGATCTGGATGCCGTGCTCTGGCTCGAGGACTGGCTCCGGCGGCGCGAGGGCACGCTCGTGCTGATCTCCCACGATCGCGAGTTCCTCGACGCGGTCACGACGCACACGCTGCACATCGAGCGCGGGAGCGTCACGCTCGCCACCGGCGGGTACTCCGCGTTCGAGCGCCAGCGCGCGGCCCGGCTCGCCAACCAGCAGGCCGTGCACGAGAAGAGCGAGGCGAGGCGGCGCGAGCTGCAGCGCTTCGTCGACCGTTTCCGCGCCAAGGCGACCAAGGCACGCCAGGCGCAGAGCCGGCTGAAGATGCTCGAGCGACTGGGCGAGACCGAGGCGGTGCGGCCCGACTCGGCCTTCCGCTTCTCGTTCCGCGAGCCGATCGCCATGCCGAGCCCGCTCGTGACGCTCGAGCGGGCCGACATCGGCTACGGCGGGGCGCCTGTGCTCCGGAGCGTCGACTTCGGGGTGCAGGCGGGAGATCGGATCGGGCTGCTCGGCGCGAACGGGGCGGGCAAGTCGACCCTGGTCAAGGCGCTGGTGGGCGAGCTCGCCCCCGAGCGCGGCACGCGCGTACCGGCGAGAAAGCTCGCGGTCGGCTACTTCGCTCAGCATCAGGTCGATCGTCTTCGGGCCGAGCGCACGCCGCTCGAGGCGCTGCTCGCCGACGCACCCGCGCTTGGCGAGGGGCAGGCGCGCACCTTCCTCGGAAGCTTCGGGTTCGAGGGCGATCGAGCCCTGCAGAAGGCCGCGACGCTCTCGGGTGGGGAACGCGCACGGCTGGCGCTCGCGCTGATCGTGCACGCGCGCCCGAATCTGCTGCTGCTCGACGAGCCCACCAACCATCTCGACATCGACATGCGTCAGGCCCTCGCCGACGCCCTGCAGACATTCGAGGGCGCGCTACTGGTCATCTCGCACGATCGGGTCTTGCTGCGCTCGGTCGTCGACGGTTTCTGGCTCGTCAGCGATCACGCTCTTCGACCCTTCGACGACGATCTCGACGGCTATGCGCGCTGGCTCGCCACGCGGCGAGCGAGGTCCGGAGAAGGCGGCGGCGACGGCCCGGCAAGCGGGGGAGGCACGCCGCTCTCGGGCGCGGAACCTGCCGTCGCGCCGGAGAGCGGTTCGAGCGCGGCCGGCACCGGCGTTCGCGACGCCTTCGCCGATACCGTATCGGGCAGTTCGCCGAGTGCCGGGCCGATGGGGGCGGCATTGGCCACGAACGGTGCGGCCACGAACGGTGCGGCCGTGAACGAACCGAGCGCCGTTGGATCGGCGCGGGGACCGGTGGCGGACCCGGCGGCGAAGGCGACGGCCGACGATCGTCGGCGCCAGCGGCGCGACGAGGCCGGACGGCGCGCCCGACTCGCCCCGCTCCGGCGCGAGATCGAGCGCGAGGAGCGGGCTCTCGCCGCGGCCGGCGAACGGCTCGAGCGATTGCGCGAGAAGCTGTCCGCGCCCGAGCTGTATGATGACGAGGCCAGGACGACCCTCGCCCCGCTGCTCGAAGAGGAAGGCGACGCGCGACGCGCCGTCGAGGCAATCGAAGAGACCCTGCTCGAGGCAATGGAGCGACTCGAGCGGGCCGAGACCGCACCCGGAGACTCCGCCCCATGACCGTACGTCGCCCGCTCGTCTCGCTCGCGCTCGGCGCGCTCGCCCTGAGTGCGCTCTCGCAGTCGGCGAGCGCCGATCCGTTCGAGACCCTCGAGCGTCTGGACCAGGCGCGGTTCCTCGATCTCGCCGAGCACCTCGGCGCCGCCACGCATTACAAGGCGGTGACGCCGGCGGAGTCGCTCGGCGTGATCGGGTTCGACCTGGGGATCGAGCTTTCCTCGACCAGCATCGACAGCGAGCTGTTCGACGACGCGAGCGACGGCGACTTCGGCACCGGCTCGCTCCTCGTGCCGCGCTTGCACGCGCTGAAGGGATTGCCCTTCGGCATCGATATCGGCGCCTCGATCGGGCTGATTCCGTCGAGCGACATGACGCTGATCGGTGGCGAGGCGCGGATCGCGCTGGTCGAGGGCAACGTCGCCTTGCCGGCGGTGGGGCTGCGGGCGAGCTACAGCTGGACCGAGGGTTCGGACGACATCGAAGCGACCAACGGCGCGCTCGAGCTGACCGTGTCCAAGGGGTTTCTGATGCTCACGCCCTACGCCGGCGTCGGTATCGTCCACAGTAGCGTCGACCCGACGGGAGCCCGTGACACGCTCGCCGACGAGTCGTTCGACCAGGAGAAGCTCTACGTCGGGTTGAACGCCAACTTGGTCGGCTTCAACGTGACGGGTGAGGCGGATCGGACGGGGGACCATTCGTCGATCTCCGCCAAGCTCGGGATTCGCTTCTGAGGGTGGACGAGAAGAGCGACAAGCGCCACGGCACGGGTTTTCTCTCGGTCGCTCGGAGCGTCGGAGCGGCGATGATCGGCGTACAGTCGAGGAGGAACCGCGAGCGCGACTTCACCGAGGGCAAGCCGGTGCACTTCGTCGTCGGCGGTCTGATCGGCACCTTGCTGTTCGTGCTCGCCGTCTGGCTTCTCGTGCGCTACCTCATCGCGACCGCCTGAGTCGCGACCCCTTCGGGCCGCCGCTGCCGGCGGGCTCAGAGCGCCTCGATTCGGGCGCTCTGCTCGCGCAGCTGTCCGAGAGCGGCCTTCGCGTCGGTGAGCTTCGCCCGTTCGGCCTCGACGACCGCGGCCGGTGCCTTGGAGGTGAAGCCGCTGTTGTCGAGCTTGGCGGTCAGCCGCGCCGTCTCCTTCTCGAGGCGTGCCGTCTCGCGAGCGAGCCGGGCGAGCTCGGCGTCACGATCGATCAGGCCCGCCATCGGGATTAGTAGCTGCAGGTCGCCGACCAACGCGACGGCCGACTCCGGCAGGGGCGCATCGGCGGCGAGCACGGTCACGGTATCGAGCCGGGCGAGCGAGGCGAGCAGCGTACCGTGGGTGTCGAGCAGGCCACGCTCCTCCTCGGTGGCGCCGACGACGTTCAGCGGCAGCCGCTTGCCCGGGTTGATGTCCATCTCCGAGCGGATGCGGCGCACGCCCATGACGCACTGGCGTACCCAGTCGATCTCCCCGAGTGCCGCTTCGTCGACGAGCGCGGTGTCGCCGTGTGGCCACGGCTGTAGCGAGATCGTCTCCCCCGGCCTGTCGGCGCGCGGGGCAACCGACTGCCACAGCTCCTCGGTGATGAACGGCATGATCGGGTGAACGAGCCTGAGTGTCGCCTCGAGCACGTGGACCAGCGTGCGGCGCGTCGCCTCGCGCGCAGCGGCATCGTCGCCGTTCAGCACCGGCTTGGCCATCTCGAGATACCAGTCGCAGTACTCGTTCCAGACGAACTCGTAGAGGGCGCTGGCGGCGAGGTCGAAGCGATAGGCGGCGAAGTGCTCGGTGACGGACGTAGCGGTCTGTTGCAGGCGCGAGACGATCCATCGGTCGACGGCGCCGCCCTGAACGAGATCGCCCGACCCGGGATCGCTCGAGAGCCGATCCCCGTCGGCCCTCCGGTCGTCCCGTTCGAGCCCTTCGGTGTTCATCAGCACGAAACGAGTGGCGTTCCAGAGCTTGTTGCAGAAGTTCCGGTAGCCCTCGACACGCTTGATGTCGAAGCGGGCATCGCGTCCGCCGGAGGCGAGCGAGGCGAAGGTGAAGCGCAGCGCGTCGGTACCGTACCCGGCGATGCCGTCGGGGAACTCGCGTCGGGTCTGCGCCTCGATCGCCGGTGCGAGGTGCGGCTGCATCATGTCGCTGGTGCGCTTCTCGACCAGCGCCTCGAGATCGATGCCGTCGACGACATCGAGCGGATCGAGCACGTTGCCTTTCGATTTCGACATCTTCTGCCCGTTCGCGTCGCGCACCAATGCATGGATGTAGACATCGCGGAACGGTACCTCGCCGTCCATGAAGTGCAGCCCGAACATGATCATGCGGGCGACCCAGAAGAAGATGATGTCGAAGCCGGTGACCAGCACCGAGCTCGGGTAGAAGGTCTCGAGCGCGTCGGTCCGTTCGGGCCAGCCGAGCGTGGAGAACGGCCACAGCGCGGAGGAGAACCAGGTGTCGAGCACGTCCTCGTCCTGGCGCAGGGTGATCTCCTCGCCGAGCCCGTGGCGCCGGCGCACGTCGGCCTCGTCGAGGCCGACGTAGAGTGTGCCCGCCTCGTCGTACCAGGCGGGGATTCGGTGACCCCACCAGATCTGGCGGCTGATGCACCAGTCCTCGATGTTCTCGAGCCACAGCTCGTAGGTGCGTGTCCAATTGCCGGGCACGAAGCGGATGCGGCCGTCGGCGACGGCGGCGAGGGCGGGGCGAACGATCGCCTGCCGTCCGCCGGGGCGGCCGTCGTCCTGCGCTTCACGGGTGAGATCGACGTACCACTGATCGGTCAGGTAGGGCTCGACGACGGCGCCGCTCCGATCCCCGCGGGGCACCATGAGCTTGTGCGCCCTGGTCTCGGCCAGCAGTCCAAGCGCGTCGAGGTCGGCGACCACGCGGCGCCGGGCCTCGTAGCGATCGAGCCCGCGGTAGGGCTCGGGCACGCTCTCGTTCATCGCCGCGTCGTCGGTCAGGACGTTGATGAGCGCGAGCCCGTGCCGAGCGCCGAGCGCGTGATCGTTGAAGTCGTGCGCGGGGGTGATCTTGACGCAGCCGGTACCGAACTCGGGGTCGACGTAGTCGTCGGCGACGATCGGGATCTCGCGCCCGACCAGCGGCAGCCGAATCGTTCGGCCGACGAGGTGGGCGTAGCGCGCATCGTCGGGGTGCACGGCCACGGCGGTGTCGCCGAGCATCGTCTCCGGACGCGTCGTCGCGACCACCAGAGCGTCGCTCGAGCCGTCGGGGCCGTCGATCGCGCCATCGGCGAGCGGGTAGCGAAAATGCCAGAGAAAGCCGTCCTCCTCCTCGCTCAGCACCTCAAGGTCGGACAACGCCGTGTGCAGCACCGGATCCCAGTTGACCAGGCGCTTGCCACGATAGATCAGTCCCTGCTCGTGGAGTCGCACGAAGGTCTCGATGACCGCCGCCGACATGCCCTCGTCCATCGTGAACCGCTCCCGCGACCAGTCGGGGGAGGCGCCGAGGCGGCGGAGCTGGCTCGTGATCGTGCCGCCGGAGTGCTCCTTCCAGTCCCAGACGCGCTCGACGAAGGCGTCGCGGCCGATGTCGTGACGCGTGAGGTTCTCGCGCAGGAGCCGTCGCTCGACGACCATCTGCGTGGCGATGCCGGCGTGATCGGTACCGGGCTGCCAGAGCGTGCGGTGCCCGAGCATGCGGTGGTGACGGATGAGCGCGTCCATGATCGTGTCCTGGAACGCGTGCCCCATGTGCAGCGTGCCGGTCACGTTCGGCGGCGGGATCATGATGCAGTAGGGCTCGCCGTCGCCGGCGGGGGCGAACCAGCCGTTGCGCTCCCAGGTGTCGTACCAGCGCCGTTCGATGCCGTGCGGGTCGTAGGTCTTGTCCATGAGCGCTAGTGTACGGTTCGTCCGGGCGCGCGTGGAAGCGCTCTTCAGAGCCGGTGGTGCTTCAGCGGGTAGCCGCGGTGGCTGTAGAAGCGATAGCGCTCACGCCCCGCCTCGCGCGTCGCGGGCGCTTGATCGACCACTTCGAGCGCGCGCTCGAAACGGCTGAAGAACGGCGGCACGCGCTCGCCGAGGTTGATCAGGATGCGACGGTCCGGGCCGGGCTCGCCGGAGGAGATCTGCACGGGATCGGCGTCGATCGCGTTCGGCGGCTCGTCGAGCGGAACGTGGCGGTGTGGCACGAACCCGCTCGGGCGGAACGTCCACAGGGCGTCGTCGAGGCGTGCGAGCAGCCGCTCGTCGTCGCCGTGGACGAAGACCGCTCGCGAGCTCTCGTAGGCCTTCTCCGCCAGTCGGCAGACGAAGACGAGGCGATCGGCCGGGTCCTCACCCGCGAGCACGTAGAAGTCGACGCGGGTCACGGGCCGAGCTGTTCGAACAGGTACTCCATCAGGAGCGGCACGGGACGGCCGCTCGCCCCCTTTTCCTTGCCGCCGCGCCAGGCGGTGCCGGCGATGTCGAGATGGGCCCAGGGTGTGCCCTCGGCGACGAAGCGGGACAAATAGCAGGCGGCCGTCACCGCGCCGCCGGCTGCCGTCGCAGCTCTGCTCGGGTCCGGGCGGCGAGCCAAGCGCAGGCCTTGCGTCTTGGCGTGTTTATTACGAAGGCACGACAGCTGGTGGCATCAGGAAGCAGCCAAGGCGGGCGCCATCCATGGCTCATTCCCAGGTGTAGAGCAGAGGCCCGACATCGTGAGCAGCAATCCGCACAATCAGAGGCTGGGAAATGTCCTACTCTGGAAAGCGGCACGCTATTGGAGGGAGCCGCCGGCTTACATTTTCATTTTCTCTGTCGTCTTGTGCGGTTCCCCCCCCGAAGCGGTTCACATGCAGCAGCAATTTTCTCCTGTTTCCACTCCACTCCTCAACAAGATGACGCGGGGCGGCCGAAGGCCGAGCACGAGCTCGCTTTCCCCCGAGGAGCAGGCTGAGCTGAAGATGGCCCGTAATACGGCGTCAAAGCGCGCGTCGCGCGCGCGCGAAGCAGCCGAGAGGTGAACACGTCGTCTGGATCACGGTGGCATCTTTCTTTCCGTGACAGGCGCCCCCCCCCCCCCTCCCCGCCCCCCCGCCTCTTTTCTGAGCCTTCCCGCAGGATCTGAGTCCCAACCTGCCCTTGTTGGTGACGGCGCCTTTTTTCCCTTCGTTAACGACTACATGGACATCTTTGGCGCTGAGCGCCGCGAACTCGATCGCATTGTCGTCCGGTGCTGCCACGAGTACTTGGCGCAAGCCAGGGGGGCGGATCTTCTGTGGGCATCATCTTCGGCTGTTGGAGGGCCTTTGCGAACCGCGCAGGTCGCCCTCTCTACGGGCGGCCGTGGATTTGAAGTTTTTAGGACCGGTGTGACGGTGTCGACGATGGCCCGCGCGCTGGTTGAGCTCCGTGGCGTCGTGGCCGCCGGGCTGCCCAGCACCATTTTCAACTCGACGGCCGTTTCAACCATTGTGCGCTTCGGTCGGAAGGGGGATTACGGTCGAGCAATGCTGTCGCTGTCGATGGAGGCGCTCTCGTCTATTGGAGGAGCATCTGCGTTGGCGGAGGTCCTCGAGGCGTTTGCGTCACTTTGTCGGCTTTTATCGTCGGCTTTCGGGCTCAACTATGCACCCTTCAAGCCGATTGCACTCATCTCTTCCCCTGGCGCAGCCGAGCAACGGCCACACACCGATGGTTGCCCACCCTCGCTCGTTATGGACCCACCTCGCATGCAGATCGGAAGAGCACACGTCTGAACTCCAGTCACACAGTGATCTCGTATGCCGTCTTCTGCTTG
>ENA-ORXM01005428-ORXM01005428.1-marine-metagenome-genome-assembly--contig:-NODE-5428-length-10111-cov-3.463026_pt1 | contig 10111 bp, 4 predicted proteins | sample MGYA00237867_ERZ511480 | MGnify/ENA primary metagenome ERZ511480 (study PRJEB26309, sample SAMN06266103) | marine metagenome | isolation source: Algal blade | place: United Kingdom:Sidmouth, United... | reverse complement strand
GAGCTGGCATTGAGCTCAAGATTGGTTCAAAGTTTTGGTGAGGAGACTTTTGAAATGCGAATTATAGGTGTGGTCAAGGATTATCATTTTGCATCACTAAAAGAAGATATCGCACCCTTGTTTTTACATAAAGAAAGTAGCCCCAACTGGTTGTTCCTAAAGACGGAAACGACTAATTATGGTCAGCTGTTGGCAAGTCTTGAGCAGCAATGGAAAGCCACGGTTAAAAATGTGCCCTTTGATTATAGGTTCGTTGACAAGGAAGTGGAAACGCTTTATGATGAAGAAAAACGCCTTGGTCAAATATCCACCGTATTTACCATTCTTGCCATTTTGATTAGCTGTTTAGGCCTTTTTGGACTGGTATCATATGTCGCGGAGCAAAAGAAAAAAGAAATCGGAATACGAAAAGTACTGGGAGCAAGTATCAATTCTGTGGTGCAACTGCTGACCAAAGATTTTCTAAAATTGGTAGGTATTGCGTTTTTAATCGCATCCCCGATTGCCTATTACTTTATGCAACGTTGGCTGGAAGACTATACCTATCGTATCGAAATTCAATGGTGGGTGTTTGTTTTGGCAGGAGGTTTTGCTTTGGCCATCACTTTACTTACAGTAGGTTTTCAATCTATAAAATCGGCGATGGCCAACCCAGTAAAAAGCTTGCGTACAGAATGAAGTAGAAGAAACATCATCAGTCAAATCAAAAAACGAGAATCATGTTCAAAAACTATCTAAAAATCGCTTGGCGAAACATCCTAAAAAACAAGGGAATATTCTCTATTAACATTGTGGGGTTGGCCTTGGGTATTGCTTCTTGTTTAATAATAATGCTTTTTGTGGTAGATGAGTTGAGCTATGATCGGTTCAATGAAAAAGCCGATGATATCGTTAATGTAGTTTTTAGGGCGAAAGTCAATGGTGAAGAAATAAAAGAAGGTGTTGTCATGGCCCCCGTTGGAAAAACTTTAAAACAAGAATTTCCTGAAGTACTTGATGCTACGCGTATCCGAAATTTTGGAACACCGAAAATTGTCGTGGAGAATCAGTCGTACCGCGATGATAAATTCGCTTTTGTGGATGCCAATTTTTTTAATGTATTTACGCTTCCAATTATTGATGGAGATGCAAGAAATCCACTTCAAGAACCGAATACAGCCGTAATCACTAAAGCCGAAGCTGAAAAGTTATTCGGTGCTGACAATGCTATTGGCAAATTATTCTTTTTAGAAGATCAAGAACAACCTTTTAGAGTAACAGGAATCATTGACGAAGTTCCTCGAAACTCACATTTTCATTTTGATATTTTTGCATCCATCGAAGGTCTTGAGGAGGCTAAAAGTGATTCATGGTTTAATGGAGACTTTTTTACCTATCTCCTTTTAAAAGAGGGTTCTGATTACAAAGCTCTGGAAGCGAAGTTTCCTTATGTCATCAAAAAATATTTGGGTTCTAAAATGCTCGAACAAATGGGTGTTCCCTATGAAGAATTTACTAAGGAAAATAAAATAGGGTTTCGAATTTTTCCATTGACCGATATTCATTTACACGCAGATAATGCCGCCTATAGCCAATTGGAACAAGGTGGCGACATAAAGTATGTCTACATTTTTAGCGCGATAGCCCTTTTTATGCTACTGATCGCCTGTATCAATTTTATGAACCTCTCTACAGCAACTGCAGTAAAAAGAGCAAAGGAAGTTGGTATTCGAAAAGTCTTGGGATCCAATAAAACCCAATTGCGCTATCAGTTTTTATCCGAATCGTTTATTGCAACCGCAATAGCGGTGGTATTGGCAACTATTTTGGTGTTCATATCGTTGCCGTTCTATAATCAATTGTCTGACAAAGAACTGCAACTTGATTTTCTTTGGCAACCCGTTATTTTAGTATCGCTCTTGCTGTTGACTTTTCTGATTAGCCTTTTGGCAGGGGGGTACCCGGCTTTCTTTTTAGCATCGTTTAAGCCGATTTCTGCTTTAAAAAACAAGTTTTTAGGAGGAAATAAGGATAAGGGAGTTCGTAGTGGTTTAGTCGTTTTTCAATTTGTAGTTTCTGCCGGGTTAATATTAGCAACCTTGGTGGTCAACCAGCAAATGCAATATATTCAAAATAAGGATGTGGGTTATGAGCGAGATCAATTACTCGTAATTCGAGAAGCAAGTTTGTTAGGCAATAATCAAGAGGTTTTTAAAAACGAACTGCTTAAAAACCCAAAGGTGGCATCTATTTCGCAATCGGCTTTCGCTCCTGCCGGGCTGTCTGATAATAATCAGACCATGATTTCTAAAAATGGGAAATTCGTTAGAAGAATGCCCGTCTACAACATCGACGAGAATTACATACCAACGATGGGTATGCAGTTGGTTGCCGGAAGGAATTTTTCAAAAGAGTTCGGTGCCGATTCCACAAATGTGATTATCAACGAAACGGCTGTACAGGTTTTGGGTCTTGGTGAAAATCCTTTGGGTAGCATTGTAACCACAGGTGGTGGTCCAAGAACTGTGGTTGGAATTATCAAAGACTTTCATTTTAAGTCCCTACATCAACCTATTGACCCATTATTTATGATTTACGGGTCGTATGGCGGACTCATCATTAAAGCAAAATCAACAGATATGTCGGGTCTGATTACCGATGCCAATGCATTATGGAACGGTTTCAATACTGATGAAACGTTCGGCTACACCTTACTTGACGAATCATACCGGCAGACCTATGCAACTGAACAAAAAATGGGTACGCTTCTCAATATTTTTGCACTCTTAACCATTTTAGTCGCTTGTTTGGGCCTTTTCGGATTGGTGACTTTTACAGCCGAACAACGATTTAAGGAAATCGGTATTCGAAAAGTATTGGGCTCATCGGTACCTGAGATTATGACGATGCTTTCCAAAGATTTTTTAAAACTAGTATTCATTTCATTCTTTATTGCTTTTCCATTGGGTTATTATTTAATGGATAAATGGCTTCAGGGTTTTGCATATCGCATAGATATTCAATGGTGGCTTTTTGTTTTAGCGGCTATAGTTACGACAGCTATTGCATTTGGAACCATAGGATGGAAGAGTTTTAAAGCGGCCACAATGAACCCTGTAAAAGCATTGAAGGACGAATAGGAAAAACAGCACGATCAAAAACAACAATCATGTTCAAAAATCATTTGAAAATCGCTTGGAGAAGTCTTAAAAGACAACCCTTTTTTACTTTTTTGAATATATTCGGACTTGCCATTGGAATGGCAGGGGGATTACTAATTTCCCTCTATATCTATAATGAATTGAGCTATGATAAAATGTTTGCTGATTCAGAGCGAATTCATCGCATAAACGCCGATGTTAAATTTGGGGGCACTCAAAGTGAAATGGCTCAGACATCCGCACCAATGGCCGAGACCATGGTTCAAGATTTTCCTCAAGTAGAAATGGCCACTAGATTTCAAACAATTGGTAATACACTTGTAAGAGGGCATAATGATTCTGATAATACGAAAGAAACCCATGCTACTTTTGTTGACGCTTCTTTCTTTGAGATGTTCGGCTTTAATTTAATTGAGGGCGATGTAAAAACGGCATTGAATGAACCAAATACTATATTGCTTTCTAAAACAGCAGCCAAAAAACATTTTGGTGACGCTAAAGTTGTTGGTGAAATAGTAGTACTCAATAATACGGATACCTATACCGTAACAGGAGTGATTGATGATATGCCAAAAAACTCTTTTCTTACGGAGTATAGTCTTTTCTTATCTATGTCTGGATTGGAAGATGCCCAAGACAATGAGTGGGTAAGTCATAATTATTACACATTTATAAAATTTATCGAAGGAGCCGATGCCACAGGATTTCAAGAATCATTACAATCAATGGTAGGCAAATATGTAATCCCTTTTGCCCAAAAATATTTTCCGGGTATTACCGAAGAACAATTTAAGGCGGCGGGCAATCATATAAAATACAGTACCATACCCTTGATAGATATTCATCTACATTCAGATATGGATAATGAAATGAGTGCAAATAGTAGTATTCAAAATATATACATCTTGTCTTTTATTGGAATGTTTCTGATTATTCTAGCAAGTGTTAATTTTATGAACCTCTCCACCGCCCACTCTTTAAAAAGAAGTAAAGAAGTTGGTATTCGAAAGACATTAGGTTCGAGTAAAATGAGTCTTATGAAACAATTTCTGATAGAGTCTGGTATGATTACAACTATCTCCTTAATATTTGCTGTTTTCATAGCCATGTTGGCATTACCTTTTTTCAACGCCTTGGCAGGTCGAAGTATAGAATTTCCTTTTTCCACCCCATTATTTTGGATAGCTTTACTGGTCTCGGCTATTCTATTAGGCTTGTTTTCAGGCTCCTATCCTGCTTTTTTTATGTCCCGATTTATCCCTGTGAAAGTACTTAAGGGTTCAGGTGAGAAAAGTATAGGTGGTGGAAAGGTTCGGAACACTCTTGTAGTTTTCCAATTTGCCATTTCGGTTTTCTTAATAATCAGTACCCTAATCGTATACCAACAGCTAAATTTCATTCAGAGCAAAGATTTAGGCTTCACTAAGGGTCAAGTGTTGATTGTAGAAGATGTATTTGCCGCTGGTGATAAAGCTTTGGCTTTTAAAGAATCGGTGCAAGACCTAGGGCAGGTTGCCAATACATCATTATCTGGGTTCTTACCGACACCATCGTACCGTAGTAATACTAGTTTTTTTATTGATGGTTCTACAAATCAAGAAAATACGATTAATATGCAGATATGGAATGTGGATATGGATTACATTTCTACGCTTGATATGGAATTAGTCGCTGGTCGCGATTTTAATAAACAATTTGCTGCAGATTCTACCGGAATGATTTTGAATGAGTCTGCTGTAAAGATTTTGGGAAAAACCTCTGAAGAGGTTATTGGATTGAGACTTTCAAGAGACTTGGGTGAAGAAGACGCAAAATTCTCAACTGTGATTGGTGTGGTGAAAGATTTTCATTACGAGTCGCTTCGAAAAGATATTGGAGCTTTGAGTCTCGCCATAGGTTCTTCTAGAGGATCAATGGCTGTTAAATTAGAATCTGGAAACTATGCCAATTCTGTTACGGCGATTAAAGAAATATGGAATAAAATTGCGCCAGGACAACCCTTTAGTTACCGGTTTATGGATGATGCCTTTAATTCTACCTATGAAGCGGAGCATAACTTGGGACAAATATTTATTACGTTCACATTGCTTTCTATTTTAATCGCATGTTTAGGTCTTTTTGGTCTAGCGGCATTTAACGCAGAGAAACGAACAAAAGAAATCGGAGTGCGGAAGGTACTTGGTGCGAGCGTAAGTCAAATCACGTATAGACTAACAATAGATTTTTTAAAACTTGTCGGTATTGCCATATTGATTTCACTACCCATAGGTTGGTTTGTCATGGGCAAATGGTTAGAGGATTTCTCTTACCGGATAGAAATAGGAATTGGCGTGTTTGTTTTTGCTACTGTCTTGGCAATTGTGATTGCCATAATAACCGTGAGCTATCAAAGTATTAAGGCAGCAATTGTAAATCCAGTAAAGAGTTTACGAACAGAATGATTTTGAACTATTAAAAGAGCATTAAAAATGAAAAATATCGGACTACTACTTGTGAGTTTATTGTTAACGGAATTTACCCTTGCCCAAGAAAAAGTAATAACCCCTGATTTATCCAAAGTAAAAGACAGTACAATTTGGGCGTTACATGGCAGAAATATAATTGACATTGACCCCCTTCATCTTAGTAAAGGAGAAGAGGAAGATGGGTTACTTTGGCTTAAAAATTTTGATTTTACTAATGGTACGATTGAATTTGATGTCAAAGGGAGGGATGTACGTGGAGAGAGTTTTGTCGGCTTGGCCCTACATGGAGTAGATAGGAGCCGTTTTGATGTGATCTACTTTCGTCCATTTAATTTTAAAAGTGAAGAGAAAAAAAATAACGCAATTCAGTATGTGTCGCTTCCTGATTTTACATGGCGAAAATTGCGGGAAGAACACCCAGGAGTATATGAAAATGCAGTTACCCCTGTGCCTGATCCTGAAGGGTGGGTACATACCAAAATCGTGGTAAACTATCCAACCATTAAGGTTTTTCTTGAAAATTCTGATGTGCCTACTCTTGTGGTAGATCAGTTGAGTAAACAAAAAAAAGGGTGGATTGGCTTTTGGGTTGGAAGTTATTCAGAAGGCGAGTTTAAAAATCTAAAGATTATCAAATAAAAAGGAGAACATGTTTAAGAACTATTTAAAAATCGCCTGGCGCAATCTAAAAAAGAACAAAGGATATACGGTCATTAATGTAGGTGGTTTGGCCTTGGGTATGGCAGTAACGCTTATTATCGGTCTCTGGGTACAAGATGAGTTATCTCAAAATGATTATTTCGCTAATAAGAATGGTATTGCACAAATATTTCAGTCTCAAACTTTTAATGGTGAGATAGGAACGGGTCCTGCAATTCCTAGACCCTTAGAAAAAGCCTTTCGCGACGGTTACGCTGATAACTTCAAGCACATCATTATGTCGTCTTGGAACAACAGCCTCTATTTAAAATATAAAGAGACTAGTATTTCCAAATCTGGGAATTATATGCAAAAAGCAGCACCCGAAATGCTTGACCTTAAAATTATCAACGGAGAAAAAGATGGGCTGCGAGAAGTGAATTCAATTATGCTTTCAGCGTCTGTGGCGGAGACTCTTTTTGGTAAAGAAGACCCCATTGGTAAGGTCGTTGAGGTGAATAGCCAACACAATCTTACGGTGACCGGTGTATATGAAGACATACCCTTTAATACTAGTTTTAAAGATACCGAATTCATTATTCCATGGGAACAATATGTAGCTTCCAGAGAATGGGTGCAAAATTCTGAGGATAGCTGGGGCAACAACTCTTTTCAGATGTTTGTTCAAATAGCAGATAATACAAGTATAGAAAAAGTTACTAGTACCATAAAAAATGTAAAACTAGAAATAGACGAAGATAACGCGGAGTTTAATCCTCAACTTTTTCTTTTCCCCATGAAAGATTGGTATTTACGTAGCAATTTTGAAAACGGACGGCAAGTAGGTGGAAGAATTAAATATGTTTGGTTATTTGGAATCATTGGGGCTTTTGTATTGCTTTTGGCTTGTATAAATTTTATGAATTTGAGTACCGCTCGTTCTGAAAAGAGAGGCAAAGAAGTCGGTATTCGAAAATCTATTGGTTCTCAAAGAGGTCAGTTGATTTATCAATTTTTAAGCGAATCATTTCTTGTAGTTTTATTCGCCTTTTTTCTTGCTGTTTTGATTGTGTTATTATCTCTAAACGGATTTAACGAATTGGCCAGAAAAGAAATCTCTTTTCCTTGGGATAGTTCGTTATTTTGGCTGGCGTCACTTGTATTTGTTTTATTTACTTCGCTCTTAGCTGGAAGTTATCCGGCACTTTATTTGTCTTCTTTTAAGCCTGTTGATGTTTTAAAAGGAACTTTTAAAGTTGGAAAGTATGCAGGTTTACCGAGAAAAATTTTGGTGGTAGTGCAGTTTACGGTCTCTGTTGCCTTTATCATCGGTACCGTAATAGTCATGCAACAAATCAATTTTGCCAAAAACAGACCCGTTGGTTATGATAAAGAGGGATTGATTCAAGTGCCCACCATGAGCCAAGATTTTTCAGGTAAATATGACTTGATGAGAACTGAGTTTATAGGTTCTGGAGCTGTGGTTGAAATGTCTGCCTCTAGTAGTCCCACAACTCAGGTTTGGTCTAACCGAAATGGTTTTGATTGGGAAGGAAAACCAGAAGGTTTTCAAGAAGATCTAGCATGGACTTATGTTTCTCCTGAATATGCAAAATCATTAAACTTAAAAATCATTGAGGGGCGTGATTTTTCAAGGGAATTTGCCTCTGATTCTTCGGCAGTTCTCATCAATGAAACCGCAAAAAAATATTTGAGTTTAACCAATCCGATTGGCATGTTATTAAAAGATAATGATGATGAAGACCCTAACCCTCCTTTGAAAATAATTGGAGTGGTTCAAGACATGATAACACAGTCACCCTATGAACCGGTGAAACAAGGAATTTATCAATATGACGGTGATGGCAATGGGGCTTATTATAATATGAGACTAAACCCAAATCGAAGTGCTAGTGAGAATGTAGCAGTCGTAGAACGCATTTTTAAAGAACATTTTCCAGCAATTCCGTTTCAATATGATTTTATAGATGATGAATATGGTCAAAAATTTGCATCTGAAGAACGTATTGGTACGCTTTCAGGAATTTTTACAGCCCTAGCTATTTTAATTAGTTGTCTTGGTTTATTTGGTTTGACCTCTTTCGTTGCGGAACAACGTACGAAAGAAATTGGCGTACGTAAGGTTTTAGGTGCATCTGTTTTTAATGTGTGGAACATGTTGTCAAAAGACTTTTTAAAACTAGTCACCATTTCTTGTTTTATTGCAATTCCAATCTCTTATTATATTATGAATGGGTGGCTTCAAGATTATCCGTATCGGGTGATTCTTGAATGGTGGATTTTTGTCTTTGCCGTTGTTGGTGCTATGGGTGTGACCGTTTTAACGGTTAGCTTTCAAGCAATAAAAGCAGCAAAGGCTAACCCTGTTGCTAGCTTACGTACGGAATAATCTATTCTCTCCCTGAAGAATGTGTAAAAATATTGTACATAATATGTCAAAAAATTAGACATAAAAATTGTAAAATTAATTCATTCTAGAGGTAAGTAATTGATAATGATACTATTGTGATTATGGCATGAAAATCGACTTCTTAATCACGATTGGGTACTACAATATGTACACAAATTGGTTAAAAGACGAGAACATTGCTAAAAAACCATTTAAAAATCGCTTGGCGAAATCTAAAACGTAACAAGGGCTATTCGGCTATAAATATTGGGGGTCTTGCCTTAGGTATGGCCGTGGTCATTATGATCGGACTATGGGTCATCGATGAATTCACTTACAATAAACACCATAAAAATCACGATAAAATTGCTCAAATATTTAATAGGGGCAAGAACATGGATACTGGAGAAATTGGTTCATTCCCCTCCACAATGTATATCATGGGTTCTGTGATCAAAGAGAATTATAGTGAATATTTCGAAAAAGTATTGAGAGCCACTTGGGTAGGCGATTATGTACTTACAAATGATGGAGAAAATTTTACGCAACCAGGCCAGTTTATTGAAAGTGAAGCTTTAGATATGCTTTCCCTAAAGATGCTTCAAGGTTCTCATTCGAGTCTAGAAGAATTGAATTCTGTGGTGTTATCGAAATCTGCTGCCTTAGGTATTTTCGGTAATGAAAATCCTGTCGGTAAATCCATCAAGATTAATAATGAAATGGATGCTGTTGTAACGGGTGTTTATGAAGATTTACCTAAAAATAATAGTTTTGAATATGTTAAATTCTTTGCGAATTGGAACTTAATTGAAGCCAACGAACCAGAACGATTTGCACGAATAAAAACAGAATGGGACGACTGGTCTTTTCAACTCTACGTGCAACTAAAACCCCAAATTTCATTTGAAGCCGCTAATATAGCGCTACGAAATTTATATCCACAATACGGCCCTTCTGATAATGTGCAGACCTATGAAGAACGAGGTCTACATCCTTTTACTTATCAGATGGATGAATGGCATTTATACTCCGAATTTGATGAACAAGGCATGCCCACAAAGGGGCGCATCACTTTTGTATGGTTGTTTATTGCTATTGGCATATTCGTGCTGTGCTTGGCCTGTATTAATTTTATGAATTTAAGTACGGCTCGTTCCGAAAAGAGATCGAAAGAAGTGGGTATTCGTAAGACCGTTGGTTCTAGAAAGAAACAACTAGTTATTCAGTTTTTAAGTGAATCCCTTTTGATTTCAGGTATCGCGCTTATGTTCGCATTGATGTTTGTTTTAATTTCCCTTCCATGGTTCAATGAACTTGCAGGTAAGGCGATGAACATCCCATGGAATAATCCATTTTTTTGGATAGCGACGATTTCATTTACAGTATTTACCGGATTATTGGCTGGTAGCTACCCCGCCTTGTACCTTTCCTCATTCAGTCCGGTTAAGGTTTTAAAG
>ENA-ORXM01005427-ORXM01005427.1-marine-metagenome-genome-assembly--contig:-NODE-5427-length-10115-cov-2.754533_pt1 | contig 10115 bp, 7 predicted proteins | sample MGYA00237867_ERZ511480 | MGnify/ENA primary metagenome ERZ511480 (study PRJEB26309, sample SAMN06266103) | marine metagenome | isolation source: Algal blade | place: United Kingdom:Sidmouth, United... | reverse complement strand
CGGGTAATTTGCAGACAATTTTCTTTCATGAAAAAGGAAACCCTGAAATTAAAAGACAAATCTGTGCAGTTCTAGCTGGTTATGTGTGGGATGAAACTAATCCGTTTGTTAAAAACCATCACCGATTGGTGAAAGCAGTTGCTCATATTGCTGGTATGGAAAAAGAAACCACGAATTAATTCAAAGTTTTTCGAGACAAATGTTTTGATAAACCTCTGCCTAATTCAGCGTAAGCAGACATAATACGATCGTAATCTTCAACACTTGCTCCTTTACTGTGTACATCAACGATTTCACTCTCATATACAACAACATTGGGGTTGTTTGCACTGTAAATGCGAATGACTACTTCAAGTCGAGCATCTTTTTTGAAAAAAAAGTTACTGTTTCCGGGGTCGATAAGTGACGTGTGAATAATCATGGTGTATTCAGAATCTGAAATGTTTCTTGCTACAGTAACTTGCTTTTCCTTAAGATTAAAGAAGTTAAATTCTTGAATAAATTTTGGTTCAAACTGCTCACTTCGCCTTGAAAACCACTGATTTTTGAAAGCTTCACCAGATCCTGCTACTTTTTTTTCTTTTTTTTGCGAATGCGATTCCAAAAAAGTTGCTTCAGATTCATACTTCGGAATTTCTAAGTCTTGAGCATATTCAAATATGATTTGATATCGTTGTACGCCAGAAAGGGCTTCAAGGCTGCCATTGGCAGTTTTAAATACTTGTCCGCTTGCTGATAAGAGGGTAAAAAAAAGTAAAACGAAAAGTGGTTTTAAATGAAATTTTAGTGGCATGATTTAAAAACGACAAAGGTGTGCTTAAAGTATGTTTCATGCAATTTAGCTATACGTTTGTAGCTTAAAAAGCTTTTTTAAGGATTAGTCTAGCGAAAGACTTACCGGTTTTTGCATAACCTTCGCCTAAGCGATCTTCATTACTGAAGCTACTTCCCCATTGGTCACCAGGAGCATTTTGGCTAGTAACTTCTACCAGTACATTGTCTTTATTTGCTGTTTCAACAAATTTTAAAAGTGTTGTTACTTTGGCAGGTTGTTTCATGACTCCTGCATCCCATCCTGGGTATAGCCATACCGTTTCTACTATCAATGTGTATTTTGCTTCCGAAAGACCTTCAGCGAAATTTATATTATGATCCTTGAGGAAATAGCGGTTCATTAATTCTAAAAATTTGGGTTGCCATATAAGTTCACGAGCTGCAGCCCATTGTTTTTTCCAGTTTTCGCCTTTACCTTTTGTTTTTTCTTCAAGTTCTGCAGCATGTTCAGTAATGTATTGCGTTTCAGACAAATTCTTTTTAAGCAATTTCATATGAGCATACTCAAATACTACGTTAATCTCCTGTTGTTCTTTTAAGAAGTCAAAGTTTCCCGTTTTAATTTTCATTTTTTGTGCTGAAAGCCCCATAAAAACAAAAAGAAATACTAGTGTAATTTGTTTTTTCATGATGTTCAATTTTACCTTAATATATGTGTACTGGTAATTACTGTTTTACAGTAATTATCTGATGCTATATTTTTTAAATTACAGGGGGAGCATTTGCTATACTAAAAGTAACAAATAATTGATTCATTTCGCGGTCTTGATGCAAACTACTTTTTGTTTTCTGTTTATTTTGTAAATTCACGCCACACAACTTCATAACTAACCAAATCATTTTTTTATTTTTTTATGTCTTTATTAGATAAGATAAAAAGCCTTGGAGACATTAATACGCTTTCAAAGCATGAGCAATTAGTACAGGGTATTATTGAATCAATAGATGCTGAAATATTGGTTGTTGGTGATCAACTGCCTTCAATTAATCAGATGGTGGCCGATGTTGGTTTTGCAAGAAAAACAATTGTTAAGGCTTACGAAGAACTAAAACATCGAGGTTTAGTAGAGTCAAAAAGATTAAAAGGTTACTACATTATTAGTCAAGAAACTAAGGTGACTTTAAAGGTTGCCCTATTGATGTTTTCTTTTAAAAGGTTTCAAGAAGAATTTTATAATACTTTTCGAAAAGAACTTGGTAAAAGATATCAAATTGATGTTTTTTTTCACCATCATAACCCAGTAGTTTTTGAAACGATAGTCAATAATGTAATTGGTAAATATGGTATGTATGTAATTGCACCAATACCTGATGAGTCCATACGACCTTTATTGTGTAGAATAGATTCAAAAAAATTATTAATCGTTGACAGGTATCTTCCGATGCCTAGCGATTATTCTTTTATCGCACAAGAGTTTGAAAATTCAACGTATGCTAAATTATTAGAATTACTTCCATTAATTAGAAAGTATAAAGAATTTATTCTCTATTTACCCCACGCGAAAGATCATCCTATTGATACTGTTAAAGGCTTTGAACGATTCATTGCAGATCATAATATTACGGGAAAAGTTAAAGTAAATTATAAAGACGGTACTGTTAAAAAGGGAAGACTTTATTTCTTTATCAACGACATGTATTTATGGGAAGTATTACGAGACTGTAGAAATTATGAATATGTGGTCGGTAAAGATGTAGGTATACTTTCTCATAATGACCACCTTGTAAAAGAAATTGTTTTTGGAGGAATTACTACAATTTCATGTGATTTTAAAGATATGGCCCGAAAAGCGGCTAAATATGTTAAAAATTACGAGTTAACACAAGAAATAGTGCCTTTAAGCCTCATGAAGCGGAACTCGCTATAAATAGGTTATTGGTAAAAATCACCACCTTTTTTTATAAAATTTGTTTTTTTATCCAAATTAAATTGAGGGTAAGCAATATTTTTTCTATTTTTATCGAGTAGCATAGAATATCATAGTTTGAAATTCTCTGTTGAGTTTAGTTTAACATATTGAAAAATGTCAAAGCCAAGCAAATAGTTTAGTTTCTTGGCTTTCATTTTCAATTTGTTAATTTTTCAATTTCTGGTCTCATTGCTATATTAATAATATACAAGACTTTAACTAAGTATTATCTATAAAATGTTTAAATTTATTTTGAAATAATCAAAAATCGAGACTTTATGAACAACCGACCTATTTTTCGAAAGTTGCATTTTAACAAAATGCGGCTTCTGTTTTTTTTAGCATTTAATTGCTTATTAATGTTGTCGATGCAGGCGCAAACCACGGTGACTGGATCAGTAACATCGTCTGCAGACGGCCTTCCTTTACCCGGAGTTACCGTAATTGACATGAGTGATGGAACTAATGGTGTTACATCTGATTTCGACGGTAACTATTCTATAACCGTTGAAGATGGAACAACTAGTTTACAGTTTAGTTATATCGGCTTTAAAACTGTGACACTTCCAATTAACAATCAATCAACTTTAAACCTTGCAATGGACGAAGATGTTGCAAATCTTGAAGAGGTAGTCGTTGTTGGTTATGGTACACAAAAGAAAGCTACTGTAACTGGTGCAGTAACTGCTATACAAGGTCCTGTGTTAGAAAACTCGCCAGCAGTTAGTGTTTCTAACTCGTTAGCTGGTCGATTGCCCGGTGTAGTTATTATTCAAACAAGTGGTGAGCCTGGTAATGATGAATCTAATATTAGTATTAGAGGTCAGAATACGCTAGGAAATAACGAGCCACTTATTGTAATTGACGGAATTCCTGATCGTGATGGTGGTATAGGGCGAATCAATCCTGATGATATTGCAAATATTTCTGTATTGAAAGATGCTTCTGCGGCTATATATGGTGCAAGAGCAGCAAATGGTGCTATCATTGTAACCACTAAATCAGGAAAGCCTGGGAAAACTCAGGTTACGTATCGTGCTGATTTCGGACTTACCCGTCCTACGCGAACTCCTGAAATGTCAAATGCAGCCGAGTATCTTCAAATCATGAACGAGTTGGCTATTTTCAATAGTAATATTCCTGTTTCTGAATGGGGAGCTGCTCAAAGTAGTTTTAGATCTGCTGGAAATTATACTATTCCTGGTTCTGGTGAAGTGGTAAATGCCGCTTTTAGTCCAGAAACAGTAAACGGTCATACCAATGGTTTAGACCCATGGTTGTACCCTGATAGTGATTGGTTTGGTGCGACGTTTAAAGATTGGGCAGAACAAAGTCGTCATAATCTTTCTATTAGTGGGGGTGGTGAAAATATTAAATACTATACTTCTGTAGGATATACCGATCAAGATGCGATTTATAAGAATTCTGCAAACCGCTACCAACAATATAATTTTAGAATAAATACTGATATTAAAGTCAACGATTATGTTGACGCTAAATTCGGATTTGGTTATAGAAAAGAAGATAGAAGATTCCCTACGGAAGGCGCTGGAGCTATTTTTAGAATGTTGATGAGAGGTAGACCGAATGAAGCTGCTGTTTGGCCAAACGGTCAACCGGGACCAGATATTGAAAATGGACAGCAACCAGTAGTTGTAACAACAAATGCAACAGGTTATGATAGACAACCAACAGATTTCCTTCAGTTAACCGGTTCTATTGAAATTAGAAACCCTTGGGTTGAAGGTCTTAAGCTTACCCTTTTAACTGGTGTTGATCAGAGCCAACAAAGACAAAAGCGTTGGGATACTCCTTGGGAATTATTCTTTTTAGACAGAGAAAATTATATCGCAACTGGCGTGCCTGTAACAGAAGGTGCTATCCGATCTAATTTTACTGATCCAAGATTAACGCAATCTTCAGCAAATAACCTTAATGTAAACCTAACCGGTTTATTGAGTTATGATAAAACTTTTGATGATCATACAATTGGTGTAATGGCTGGTGTAACGAGTGAACGTTTTCAAGGTGAATTCTTTTCAGCGTTCAAAAGAAACTTTATTTCTCCTGCGGTAGATCAGTTATTTGCTGGTGGAACAGACGGGCAAGAAACGAATGGAAGTGCCTTCAATAGAACAAGATTAGGGTACTACGGTAGAGTTCAATATGACTTTCAAGAGAAATATTTAGCTGAATTTATCTGGAGGTATGATGGTTCTTATATTTTTCCAGCAGATGATCGCTTTGGTTTCTTTCCTGGTTTCTTAGTTGGTTGGAATATTAATAAAGAAGATTGGTTCAACGTAAAGGGTATAGATTATTTGAAGCTTAGAGCTTCGTATGGTCAAATGGGTAATGATCAAGTTGCTTTTGATTCTAATGGTAACGGTCAAATTGATAATGGAGAATTAAAAAATTGAAAATTATCAAAAACAGTACTTTATAAAAACTATAAAACCAACTTAATATATAATTCGTTTTCCGTAATTTTCAACTATCCATTTTAAACTTTCAATTTGGCGACCATATTGATAAGTAACGAATGATAATCTATTTACTTTAATGATAATTTAGAGTGTGGCTGTTTGATTGTTTTATTATAAAAACATGGCAATTTCCTTTATATGAGGCTTTTTATTGAAACGATAAATAATAAAAAATGCTGCTTTTCTTTTCGATTTTTATAAAAAAAAGGAGACATTCACTGGTGATGAGTGCCTCCGAAATCTAGACTTTATAAACGTAAAATTTTCAGTTTTAAAAAGGTATATACAAATCTATGAATAAATGTTCATAAATAAAAATGTTCATTCATTTTTGCTTTGGATTCCCCTTATCTTTCTAAAAAACCGTCTAATTCTGCTTATTTGTTTCTTGTTGGCTTGTATCGCTGTTTTGCGCCAATTGGTTTCTTCATTGGCTATTTTTTTAGCGTAATATTTCATTGCATGGTCAACATACATAAACTGTTTTTGCTCCCCAATCAAATTGCTAAACTCTGCTTCCATCAGCAAATCCCGTACTGGACCAATCGCTCCACTCAGATAAAACTCAATGCCTTGCGTCTGCAATTCTTCAATTAATTCAGTAATTGCATGTAAGCCACTTGAATCAATTTCGTGGAAAGAACTGGCATCTAACAGTACCATTTTCAAAGCATCGCCTCTTCGTCGAACCTCTCGCCGTATCGAACTTTTAAAATAATCTGCATTCCCAAAATACAACGAAGCATCCATTCTAACGATTAAAATACCCGCTGTTTCTTTTGCTTTTGGAAACCGTTGGATGTTGCGATATGCAGGCGTATCTGGGATATTTCCTAAAATAGCAATATGTGGTTTGGTCGTTCGATAAATGACCAACATCATCGACAAAATGACGCCCACCAAAATACCGTATTCAATACCAAAAATTAGGGTAACGAAAAAAGTAGTCATCATCATTGAAAAGTCCTGACGGTGAATTTTCCAAAGGTGTCGAGCTTCTTTTAAATCAAATAAACCGATTATTGCAACAAAAATGATTGCCGCTAAAACGGCCTTTGGTAAATAGAAAAATAAATGTGTAAAGAACAGCAACGTTAAGCCAATTAACAGTGCTGTAAAGATGGAAGACATTCCCGTTTTACCACCTCCCGAACTGTTAACTGCCGACCGTGAAAAACTACCTGAAGTGGGCAAGGCCTGAAAAAATGCACCTCCTATTTTTGACCAACCAATGGCTTTTAATTCCTGATTGGGATAAACGATATAATCCCGGTGTTTACTTTCCAATGCTTTCGCAATACTTATGCACTCCACCACGCCCATAACAGCTACTGTTAGTACCGTCGGCATGACTAATTTGATACTGCTATAATCAAAAATCGGTAGAGAAAATGCGGGCAAACCCTCTGGCACATATCCAATAATAGCAACGCCCAAAAACTGTAAATCCAATCCATACGACACCAAAACACCTAACACAACCACCAATAAATATCTCGGAAATTTGGGTTTCCATTTTTTTAATACCAGAATAATCACAATCGACACCACTCCAACAATTAACGTCGGAATATTCGTTTCTTGTAAATTCCAAAAGACATATTCCAAGGTTTCATGACTGTATTCATAACGTGGAATGTCAACACCAAGCAGATGCTTTAACTGGGATACACTGATGATAATCGCCGCTGCGGAGGTAAATCCTGCCAGTACTGGATGGGATAAAAAATTGACAAAAAAGCCTAATTTTAAATACCCCATCAATACATGCACTACACCAATTAACAACCCCGTCAAAATCACCAGTTCAATGTATCTATCGGTCATTTCGTCCACTCCATCAATACCACTTATCCCTGCCCAAACCAGCAATGCAGACAACGCCGCTGGCCCAACCGATAAGTGCCGAGACGTTCCAAAAAAGGCATATAAAATCAATGGAATTAGCCCCGCATACAATCCGTAAATTGGCGGCATTCCAGCCAATAATGCATACGCCATTCCTTGCGGTACGAGCATGATTCCGACAGTCAAACCTGCTGCAAAATCAGATTTTAAATAGCTTTTTTTATAGTTGGGCAGCCACTCTAAGATTGGGATGTGCCTTTTCCAATTCATGTATCTTTCGCGCTTTGTTGTTGAAATCTCTGACTACTGCTTCAACCCCTTTTTCACACCAGCGTACTCGGACATACAAATGTTGTAACAGGAACATCTGTCTCCACAATTGAGGTATATTTGTCTTGCACATCAATCAGCTGACTAAATCCTCGCGCCTTCAATATTGAACCTGCCACCGTCGAACGGTAACCACTCCGACAATGTAAGTAATACTGGTTCTTTTTATCAATTTCTTTCATGTGGGAATTGATAAAATCAAGTGGGAAATTTTGAGCAGTTTCAATGTGTTCTGCTTGATATTCATTCGGCTTTCGGACATCTAACACCTTCAGTTTTTCATCATAACGAATCGCAAATTCCTGCGCATCTATCGTCTCTAAATTATCTACTTCTTTACCCGATATTTTCCAAGAATCAAAACTGCCTTTTAAATATCCAATTGAATTATCAAAGCCAACTCGTGCCAATCGCTTAATGGTTTCCTTCGCTCGACGTGGCGGTGCAACTATCAAAATTTGCTGTTGCAAATCATATATCCATGCCCCAACCCAAGGAGCGAAACTCCCATCTAAACCAATAAAAATAGAGTTTGGAATAAAGCCTTTTACAAAATCCTCCTTTGCTCGCACATCTAAAATTATTGCATCCGTTGCGTTGGCAGCCGCTTCAAATTCATCAGGAGTCATCGCGGTTGCTCCTCTTTTCATTATCTTATCAAAACTTTCATAGCCCATCTTATTCAGTTTTGCATTGGCAGAAAAATACTTTGGTGGGGCAATCAAACCATCGGTCACTTCTTTGATGAATTCTTCCCGAGTCATATCTGCACGGAGCGCATAATTTGTGGATTTTTGATTGCCGAGCGTATCCCAAGTTTCGCTGCTCATATTTTTACCACAAGCCGAACCAGCACCATGTGCAGGATAGACAATCAACTCATCAGACAGCGGCATAATTTTGTTGCGTAAGCTATCGAATAACCAGCCCGCTAAATCTTCTTTCGTCAAATTGGTCGATTTCTGTGCCAAATCTGGTCGCCCAACATCTCCTATAAATAAGGTATCACCCGTAAAAATTGCGTGTTCCTTGCCATTTTCATCTAACAATAAATAACAAGTACTTTCAGGAGTATGTCCAGGTGTGTGCAAAACACGAATAATTACATTTCCTAATTTAAACTCCTGTCCGTCAGTCGCGGTATACTTTTCATAATCGGTGTCTGCTTTAGGTCCAAACACAATTTTTGCGCCAGTTTTTTCAGCTAAATCTATATGCCCAGAGACAAAATCGGCATGAAAGTGTGTCTCAAAAATGTATTTAATTTTAGCTTCATCCGCTGCTGCTCGTTCCAGATAAGGACGCGATTCTCTCAAAGGGTCAATGATAGCTACTTCACCGTTGCTTTCAATATAATATGCGCCCTGTGCCAAACAGCCAGTATAGATTTGCTCAATTTTCATAATTAATTGTTGATAGTTTTTTAAGAAAATGCTACGATAAGTAGACTTTATGAATGAAGATTTGAGCGGCTTTTTACTTGCTCTTTTATCCTTATTTTCTCTTTAAAATCAGTCATATTATCAACAATACTCCTTCTTTAAAAGAAAAAATAAGAACAAAATAGCGGTGTAAAAATCTCCCTCAACCTCATTCATAAAGTCTAATGTGTAATTAGTCTTGCACGAAGTTCTTTACCAACTCCCATAAATCACTAAAACATAAATACACCCTTCGATAGTCAATTGAATATCTTCCTTCCTATCGAGCAATTAAGAAATTAGCGGTTTGAGTTACCTCTTTATCAATAATTTGATAGTAATATACACCGTTTGCTAAATTGTGGCTGAATAATTTTTTAGTAAAAACTTGTCCAGATTGTGATGCCCAATCCGTTTCATAAATCAACGTACCTGCGGCATTGAACAGTCGATATTTTAAGGTCTCACCCATTGGATTTTCATATTGCAAAGTCATGGTGTTTTGTGCGGGATTTGGAAATGTGAATAGAGTAGGTCTGTCAAGAAATTGCGCCAATGAAAATGTGGAATATGCAAAATGACCTGTTTTTGAAATAGCTTTTACGCGATAAATTTGAGTACCTTCTTTCGGATTTTCGTCCTCAAAAGCATAATTTTTAGTTGAATTAGGCAGTATTTCTCCAATTGGAAAATAGTGTAAATAATCATCACTTTTTTGAATTTCAAAACGGTCAACATCATTTTCAAGACTGGTTTTAAAATCAAAAGTCACCGTCTTTTGCGCTGTTTTGGAGTTTGCTAAGTCGGTAAATTCAACAAATGCATCCTCACAATCTGGAAAAATTAATCGAGTCGCAGTCGTCGAAAGTCCTGCGGGGTCAGTCACTGTTAAATTGACTTGATACCAATATTCTTCGCCGTCGCAACCTAAACTGGCAATCAATAAAAATGTCTTTTTTGAATCGGTAGAACGAGCAGGGTGTGAATGAACATTGTGAAACAATTCAATATTCCACTCATAAGTTAATTCTGATTCATCGAACTCATTATCCGAGACTTGCGACAATAATTCTACTGGGGAATTTTCATCAATTGCATACTGCCAACCTGTTTCTAAACTCGTAATGTCAACAACTGGAGGCGTGTTATTTAAGGAAATTAGAATGGAAGTCGTTCCCATTTCTCCTAAACTATCGGTGACCGTTAATTGCACTGGAAAAGCAGTAGGTGCGTTGTTTGAAGTATTAAATTCAAAACTGGGCTGCACGGCATTGGAGGTTTGTCCG
>ENA-ORXM01005426-ORXM01005426.1-marine-metagenome-genome-assembly--contig:-NODE-5426-length-10118-cov-3.773230_pt1 | contig 10118 bp, 11 predicted proteins | sample MGYA00237867_ERZ511480 | MGnify/ENA primary metagenome ERZ511480 (study PRJEB26309, sample SAMN06266103) | marine metagenome | isolation source: Algal blade | place: United Kingdom:Sidmouth, United... | reverse complement strand
CTTTAGCAGGTTTGAAAGCAGGGATATAATGTGCTGGAATTACGATCGCTTTGTTTTGCTTAATGTTACGACCAATCTTCTTTGCACGTTTTTTAGCTATAAAGCTACCAAATCCACGAATGTAAACATTTTCCTTGTTTGCCAAGCTTTCTTTAACTTCAGAGAAGAAGTTTTCTAAAGTCATTAATACATCAACCTTAGGAACGCCTGTCTTTTCAGCAATTCGAGAAACCAAATCAGCTTTTCTCATTTGTATAGTATTTCGTTTTAAAGTGTAAATAAACTAATTATGCTCTTACTCATAAAGTGAGGCAAAGGTCTCACTTTTTTTCTTAAAAGAGAAATTGAGTATGTTTTTTTTGTACATTTTTTGAAAAAAATAACATATAACACGCTATTAATGAGCTTTAAAGTATTTATTTTAACAAAAAAGTAATTATAAAAAAAAGTAACGCCCCGAAAAAATATCCTGCCATCACATCAACAAAAAAGTGTTTCTTCAAAAAGACGCGTGAATATCCAACTATTATTATGACGATTAAAAACACTGGTACGATGAACAAATTCCCCGCCATATACTGGATATAAGACATTGATAAATAGACAAAAGCAATTCTAGAAGAATGAATACTAGGAAAACTCCCTGCATCTATTTTTTCGAATCCACTTTTAAATTGTTGCCCATTTGGTCTTGGTTTGTGCCAAAAGTACTTAATTGCAGAACAAACAATTTCATTTAAGAAAAAACCTGCCAATAAAATTAGAAAATAGATCTTAAACTTAGGATGACTAGACAAGGTCGCCAAGGCAACCAACAACAGCAAAAAAGGATTTCCTATTGCCGTAAAATCGCGAATATATTCCGCATATTTAATCTTTTTCAAGGACGGTTGCTTTATCTCCTGATCTTCCATTTCTAATTTTTTATCATTATCTCCCCCTTTATTAAAACATCAAACAAAAGTACCCTAACTTTATGAAATAATAAAAATTCATAAAGTAGTTTGTGTTAGGACCAAAATGGGGATTCATTCTTATTCGTAAGTAGTAACTTCTTTGACTGCTTTCCAGTTTTTCATAAAAAAGCGTAAGCCTGAACCTACTGTGAACGCCAAGGATGCTAAAATCATTAAATGCATCAACCACCACATAATTACGGGTGTTCCAACTGGATCTGACTTAGGATAAAGACTAAGCATTAAATAAAAATAAGCAAAAGGCAACGTAACCATTTGCATGACTGTTTTAGCTTTACCAGACCAAGATGCCGCTACGACAATTGGTTTTTTTCTAAGCAAAAATATAAGTCGATAAATAGTTATGACCACCTCTCTCAAAAAAATGGGTACAATCCACCAAATCGAGTACATATTATCAAAGAAAATATTTGACAAAGCGACAAAGCTACCCAATACAATAATTTTATCTGCTATCGGATCTAATATCTTACCCAGTTTGGTAATCAAATTATAACGCCTAGCATACCAGCCGTCTAACCAATCTGTAAATGCAGCGATTGCAAACAAAATTGCAGCCCATACTCGAACATTAAAATCACCATTTACCATCATATAAGGAACTATGAATCCTAATATAATGCGCAGTATAGTTAGTGAATTTGGTACATTCATAAGATATAAGTTCTTTTTTAGTAAAGGTTCCGTTTGCATAACGATCCCTTATTCCTAAACAAATTAAACTCTCCAATAAAAACTAAAAGAAATTAATTGTTTCCTCTTATAAAGTACAAAATTAATCAATTCTATTCGTAATCGTGTTTTAATACACCTTATTTTTTTTTATCAACCAACTTAATGTTTAAAAGCTCATCTAAATCGTCTGTTTTAAACTGAAAAGTTTTTCGATGGTATTTGGTAGAACCATGCTTTAATAACGCTTGACGATGTGCTTTAGTTGGATATCCCTTGTTCTTTTTCCATTCATACTCTGAATGTTTTTCATGCAAAGCCAACATATAATCGTCTCGATAAGTTTTTGCCAAAATCGAAGCTGCCGCAATTGCCATGTATTTGCCATCTCCCTTAACGATGCAATCGTGTGTTAACTCTTTGTACGGCTTAAAACGATTACCATCAATCAATAGATGTTCTGGAGATACAGACAGCTGATCTACTGCTCGATGCATTGCCAAGAAAGAAGCATTCAAAATATTGATTTCGTCAATTTCTACTTGATCAACGATTCCAACTGCCCAAGCAATCGCTTCTTTTTCGATGATTGTTCGTAAAGTGTATCGATCTTTTTCTTTTATTTTCTTAGAATCATTGAGCAAAGGGCATTCAAAATCTGTTGGTAAAATAACTGCCGCAGCATAAACTGCTCCCGCTAAACAACCTCGTCCAGCTTCGTCACAGCCCGCTTCAACTTTATCTTTATGTAGGTATTTTAGTAACAACTTATAATAGTTTTTTGAGTGCTAATAAATAACCATAATGAATTCCTTCATGGACATTATTAAAACGAACCGTATCTTCTATCGAAGTTAGATGTGTTCCAAAACCAACCGTATATGGATTGAAGGTTTTAAATTTACCTTCTTCTAAATCTTTTTCCAACAAGTCTACAGATTTGAATAACATTTCTTTGAGCCAGTTCACTTCTTCCTGCGTCACAGGTTGTTCTGGTGCACTTCCCTTTTTGTACTTGATGCCAATTGATTTATCAACATAGGGTGGCAGACCAGACAATCCATAACATAACAACTGTTGCACAACCAAACAATGTCCAATATTCCATACAATGTTGTTGTTATGGCTTTCTGGAATGTGGTTGAGTTGTTCTAATGTCAACGCATCTAATTCTTTAACTAATGTGGTTCGAATTTCTCGAAGCAATTGAATATGTTCTTTCATTACTTTTTTTTCTGATGAACAAACTAATTTTATTTCTTCCTTACGTATTCCATGGCTGACTTTGCGTATGTTGCCCAATCGTTTGAATAGTCAAGAGGTACTTGAACCCACTCCTTCATTGGTCGTTTTTTTCCTGAGGGATCAAAAAGCTGCGCTCCTTCTAAACCTAAAGCAACACCATGCATTTCTCCTTTCAGCTTGAATACCATCTCATTCTGAAAAAAACAAGCAAAAGCATTTCCTTCCATTTTAAAACAAGGTTTACCAAACATTTGACTTTGTTCTGCGCCTCTTAATTTCTTTCCAATTGAAATGTAGAACGCTTCCTCTTCAGTCATATCCTAATTATTTTTTTAATTAAAGTCTGTTATAAACAATACTACTATTTCAAAAAAACTTAAAAAAGAGAACCTTGAGGACCATCATTATTTTGTTTAGGAGCTATATCTAAATGCTCATAAGCCTTAATAGTAGCCTCTCTTCCTCTTGGCGTTCTTTTAAGATAGCCCTGCTGAATAAGATAAGGTTCATGGACTTCTTCTACCGTTCCAGCCTCCTCTCCTACTGCGGTAGCTATAGTGGTTAAACCAACAGGACCTCCTCCAAAACTTTCAATAATTGTTCTCAAAATTTTATTGTCCATTTCGTCCAAACCACGATCATCTACGTTCAAGGCATCTAAGCCGTATTTTGCAATATTAGAATCAATGGTTCCATTGCCTTTTATTTGAGCAAAATCTCGAACACGACGCAACAAAGCATTAGCAATACGAGGGGTTCCTCGACTCCTTCTAGCAATTTCTTCTGCACCATCTTGCGTAATAGGAACATTTAAAATGTTAGCGGAACGTTTTATAATATTCACCAACGTTTCTATGTCGTAATAATTCAATAGACAGGTAATTCCAAAACGAGCACGCATTGGAGAAGTCAACAGCCCCATACGGGTTGTAGCGCCTACCAAAGTAAAGGGGTTTAAAGCAATTTGTATCGTTCTGGCATTAGGTCCCGAATCAATCATAATATCAATTCGATAATCTTCCATTGCAGAGTACAAATACTCTTCTACTACTGTATTTAGTCGATGAATTTCATCTATAAATAAAACATCATTTTCGCCTAAATTGGTCAACAAACCTGCTAAATCTCCTGCCTTCTCTAGTACCGGTCCAGAAGTCATTTTAATATCTGCCTGCAACTCATTCGCAATAATCAAAGAGAGCGTTGTTTTACCAAGACCAGGAGGACCATGTAGCAAAACATGATCCAATGCTTCTTCTCTCATCTTAGCTGCCTCAATAAATACTTTTAGGTTATCAACTAATTTTTTTTGCCCACTAAAGTCATCCAACATCTTTGGACGTAATGCTTTTTCAACGGCTATTTCGCTGTTGTCATAATTCTCATTAGTAGGATCTAAATGTTCGTTCTTCATAGTTCAAACATACAAAAAAGCAAACAAATTGTTTTAGTTTCCTCCCAAATTTTTATTTCCCTTTATCACAAAAAAAGAGGCTACTCAATTGAGTAGCCCCTCACGCAATAGTTTTACCCTATATAAAACTACGTTCTTGAGTCGCGATATGCGAGCATGCAGGAGCCTCCTACACTTCCGACATGCTCCTATATCTGAATGTGGCGCCTTGTTTTTTTAAAGAGAGCCGCTACCAAACGGCTCTCCAAGGCAATTGTTTCGCTCGCAGCAAAACAAGTTTTAATGATGATCTTATCAACTAAACAAAGTTAGTGATAGATTTTTTTTCTATTAATTTAAAGTGGAAAGGTAACTAAGCAATTTGTATGTAGCTATACTTTGACTCTTACAACGTTATACCTAAGACTGCTTATACACGTTCCTTCGTTCTTTTTAGAACTATTAATTATTTTCTGAATTGTAAAAAATAAAATCGTGTAAAGTCTTTGCATAAATAAAACTATTAAATTTGTTGTTGTTGTGTTGTGAAAAGGAGTTTCTCACATTGGAATACTAGCAATACGAAAGAAGTTAGCAATGTGCTGCTTTCATTTTCATTTTTTTGTAAAAAAACTTTTTTTTTCAGAAAAATTGTACTTTTGAGAATGGGCGGATATAAATATCCAAATATGTACATATCTTTATATAACTATTCGTATCTTTGCTAAAATACTTGTAGTTTTTTTTTATTATCCCTCCCCATTATCCTCATTTCTTTGATGGATTTTACATTGTACCTAACCACCTTTGGTTGCTAGAACGACACTAGTAATTAAATCAACTACTTCTATTACAAAAGTATTAGAAGTCTATATTTTTTGCACAAAAAATTCACTAATGAAACATTTTTTATACTTCACAGCATTCTTATTGCTAGCCTTTTACGCTTGCAATCCACCAACTACTGCTAACATTAATTCCCAGTCCATTTTACAACTAACAGAAGGTCTTTGGCGAGGCGTTTTAGATATAGGAAATGAGACCAATCCACTAGAAATTCCATTTAATTTTGAAGTGGTCAGTGATCAGAAAATTGTAATCCATAACGGTGATGAACATATTGAAGTTACTGACATTAACTATGATGAAAAAAACAATAGCTTCTCTATAAAAATGCCTGTCTTTGGTTCTGAATTTAAATTAGTCAATCATCAAGATAGATGGGAAGGAGAATGGCATAATTATAATAAAAAGGATTACAAAATTCCTTTCAAAGCAATGAACAATAGCCCTGTTCGTTTTCAAGGAGTAAGCCCTTCTAAAACGGCAACTCAATTTAAAAAACGTTGGAAGGTTACTTTTAGTCCAGAAACAGAGGATAGTTACCCTGCCATTGGTTTATTTAATGTTTTGGAAGACGGTACTGTCACAGGTACATTCTTAACACAAACTGGCGATTATCGTTATTTGGAAGGTGGATTAAATGGAAAAGAACTAAATCTTTCTTGTTTTGATGGTGCTCATGCTTTTTTATTTAAGGCTACAATCCAAGAAGATGGCAGCTTGAAAGGAGACTTTTGGTCTGGGAAACATTGGCATGAGCCTTGGGTTGCCGTTCCTGATGAGTCGTTTGAGTTAGTTCCAATGGACAAATTAACCTATTTAAAACAGGGTTATGATAAACTTGCTTTTCGTTTTCCAACCATCAATGGCGATACTTTATCTTTAGAAGATGCTCGATTTGAAGGAAAACCTACCATTGTTCAGATCACAGGTTCTTGGTGTCCAAACTGTATGGACGAAACGCGCTTTTTGGTAGATGTATACAAAGAATATAAAAACAAGGGTTTAGAAATCATTGCAATAGACTATGAGGTTCTTAATGATTTCAAAGCATTTAAAAAGAATGCCACTCGTATCCAAAAACACCTTGGTATTGAGTATCCAATTGTATTTGGAGGACCTGCTAAGAAGTCTGAAGCAATCAAAACCTTACCCATGCTTAATCACATCATGTCCTATCCTACTGCTATTTTTATTGATAAAAACGGGAAAATAAGAGAAATTCATACTGGTTTTTCTGGACCAGGAACAGGTGATTTGTATCAAGAATATGTGGATAAAACAATTACTTTAGTGGAGCAAATGATTGCTGAGTAATAATTCTTTCAAAATACAAAAAGGCAATTTCAATTCATCTTGAAATTGCCTTTTCTATGTCTACAACCAACTAACACATCCAATGAAACTCAACAAAGAGATTTTACAATTAGCTATACCTAATATTATTAGTAACATTTCTGTTCCTTTAATTAGCTCTGTTGATACAGGACTTATGGGAAGTTTGTCTGCCCTACACATTGGTGCTGTTGGTTTGGGTTCCATGATCTTTAATTTCATTTATTGGAATTTTGGATTCTTAAGAATGGGAACCACAGGAATGACTGCTCAAGCTTATGGTAAAAATAACCCTGCGGCAATGGTACACACTTGGGGTCGTGCTTTAATTATTGCACTCTTGCTAAGTGGACTCATATTATTATTACAACAACCTTTGGCAAAGGTAGGTTTCTCTTTGATGAATGTTGCGAGTAATCAATATGAATTGGTTGCTACTTATTTTTATATCAGAATATGGGCGGCTCCTGCTAGCTTAGTTTTAGTGGTGATGATGGGATGGTTTTTTGGAATGCAAAATGCTATTTACCCACTCATTCTGACCATTATTATTAACATTACAAATATCTTAGCAAGCTATATTTTAGTACATTATTATAACCTAGGAGTAGCAGGTGTTGCCTACGGAACTGTCATTGCACAATATGTTGGTGTTACAAGTGCTTTGCTATTATTTTTATTCAAATATAAATACCTCTTTAATAGCTTTGAACAATCTGTTTTGTTAGCTGGTCAAGAATTTGTAGGTTTTCTTCGAGTCAACAGTGATATTTTCTTGCGTACCTTTTGTTTAACCATAGCTTTTGGATTCTTTTATAGCCAGTCTGCTGCTGCTGGAGCAGAAATTCTAGCTGTTAATACGATTCTCATGCAATTTCTAAATTGGATGTCTTTTGGAGTAGATGGTTTTGCTTATGCCGCAGAAAGTCTAGTTGGAAAATATACAGGTGCCAATCAACCTGCCACTACGAAGAAAACTATTCAATTATCTATGTATTGGGGAATGGGACTAGCTGCTTGCTTTAGCTTGGTTTATGGTATTTTTGGTATTCACTTAGTCCATCTTTTTACCGATCAAGTGGCAATTGTTGAAGCAGCAAGTCCTTATCTCTGGTGGATGGTTTTGTTACCTATAATTGGAACACCTTGTTATATTTGGGATGGTATTTTTGTTGGTCTAACGGCTGTTAAAGCAATGCGAAATAGTATGCTTGTAGCTTTAGTTGCTTACTTAATTTGTTACCTAATTTTGAGTCATTTCTATGCCGATCCTGCTTTTTTATCAAATGTACTTTGGTTGTCTTTAATTACCTTTTTGGCGGTCAGAGGCTTGATTCAGTGGTGGTTATTTAAACAAATGGGCTTAGACTTGAAATAAATATACAAGTTTAAACTTACATTTCTTCATCAAGAATTTGAAGGGGACGTTGAAGGCTTTCAGATAAAGAAATAAAGCTTTCTGTCCGTTGAATCCCCTTTATTTCTTGGATTTGATGGTGTAAGATGTCGTGTAAATCTTCACTATCCTTACATACAATTTTAGCAAACATAGAGCAGGGACCTGTTGTATAATGCACATTAACAACTGCTGGAATTTTTTGCAACTTCAACAAAACTTCTGTATACATTGAGCTTCGTTCTAAATAAACACTTAAAAAAGCAACTATTTTAAATCCCAATAGATTATAATTGACTTTCAATTCAGCGCCTTCGACCACACCAGAGCGTTTCAAGTTTTTCATTCGAACGTGTACAGTTCCTGCTGAAACGTGGACTTGCTTGGCTATCTCCACATAAGAGGTATTGGCATCTTGCATCAAAATTTGCAAAATCTGCTTGTCAATGTCATCTAAATTCATACTTAATCTTTTTAGTTCTTTGGTTCAATAACAACTAATAATCCAACAAAGTCGGAAAAGGGCTTTTAAATATCTTTCCAACCCTTAGATCATGCTTCTCTAAAACTCGTTTTAATGCCTTCTGAAAACCAAAAGCAATACTTCCGATAAAATGAATTGGGACTTGTTTAGCATTGGGATATTTTAAAATATGTCGATTAATAAAAGTATCAAAACAAGTTGTCAATAACTCTTGTATAAAAGGATGTTCTTGATGCTCAGAAGCAAATAAAGCATAAGATGCTAAAATACGATTTGGATTTTTTTCATCTAATAAACTACTAATAATCAAATGTTTGTCCATCTGATAGGCTACTTCCATTTTTAGGGCTAATTCCGTTGGCATTTCACGATAAAAATAAGCGGTTACCAATTGGCGACCAATAAAAGTTCCAGCTCCTTCGTCTCCCAAAATATACCCTAAAGAGGGAATTTTGTCCACGATTTCTTTTCCATCATAAGAACAAGAATTAGACCCTGTTCCTAAGATACAACAAATTCCAGGGGCATGCCCTGCTGTGGATCGAGCCGCAGCCAATAGATCATCGCCCAAACTAATCGAGGCATGAACAAAAGTTGGCGCTAAGGCATCTAAAATAACCTTTTGGGTTAAAACATTCGCACAACCAGATCCATAAAAATAAAGGCTCTGAATTGTTGTTGCAGTTACCTTATCTAAAAGCTCCCTTTCCAAACTCTTTTTAACTTCCTCTGTTGTACAATAATAAGGATTATATCCTTGCGTACTGTATCTTAAGAGGTCTTTACCTCTTATTAGGTACCAATCTGTTTTGGTTGAGCCGCTATCTGCAATTAGTTTCATAAACTATTTTCAATGAGTAGTTTGTATATTTTAATATTTCAACGTAATTTTTATCCTATAAATAATAAATTTGGTAGAATAGTCTAGTAAGAATTGCCTGTCCTTTTGGTCTAAAGTTTGGTTTTATCTAGGCATAGCACTATCTTGCACTTCGTTTTACCTACCAACGTTATTTATCCATACAAATGTACTACAATTCATTAAAAAATCGAAGGTCAAGATACTTATGTATCTTTCTATGAATGTAGAAAAGCACAGATAGACAATCACAATAAAAGTTAGATAACAAACTGTAGAATTTAAACCATCAATAACAATTCACATGCAAGACAACGCACCTCTTTCTAACAAAGAGAAAATTAATATCTTTTTACCCCTTGTTTTGGCATTGGCATTGGCAGGAGGTACTTGGCTAGGGTTTAAAATGGCCAACAATAGAAGCAACTCTTATGTTGTTGTTTCTGACCAAGGAAAATACCCTGCTAAATCTGGAAAAGTGGAAGAAATCCTTCGTTTTATAGATGCTCGTTATCTAGAGGACGAACCTTCTAACAAATTGGAAGATGCTGCTATTGAAGCTGTGCTGAAAGAACTGGATCCACATTCCAGCTATATTTCTTTGGATAACATTGAACGTGTAAACGAATCCTTGAATGGCAATTTTGAAGGAATAGGGATAGAATTTTATATTCTTGAAGACACCATCTATGTTGTTGGTGTTATTGATGATGGTCCTTCTGACAAAGCGGGTTTGCTCAAAGGTGATAAAATCATTATGATTGATGATTCCTTAGTCGCGGGCAAAAACATTTACAACACCAATGTAATTAACAAGCTAAAAGGAACAGCTGGTAGTCCCGTTCAACTAAAAGTAAAACGAGCAGGAGCAACAGCACTTAAAGAGGTAAAAATCACTCGTGGAGAAATTCCAA
>ENA-ORXM01005425-ORXM01005425.1-marine-metagenome-genome-assembly--contig:-NODE-5425-length-10119-cov-2.983370_pt1 | contig 10119 bp, 10 predicted proteins | sample MGYA00237867_ERZ511480 | MGnify/ENA primary metagenome ERZ511480 (study PRJEB26309, sample SAMN06266103) | marine metagenome | isolation source: Algal blade | place: United Kingdom:Sidmouth, United... | reverse complement strand
CGGTGAGACCAGAAGCGTAAATGGGGGATTATATTTCAAGTAAAGATGATGACAAAAAGATTACTATTCATATTTGGAGTTTTTATAGGGTTTTTGACAGGATGTCAAACTACTTCGGAAGATTCCCTTACCCTGGAAAACGAATCCATAAGGATTGTTTTTAACGAACAGGGTAAATTATTGGAAATCGGCAACAAGGCCACCAACAGTCAATATATTGATGGTAGCACAACTATTTGGAAATTGGTACTCGAAAAAGCTCCTTTTGAATACGATACCCTAGTGTCTTCTGATTTTCCTGCTAAAATCCAAGGTGATGGCGACAAGTTGATGGTCAGTTATGATGCCGTTTCCTTAGATTCGGATAATTCCTATAAAATTTCCTATGCCATCCACTTGGAAGAGGATGAAATAGTATGGAAGGCCCATATCGCCAATTCGGGCAAATACCGAGTCGCTTCGTTCGAATTCCCAATCATTACATGCAAGGCGGATTTTTCCGCTACAAAAAACACGAGCGAAAAAGCATTGTTCTGGCCACATCGACCAGGAGAAAGAATTGCGAATCCTGCAAATAGCAATGAAAAGTTGAGCATCAAATATCCCGGTTACGCCACCATGCAGTGGATGGAGTATGGCGATGCTGCCGAGGGACTCTATTTTACCTGTCTTGATTCCACCCTGAACGCCACCTATCTCAATGCCAACGGAAAAGACGGTACACTAACTATGAGCATGACAAAATACCCGTTTACGGAGCCCGATGAAACTTGGAGTTCATATCCCTATGTACTATCGCCCCACCAAGGTGACTGGCATACTGGAGCGAAAAAATATCGTCAGTGGGCGGATACCTGGATCGAAGTCCAGGAACAACCGAAGTGGGTCAAAGAAGATAACGGTTGGTTGTTGACCATTATGAAGCAGCAGAATGGGGATATTATGTGGAAATACGACGAATTAGATAAGGTCTTGAAGGTTGCAAAACAACAGGGACTAGACATGTTGGGCCTCTTTGGTTGGGCCATCGGAGGGCATGACCATTTGTACCCCGATTATAGTCTTGACCCGAACATGGGAAACTTGGAAGACCTTAAATCCAATACCAATAAAGTACGGGACAAAGGGGGGCAAACTGCCCTATTTGTGAATGGGCAACTGGTCGATACGGTGACCACCTATTTTAAGACCCAGGGCAAGGATCAAATTATTCAAGGCCTTGACGGAAAGGTACGCTACGAAACCTGGCGTAAGTTTTTCGATGCCCCGGGATATACGCACGCGGTCATGTGCCCTTCGACCGAAGGCTGGTCGAACACTTTAATGGATTTGACGAAATACATTGCCGATGTGGGGGCGGATGCTATCTTCTATGACCAAATCGGTTTCGGGGGTGCGTCATCAGGTATTTGTTTGACCCCGGAACATAATCATGATGATCCTGCGGCCGCCGTTGGGCCGGGCATCTATCAAAACATTAAGGAGATAAGAACCGCCATCAAGCAAAAATACCCTGATTTCGCTTTTATGACCGAGGGTTTGAACGATGCCGTGAGTTCGTATTTCGATTTCAACCACGGTTCCGGCGATGGCTATGAATACAAAGAGCGGAGCTTTCCCGCCCTATTCCGCTATACATTCCCGGAAATCATTTTTACGAATCGGTATTCATCGCCCTATATGAGTCCAGATCAGGCCAATTTTGCCTTTATCAACGGACTCCGCTTTGATGTGGAAACACGCTACGTAGCCGATGTGGAGCTATTGTTGGAAGGCAAACGTCCTACCCGCGAATATTATGAAAACCTGGTATGGCCGCCCAACAATATCGAAGAACTCATGAATGCCCCTGTTACGGAGTATGCGGCTTATTTAAGGAAATTGTCCGATTTGCGAAGTGAAAACGATATCCTCTTAAACGGGAAATTTGTCGACACGGAAGGTTTTAAAATCGATAATGACGATGTTAGGGCAAGGGCATTTCAAAAGGGGAACAAATTGGCCGTGGTCGTGTGGAACAATTCGGAAGATTCACAGGCCTTTGGTTTGCGTGTTGATGGGAAAACCTTGGTAAAGAAAGTTTTTATGAACGATGGTGATTCCAATGAAAATTTAGGTAAAAACAGTTTGGCCGTTCTTTTTTATGAATAGGCCGACGTAAGTAATTCAAATTGATATGAAGATAATAGGTATAAAGACATTGTTATGCCACGCCTACCGCACCAACTGGGTATTTGTAAAGGTCATGACCGATTCCGGTATTCATGGCTGGGGCGAAGCTACCTTGGAAACACGTGAAAAAACCGTGGCACAGGCAGTTCAAGAATTGGAACGTTACCTCATTGGGCGCGACCCGAACGATATCGAATCGTTTTGGTACGACATGTACCGCGAGAGCTATTGGCGCAGCGGCCCGGTCTTGATGACCGCATTAAGGGCAAAGACCTTGGCCGACCGGTGTACGACCTGTTGGGCGGCAGCGTTCGTAAATCGGTGCCTTGCTATGCCAATGGTTGGTTCGCACAGGCAAAAACCCCCGAAGATTTTGCAAAAAAAGCGAAGGCAGTGGTTAAGGCAGGATATCAAGGTTTGAAATGGGATCCGTTCGGAGATGCTTATATGAAACTCGATAAAAAGGAATTCAGGGCAAGTTTTGAATGTATTGAGGCCGTTCGCGACACCGTGGGTAACGATGTAGAGATTATGATCGAGGCACATGGCCGTTTTAACGTACCTACCGCTATACGCATCGGAAAGGCCTTGCAGGAATTCGATATTCTCTGGTTCGAGGAACCGCTTCCGCCAGATAGTAAAGATGCGCTCTTAGAAGTTAAAAAAAGAGTCGGGGTACCGATTGCCGCAGGCGAACGCCTATATAGTCGTTGGGAGTATAACGATTTCCTCAAAATGGGCTGTGCCGACTATATACAGCCTGACGTGTCTCACGTGGGAGGGATTTTGGAACTTAAGAAAATCGCCGCAATGGCCGAAGCTTCCCACATACCGGTTTGCCCCCATAACCCTAGTGGGCCGATAAGTAATGCGGCGACCCTGCAATTGGCGGCCAACATACCCAATTTTTATTTGTTGGAGACCATGAGTTCCGATGTTCCCTATCGACAAGATATATGCAATGAAAACATCGACTTTGATTCGGGAATTATACACCTGCCCGATGCTCCGGGATTGGGCATCGAAATCAATGAAGAGGAAATAGAAAAGTATCCATACAAACCGATAAACCTTCGTCATTATAGCAACACCTTGACCGATATAAGGCCAGATGATGCCGAACAAACCTTTAATAGACAAAGTGTTCGTGTCGGCGGTGGAGATTAGATTATAATAAATATCGATAAAACGCCTATGGGATGAATAGGGATTTATGACCGTGTAAGATCCCGATTGATATTATTCTTAAGAGTGTATTAGAATTTTTTAGAAGATTGTAAAGTGAAAAAAGTGCGCTGTTACAGATTGATAAAGAGTAGTCAATAGCCAATTTGAAAAATAAGAAGGTATAAAGATTGAGTTAGTTTGTTAGTTTTTTATTCCGGGGTTGTTCGGTTGTGTTCGATCGGACAATCTCGGATAAAAATTAAGAGCTTACTATGTCTGAAAGGGTTAAGACAAAGTAGTATCTTAGGAAAAGAGGGTCATAATTCAGGGCTTCTTCTCAAAAAACAAAGACTCGCATCTCATATGAAGAGCATTATGAGGTAGATACAAAAACTTAACTATTTGAATACTTATTTAATAGCACAAAGATGAAAAGCGGAAACGTATTTATATTTTTTTTAGCCAGCCTTTTGTTGGCTTGTCAAAGTGACAATAAATCTTCTGAGACCATAGGAGTACTACAAAAAGGGCCAATCGCACTTCATCCTGAAAACCCACATTATTTTCTTTACAAAGGAAAGCCTTTGGCCTTGGTAACATCTGCCGAACACTATGGGGCCTTGGTAAATCAGGATTTTGATTATGAAAAATACCTCAAAACACTTTCCGAAGACGGTATGAACTATACCCGAATTTTTACGGGCACCTATTTCGAAACTACAAAAACACCTATTTTCGAGATTGAGGGTAACACCCTCGCACCGAAGCTAGGTCGTGAGGTTCTACCATGGACAGAAGTAAAAACCGATACTAGTGAAGGCCCGATATACGACCTTACAAGGTGGAATGAAGCCTACTACAAGCGTTTAAAAGCGTTAATGGCCTTTGCCCAACAGCATGACATTATCGTAGAGGTAACCTTATTTTCCTCTATGTACAAACAGGTCACTTGGGACGTCAATCCACAGAATCCGGTAAACAATATCAATATAGAACCGGGAGAAGTGACATGGTTGAAATGCCACACCCTGGACAACGGGACTTTGTTACAATATCAATTGGATTTTGTAGAGAAATTGACAAATGAACTCAATGCATTCGATAATTTCTTTTTCGAGCTACAGAACGAACCTTGGGCAGATCGTCCAGTTGCGGTCTACAACATCATAAATAGGGAAGAACTCTTGCCGGAAGACCATTCGTTCAAGGCGGATTTCGCGGATGGGGAAGCCTTGGAATGGCAGCAAAAAATCGCTACTACAATTACCGAAACGGAGAAAGCACTTCCCAAAAAACATCTGATCGCACAGAACTATGCCAATTATCGAGCTCCCATTGCGCACGTGAGCAACGAGATCGATATCATCAACTTTCATTATGCCTGGCCCGATGCCGTTCGATGGAACTACCAGTACAATAAAGTCGTAGGTTTCGATGAGTCGGGCTTTGCCGGTTCGGAAGAACGAGTCTATCGCAGACAGGCATGGCGCTTTATGCTCAGCGGAGGGGGGCTCTTCAATAATCTGGATTATTCCTTTTATGCGGGAAAAGAAGATGGCACCGGCGAGATCAACGCCCCGGGCGGTGGCGGTGTCGCCCTTAGAAAGCAGCTACGGATCCTTTCCGAATTCCTACATGGTTTTCCACTGGAAAAAATGAAACCTGACAACGGTAGCGTGATAAGCTCAAAAGGACTGATTCCGTATGTGCTATCGGATAGAAAAGCCTTGTATGCCATTTACCTACGCGCCGTAAATATCGAGAAGTCAAAACTAAAGCTTCAGGTCGGCGACGATGCCCTATATAATTATCAGTTGTTAAACACCGTTACTGGCACCTACTCAAAACTTCAGGAGATTACCGCACATAACGGAACTCTGGAACTGGAGATGGATACATCGCAAGGGGAACTGGCACTTAAAATCGTAAAGGTGGAATAATCTTTGAAAAAAATGACTTTTCTGTTGTTTTTTTCCACTTACAGCAATTGCCTCCCGAAAATTTGATCACGTATCATTTGGAATTGACTCTATTATTGGAAGTATAAAAAATAATAGTACTAATCTTGTCCATTGAAGAAAATTGACGTTTAAGAAAGTTGAGTAAAATTCACAATGGTTTAAAATCTTGATCGTTTTTCTACTCTTCGGGATTCCAATCATGGTAATATATCTAATTAACTAGATTCCTTTTTTAAAAGTGCCCACACCCGCTTTAGGAACTCCTTCGTAATCATCTTAATTACTCCAATTAATTCTTTTGAAATTTCAATCATAGTTATAATGTTTTAAAATAGTCTCTATGATTAATAAAGCATACGCCGAGATACTTGACCACTTTCTAATGTGTTTGGCTTCCTCATTGTTTGATAAGAAACCTAATTCCAGTAATACACTAATAGCATTCCCTATTTCCCGAAGTACTTGAAAGTTTCCGTATTTAACGCCTCGATTCTTTAATCCCAATTTGCCTTTGGATTCATAGGCAAGTAGTTTGGCAAAATTCTCAGATTTTCTATTGGATTTGCTCAAATACACTTCTATTCCTTTCGCAGCTTTCCGAACGGCTTGGTTAAAGTGAATTGAAATAAAAACATCTGCTTTGATAGCGTTCGCGAGTTTTGTTCGATGATTTAAAGAAATCAGCGTATCTGTATAGCGTGTGCTATATATTTCTAAGACATTACCGTAAAGCTCGCTATTCAAGCGAAGTATCTCCATTCCTATTTTCAAAACCACATCCTTTTCCCGTATCCCATTTATACCTATTGCACCCCTATCCATGCCTCCATGCCCAGGATCTATAACCACAATAGGTTGTGCAATTTTATCCTGGCTGAAAACCGTACAAGTACAGCTCGATAAAATCCAAGTAAAAAAGTAAAAACAGTATTGCCTCATCACATTGATATTTTAGTTGCGTGTTGCACAATTTTCATCGATTCCTTCAATCAGCTCAGAATCCACGAAAATTTAACGCTCTCGACTGTTAATTTTTAGTCGATTCTCTGCGTTCGCTCCCATCCTTTGGAAATTTCATAACGAGTTATTCATCAATCGCCCTAATCAGGCATTAAAACGAACAGTTATGAAAAGACTAAAAAAGTCGCTTTTGCTGTTGCTCTTGTCAACCGCACCAACCTATGGCCAAATCGGGGGTATCGAAGATTCCGTAAACGACATTTCCGACACCATACGGGTCATCTTCCCCATTATACTTGGGGTCATCTTCCTTGTCGGGTTCCTATTTAACGCCGGACACTTTTTTGGCGAGAACGCAGACCTTAAAAAAGGTATTACCCGAGTATTGGTCTTTGTACTGATTGCCGGGGCAGTTGTCGGCATCTTTACCTACCTGATAACCCTCGTCGTGTAATGAAGGGTTACAAGGTCTATCGAAACATTCGTAAGCGGGCATTGATTTTCGGGCTTCCGATGTCATTGTTCGCTTTGCAGATGATGGGTGTCATCGGCTCTTTATTAGTCGTGATATTCTCTTTCAGTCTTTCATTGGTACTCGGAGCGGTACTGATGAACGCAACACTATACGTGGTCTTACTAAAATTGACGAACCAACCCCATTTACTTCACGTTGGCAAAGTTTTTCCAAAAGCCATTTCAAATAAAAAAACAACCGCACTGAACTATGAGGATTAATTTGACACAACATCATCCCATAGCGGATATACAGGACAACTTGGCCTTTGCCAGTAACGGAAACATAGTACTGTGTTATAAGGCCGAGTTGCCGGAAGTATATTCCTTATCCGAAAAGGATTTTGAGGATTTGCACGGTAGTTGGTTCCAGGCATTGAAATCACTTCCCGCCGGAACGGTCATACACAAACAGGATGTTTTTCAAAAGCTGAACTACTCTGCTGATCAACTTCCGAATACCACGTTCTTGGAAAAGGCGACCCATTCTCATTTTAAGGATAGGGAATACATATCCCATGTGTCCTATCTGTTTTTTATTTGGCCTAAGAACAAGGGGCTGAACAAATCAAAATACGTCAATCCGTTCAAGGGCGTTCCAAAGGCTCTTCCCGAAAAAATGAGCGATGCAGTATCGAGTTTTACCGCTTCGGTTCGCGATTCGGTCGGCTTCTTAAATAATAGCTACAAACTGGACTTCACACCACTTGTGGAGAAGGAAATCCTTGCCCTGACCAATGACTTTTTCAACGGGTTCAATCAAGGCTTCGATACCGATATCGTACTGAACAAAGACCATGCACAGATTGGAGATCATTTCTTTGATGTGCTAGCGGTCAACAATGAGCTATGCTTTGGCGAAGGAGTCAGCAGCAGCAAGATGAACGATGCCTTTACATCGGACGACTTCGTATTCCATCAGGGTTTTATCGATGGGCTTGGTCTTGATTTCAACGAAAACCATATTGTCAACCAGATTATCTACTTGGACGATAAGCACAAATGGCAAAAGCTACTGGAAAAACGTATCGAAGAGTTGAGCAAGAGTTCCAGTTTTGGCACGCAGAACAAGGTTGTTCATGAAAAAATCAATGTCATTCTCGACCAGATCAATCAGGATGATAATGCACGGATTATTCGGGGTCATCTAAACGTGATTTTTTGGAGCACGGAAAAAACGGCGCTGTCCCGAATAGCATCCAAAATCAAAACCGAGTTTAAGGAACTTGACATTGCTCCCTACTATCCAAAGGGAGAGGAACGTAAAAATTATCTACTCAACAGTTATTGTTGTTTCTCCTCCAACTTCTCCGATGATGACCTTTACGTTACCGATCTGAAACACGCTTTGTGTTTGCTGATAAACAACACCAATTATAAATCGGATGCCACGGGCATCATCTTCAACGATAGGCAACACAACATCCCCGTTCTAAAGGATGTTTGGGACGAAAAAAAGAAACGCATCAAGGCAAGGAACTTTGCCATTTTCGCGCCAACGGGCGAGGGTAAATCATTTTTGGCCAATAATATTCTACGCCAATATTTCGAGAGTGGTGTACGGTTGGTCATCATCGATTTGGGTGGCAGCTACACCAAGTTTGCGAAACTATACCCTGACCAATATATCACTTTACGATACGAGCAGGGAAAGAATTTAGGTATCAACCCTTTTTACATCAACAGTCTACATGACCTAAGCCCGGAGCGGTTGGAAGACCTGACCGTTTTCCTCTTAGAGCTCTTTGCTTCGGGTCTTAAGGTCGCCAAAGCACAGGAGGTGGCTTTGAAGAAAATTCTTCAACATTATTACAGGAGAAATTCCGAAAAGACTCATTCTTTGGAAGCCTTCTACAATTTTGTCAGGGATAACAAAGAAGGTTTATTGAAGAACTTGGGCATCGACAAGGCCTATTTCAACACTACAAATTTTCTGCACATTATGTCCGAGTATGTAGGGGATGGACTTTATAGTTTTCTGTTCGAGGTCAGCGAAGACCAATCCTATAAAATCGAGGATAAACGATTGATTGTTTTTGAACTGGACGAAGTAAAGGACAATAAGGAAGTATTGTCCGTAATGCTGAAGCTCATCAAATCGGCAATCCAACGTACTATTTGGCGCAACCGGGCCGAAAAGGGGATTATCCTATTTGATGAGTTTGCGAAGCAGCTCAAATTTGACAACGTTCTGGAAAGTGTCGAATTCTACTACCAGGCTATTCGGAAACAGAATGGGGCTATTGGTATCATACTTCAATCCATCAACCAATTGCCCACCAATTCCACTTCGGCCAGCATTCTAGAAAACACACAGGTCATCTATAGCCTTAGAAATGAAAAGGGCTACGCCGAACTGGTCAAGCGGTTAAGTCTTTCGAGCCATGACCTGAACCAATTAAAATCGATAAAAAACGATTTGAAAGGTGCACGGAAATACACCGAAATCTTTATCAAGATCGGGAAGGAAAGCAACATTTTCCGGCTGGAAGTTCCGCCCGAAGTATATGCCGCCTACCTAACGGACGGCTCCGAAAACGAACTCATAATGCAACTGTTCAACGAGCACAAGGATATGCAGAAAGCCATTATCGAGTTTGTAAAACAGAAATTTCAAAAATCATATTCATTCAATTAAAAATAGAACATCATGAAAATCAAGATTAAAACAATTATGGCAACGGCCATTTTATGCATCGCAGCTTCTGGGCCGATAAAAGCTCAGGGAATTCCGGTTTACGACAACACGAACTTCCTCTCCTTGATCAAGCAACTTTTTGAGTCCGCAAAGCAGACCTCTGAAATGATAAAGACGGTCAAATTTTTAAAGCAGGCAAAGGAGACCATTGAAAAGGTAAATAATGCCGTCAAACAGTATGAGGCCGTAAAAGAAATTAATGCAAACAATGAAGCCCTGGTCAATATGGTCAGGAACGATTTGAGAGGGATTCTAAACTCCCCTTACATCCATCCGGATGAAATAGATGCGGTCTCCAATGCCTTTAATTCCATAATCGACGGCTCTTTGCAAAACTTGGAGTTTATGAACCAAGTGCTGTCCAACGACTTTCTAAAACTCAACGATGCCGAACGATTGGCCATCTTGGAAGGTCATCGAGACGATTCGAAAAAGATGGTGGCCGATATAACCCTGAAAAACAAGCGATATAAAATAATCATCTCTTTCAGGGAAATGCAGGACAAAATCAATAACCGGGAAACCAACTACTAATCCAGCTATAAATGTTTTTATCGATCGGATTGGAATATGTGGATGCCGTCTTTCAGACCATAAAGGATAGCAACTTTGCGAGCTACACCATTGGCGGAATGAAAGTGTTGGCCA
>ENA-ORXM01005424-ORXM01005424.1-marine-metagenome-genome-assembly--contig:-NODE-5424-length-10120-cov-2.597132_pt1 | contig 10120 bp, 5 predicted proteins | sample MGYA00237867_ERZ511480 | MGnify/ENA primary metagenome ERZ511480 (study PRJEB26309, sample SAMN06266103) | marine metagenome | isolation source: Algal blade | place: United Kingdom:Sidmouth, United... | reverse complement strand
GCTATTTTTCGTCACCGTCCGGACGGACGAAACTCTAAATGAGCTTCGTCTTCAGAATCAAGCACTTAGCTTCACTTATGAACAATAACTTTAAACAACTTCTATAACTTTGCTAGAGATCTTCCCATTTCTTAGAATCTTCTTTGTCATGCATAAATTCGTTGACGATAACAGTATCATCATTTTGGAAGATTTGAAAAATTATTTTAAAGGACCATTTTTTAGTATAACGATAAGGCGGCACTACTTTCTTCTTTGTCCGTAAAACAGGCTTACTCGAAGGTAAACCTTTCAATATCTTTGATTCATTCAGCAAACCTCTTTTAATCTTATCCGCTAATTCTATAGATACTTTTTTCGATAATTGCTATGTATTTTTTTTAGCTTAGCTATTGCTGGTTTGGTTAAGACTACTCTAAATGTTTTTCCTCACACGCAAAAAGCGCTCATCTATCTCATTTATCCTTTTTTGCAATGCTAATCTCAGTTGCTCAATACTCATTTGATAATTTATTTAGTAAAATAATCTTAGCCTCATAAAGTTAACGTTTTTTATTGAATAAGTATTAGAGTTTATGAACAGAGAATTAGTATGGAGCCTGACTGGCGCCAGACAGGCCCAAATGTTCTAGCCAGTTTATAAGCCTTGGTGTTAGAATTACTCAAGCGAGTAGAACACCCTGAAGCAAAGAATAAAGAACTAAAAGCTAAATAAACTTGAATAGTAGTAAGTCGGCCTACATCTTCGGATGGCCTTAAGAGGAAACCAAGCTTACCAAAAGATAAATCAAAGAATCGAGGTGATCAAAAAGCATATAACATACTTCCCCCCTAAGCAAACCTCATCAAAAACAAACAAATTAAATGTTTTCACATACGAAATTTTACCAAGTCACTTTACTTTTTTTTTGACAAATCTTCTTATCTGCAATTTATCCAAATTGTATAAATGAAAAATCCACTAACAACTTCACCAACACTTATAAGCACCCTCACTGGAAAAATATTGACCTGTGGCCTACTTACGCTGATTTCTTTTGCTACTCAGGCTCAAGTAGCCTTTGAAGAAGAATTAAAGGCCATGGAATACGACGTAGGATTCTTACTCACCTGGAGCACTAATCAAGAAATCAACAATCAACTCTTTGTAATCGAACGATCTACTGATGGTACTGAGTTTACAACTATTGGTTCAATCGAAAGCGATGCAGACGAATCAGTTAATGATTACGAATTTAAAGACCTGGATCTTGGACTCAAAGAGGTGACCTATCGGCTCAAGCAGGTTTCTGTTGATGGTTCGTTTAGCTTTTCTGATCCAATCAGCATGACAAAAGCATCTATCAATAAATTTAGAGTAGCTAAAAAGGAAAAAATATCCGATGAACTTTTTCAGGTAACGATTAATTCTATTATTGATGGGGAACTCGAATGTAGAATTACAACTAACATGGGGGACGTTGTATTAAAGGAACCAAAAGAAGTAAAGCCTGGATTAAACGACTTCATTTTCGATTTAGCCGGAGAGATGGATGGTGGCTATAATATTATTTTTAAATTAGATCGTGAACTAGAGTCTGTTTACTTTGAAAAAGAAGTTAAAGACAAAAAAGGTAATGTCGCCAATAAGAAAAAAGTACTTGGCGACGGATAGTTTTTTTTACGGTGGACGGCCGCTGAAGCTGACGGTTTTCCACTATCGCGAGCCTCGCGACAGTGGAAAACCGTCTACCGTCAACATAGTGCTTGTCCGTATGGGCGTCCGTCCACCGTAAAAAAATTACTCTTTCACAAATCTAAACTGGTAAGCCAATCCTGAATTAGCATCTACCGCTTCAGCATAGTAAACTCCTTTTGGTAAATCCTGTATAGGAAGATTAAATGAAGTCTCTCCATTTAATTCAACCAGTTGAGACTTTACTTTTTTTCCACTTGCATTAAATATCGATAGATTTAATTCCGCATTTAATTCAGAATTAAAAGCAACTGTCAAATCATTTTTAGCCGGATTCGGGAAAGCAGTTACTTCATTACTTCCACCATCTACATCGAGTACGACTATCTCACTGTATTCAAAACGTCCATCTAAATCAACCTGCTTCAAACGATAATAATGCTGCCCCTTTTGGTAGTCGCGATCATAATATTCATATGCATTGATTTCGCTGGTCGTTCCTGCACCCTGAATTTTAGCAATAGCTTCAAAGTCTCGACCATCAAAGGATCGTTGTAGTTCAAAATAATCATTATTCTCCTCCGAAGCGGTACTCCAAGTCAGGTAATTTGCAACTCCTTTTTGATACTCTCCTTCAAAACTAATTAGCTCCACCGGTAGAGGCTCCGTTCCCGGATTCCCAATCCCCATACCTGAGAACCCTGTGGTAAAGTGCGCCTTAAAAAAGTAATTATTAGTTGACCAGCCCAGAGGACCTCCGCCATCTATTCCCTGATCTATCAGTCCGTTTCCACCAGGATTTGATGGAGTGACATCTTCAATAGCAGTAGCATGTTTGACTATAAATGCCTGTGACCATGAATTACCTGTAACATCCTCCCAGCCATTCACCTCACTGCGAGTATAATATAAGGTAACATCATAATCGTAATTAGCACCATTAAACTCAGGTGTAAACAAGTAGGTTTTATCTGCCAGATAATGCGATACATCATTGTCCCAAAACTCGGTTGCACCGACACCAGCACGATCAATCTCAACGGTTACGCAACCCAGGTCATTATTGCCGTTTTCCAATCTTGCTATGATCGAACCATCACTATTGTAAAAATAGACATCTGCATTGGCAGGCACATCCTGCTCATCAACAAAGCTCAAAGTCGTTGCTATAGAAGGAGGTGTAAGTTCAGCTCCATCAATTCGGATATTATCCAAAGCAATACCATACAACCATCCGTTACCGTCATCATATCGGAAAGCAATTCTTACATTTGCTTCACCTGCATATGTTGACAAATCAACGGACTCTTCACGCCAATTTCCTGTGATACCTGCAATACTTTGAACGACTGACCAGGAACCACCATTGACTGAAACCAAAAGGTCGGCAGTTTCTGTATTCCCCTGATAAGTTCTTCCTCCAAAGAATACATCATACTTCAAAGTCAAAGCTGTATTAGTAGTAAAATCATACGAAGGTGAAATAAATCGAACATCTGCCATCGTACAGTTACAATCATCATCATTGGCATAAATCAATCCACTGCTTCCGTCCAAAGGACTTGGAACCGTCCAAAAATTCGAGGTTGCATCAGCAGCAGTACCTTGCGCATATATGCTAGTCCCCTGACTTCCAGAAGCGTTGGTTGTCGTATAGCCTTCCATATTGCTTTCGTATCCCAGGGTAACTACATTCGTAATAGTTGTCTGATCCTGAGGTGCATAATCATCATTGTCAATCTTAATAATCATCTCAGGAACATCACCTAAAAAGGCATCAGTACTTCCCGGGTTATTAATTACGATTTCCAGCACCAAAGTTTCCAGCACTTCAATAATTGCTTCGTTGTAAATGCGCAATGTTGCAGTCTGAATACCTTCAGTTGGGAATATCATATCTGCACCTAACAATTCATAATCATCAGAATCAACTGTACTCATTCCACTTACTTCTACAATAGATATTTCGGGCGCTGATAAAGTAGCATCCTGACTTAATGAAACATCAATGTCGTACTCTGTATACGGTCGACAATCACCTGCATCACTTGGTGATTCAGGAGAAGCACCTTCTATCGTATTGATCGTGGGAAGCGTGAAAGAAAGAGCTGGTCCAAGGCAAACGGCTGGAAGATCAAAATCTTCGGTGCCGTCATTCTTATTACCTGTACTTCCCTGATCCGCATTTACTCCCAAGCCTCTTCTTGCAAAGGCTTCCCAAATAAGACATTCATTTGCACCACCATACAATGCCTGATCAGCCGCTAAGATTGCATCACGACCATCGACAAAACCAGGACTACAAGGTTGTAATTTCAAACCTTCTATCACCAAAGCCATTGCAATATTATTACCACCAGTACCATTATAAAAGTCAGCATCAAATCCATATTCATCTATTAAATCCCAGGTCATTTCCCAAAGCATGGCACACCATACAGAACCGACACCGTGTGGAGCCACCTCTGACTTGATATCATCATAGGTATGTGGATTAACATTGAAATCAGTGCTATAAGGGTGAGGGCGAATCCCTGCCCCATTAGGTCCCTGTTCAAACAACCAAGTACCCATACCTCGCGAATCCGTCCCAGCATCACCTGCCTCGATCGTCATGACCATTCCAAAGTAATCACTCCAACCTTCACCCATTTGTTCTCCGTTGCTCAAACATCCAGCGGCACCCGCACCACCAGTAAGTCGATTTGAAATACCATGACCGTATTCGTGTACAATCACCCCATTATCAAGATCACCATCGCGCGTACCACAAACATACATTTGCATCGTTGGGTTGCCACCATCAGCAGGCGTCCCCATATTAGCGTTACAGGTTCCTCCCCCATCTTGTGCCTCGCAATAAACATAGTCACTTCCAGAGCCTCCGTTGCCATAATTATTTTCTTGAAAATTACCACTTGCCTCATCAAAACCATAGAGGTACCACAAATCATGCGTTATATTACCCCAATAAAACAAATTAGTAATAGCAGCACTTTCTGATTGATTATTGTTCGTGTAAGTTGTATTAATTGGAAAACTAAAAATTAACGATCCACCTCCGTCGGGACTAAAGTTGGGATTGTCTCCATCTTCATATGCATGCACATTATTACCACGAGTAATGGTGTACTCATTACCAGCAGCGCCATTGGTATCATGCCATCCAAAAGGAGAAGCTGTTCCATTATCGGGGTTAGCTACTGTAGCACGTCCACCAAAATTAGGACTTTCTACCGGCATAGGATATACGTTATAAGTCCCGACTACTGTTGTCGAAAAGGAAGTAGCTACTTCATCTATCACTGACTCACGTTCGGTGCTGTGGCAGACTTCGTTGTGTGTATGGGAGTGGTCTTCAAAATCACACTTTACCATCCAATTGTTTTGATGTAGAACCTCGCCAGTTATAGCATCAACTCTTACACTCCACCAGTTAGACTCAGAAGTTGAGTTGATTGACAAATCCCAGGCAAGATTTATTGTGCCATTATCAAGGGGCTGGTACATCAACCGAACGGGAATATCATTTTTTGAGATATTACTTTTGTCAAAAACCATTTTGCGTTCAGCACCTCCATTATCTTCCAATATTTCTAAAGGCGTTGTTATGTCATAACCAAAATGCTGAGCGGCAAACTCAATTGCCTGCTTAGCCGAGATGGAAGGCTCGGGATCTGTTTTAATTTTTCCTTGTAAATTGGAAATAAAATCGTTGTGTAAGGTTAGTAATTCACCATTAGGTAAAATGTGTACACTAGCGTTAGCTCCATTTATCTGAACGCCTTGAAAACGTTGAGTATAATAAAAATGATGGACGCCACTAGTGCGACTAACGTGTTGATGCGTAACGACCTTATCGAGTAAATCCCGATCTGTCAATTGATGATCATTTGCTGATTGTTCTAAAAAACCTGGAGCCATGTTGTTCGGCTTTTGAGCAAATCCATTTAGTGTCAACAATACCATTAAGGTCAAAAGAATAGAATACTTTTTCATTAAAAAAGGGTTTGTGTTAATCAATAAATTTGAGAAACGATCGGAAACGATATGGCTAATGGAGTATAGTCTGATTGAAAACACAAATGCTAAGCAAACAAACTAACTTTGAGACGGAAGGTCTTTTGTTTGGCGAAAACTAAAACCTTCCCTATAAAAGTAACGAATATAAATTAGACATTATAAATAAGTATGGCGAAAAGGAGGTTTCCCCCTATATGGTAACACAATTACATATGGAATTGTCTTAGATTATTCATTTTGCGATTGGGAACAAACCAATTGTCCGTGGTCAAAACAGATTAAGGACCTAACCCTTTTCTTTTCCCTCTACTACTTGTTCTGTTACAATACCCAGAATGCGCATCGCTTTTTCAGAGGCAGTTTGTTCTGCACTTTTCTTATTAAAGTCATCGGCAGTAGCCATACGTTTTCCGTTGACGAGTACGGCAACTTTGAAACGATCCCGTTTATCCATTTTATATTTAGCGAGCATTTTGTAAGCCACTGACTGGCCATTTTTCTGACACCATTCCAGTAATTGACTTTTGTAATTGTCATCAAAAGACTCCAACTCATGGATATCCAGATAGCCTCGAAGAATTTTCTGGATGACATAACGTTTGGTGCCGTGGTAGCCTCGTTCGAGGTAGACGGCTCCGACTAAAGCTTCCAGTGCGTTGCCTAGCATAGACTTACTAAGGCGCGTGTTATTGTATTCGTTTAGGAATACATCAAGGCCCATCTTGTCAGCAATTTTGTTTAGTGATTTTCGCTTGACAATCTTAGATCTCATTTTTGTCAAAAAACCCTCATTACTACTGGGGTATTTTTTGAAAAGGTATTCAGCGACAATAGTACCCAATACTGCATCGCCGAGGTACTCAAGGCGCTCATTGCTTTGAATAGAAAAGACCTTATCATTGGCGGTGGACTTATGATAAAAGGCAAGACGAAACAAGCCCATATTGGAAGGAACGAAACCTAAGAGGGATTTCAATCTTTTGGCAAAATTCTTTTCGGAAGAAAAATGCAGGTTGTAAAACCTTAGCAGGAACTTCAAGATTTGTCAGTTAAAAGAATGTAGAGTTTTGGGGTACTAATATTTTTAATACACTGTGTAATAAGTTACCTTATATATAGAATTAAAATACAAGGTAACTTATTACACAGTGTATTTGATAGGCTACCCGGCGGACTTCACATAAGCGTCCTAACCTCTGCCATTCTATAGTTATCAAATACGTCCAGTTTCCAGTTCTATATATCAAAGTGCCGGTAAAAAAACCGGTAAAGGAGCTACCTCGTGCAGTTACTTGAATTTAGTCAATTAGAAAAGAACCGGAAACTGAACCATTTTCTCTAACTAAATAACTGCATGAAGTTTTAAGCTTCAAATTTCTTAATGACCACCGAGGAATTATGTCCTCCAAATCCAAAAGTATTACTTAGGATGGCTCGAACTTCTCGCTGTTGTGCGGTATTAAATGTGAAGTTCAGCTTTGGATCAAATTCCGGATCATCGGTAAAGTGATTGATCGTAGGTGGAATAAAATTATTATTTATAGCCAGGATACCTGCAATCGCTTCGATTGCTCCTGCGGCCCCCAAGAGGTGCCCTGTCATCGATTTTGTTGAGCTAATATTGAGTTGATAAGCATGCTCCCCAAAGACTTTCAAAATAGCTTTGGACTCCGCAATATCTCCCAAAGGAGTGGAAGTACCGTGTACGTTTACGTAATCTATTTCGTCAGGGTTCATTTTTGCATCTTTAAGTGCCATTTTCATTACATTTCTTGCACCTAGCCCTTCAGGATGTGGTGCAGTGATATGGTGGGCATCAGCAGTAGCACCTGAGCCTGCAATTTCTGCATAAATCTTAGCCCCTCTTGCCTGTGCATGTTCCAATGACTCTAATACCAAACCTCCAGCTCCCTCTCCTAAAACAAATCCATTTCGATCCAGATCAAAAGGTCTTGATGCAGTTGCCGGGTCATCATTACGAGTTGACAAGGCCTTCATTGCATTAAATCCTCCAACCCCGGCTTTGGTTACAGCAGCTTCAGAACCGCCAGTAATCATGACATCTGCTCTTCCCAAACGGATGTAATCGAATGAGTTGGCAATCGCATGAGAAGAAGATGCACAAGCCGAAACGGTTGCATAGTTAATTCCTCTAAAGCCATATTTGATCGAAATATGTCCCGCTGCAATATCCGAAATCATTTTCGGAATCATAAAAGGATTATAACGAGGTATTCCACTACCCTGAATAAAATCTTCAATTTCTTTTTCTAATGAACCAAGGCCACCGATGCCCGAGCCCCATATAACCCCTGCGGAGTTGAGATCTATTTTTTCAAGATCGAGGTCTGCATCCTTCATAGCCTCATCAGCTGCTACCAATGCATATTGGGTAAATGGGTCAATCCGACGTGCTTCTCTTCGATCCAGCACTTCTTCAGCTGCAAAGTTTTTAACCTCGCAGGCAAAATTGGTTTTGAACTGTGAAGCATCAAAATGAGTAATTATGTCAGCCCCGCTTCGACCATTTTGCAGGCCATCTAAATATTCAGAAATATTATTACCGATAGGCGTTAAAGCTCCAATACCTGTTACAACAACCCGTTTCATATTAGTGGTGTTTGTGGTGTGTAGTCTCTTGTAATTTCTTCAAATCTTTGCAATTTAAAGAAAGAAAAAATCCACAAATCAGGAATGACTACCCCTAATTTGTGGATTGGTTTTAACTCAAGTATTTAAATATCATACCTGAGCCCCCAGAGGGTGTTTACCTTAGTCTTGAATTTGCGATTCCAGATAACTAACAGCCTGTCCTACAGTCTGAATGTTTTCTGCTTCTTCGTCTGGAATAGAAATATCAAATTCTTTCTCAAATTCCATGATTAATTCCACTGTATCTAGTGAATCTGCTCCCAAGTCATTGGTGAAGCTAGCTTCGGTTGTAACTTCAGAATCTTCAACACCAAGCTTGTCAATGATGATTTTCTTTACTCTTTCTGCGATGTTTGACATAATTAAATTGAACTTTAATGCACATCTTCCCTTGACTATCAAGGGTTTAGACATACATGGTTTACAAATGCAGCTACAAAATAAACTATAAGTCTAAGGATAACCAAGATTTTTTTGACTTTTTAAACATACATTAATTTTAGCCTATTACTTATTGACTCACAAATAAAGGCTTTTTAATTAATTTAGTGAACCTTTTCACAAGCAATTTACAGCTCCCTTAGCTACTAATTACCGCTAACATGTTGAGCAAAACGGCTTTTTTAGTTGGTTGTTCTTAATAGTTATTGTATTTTTGACACAAATCATTTATTATTAATTTTCCAATCCCTTCTTCTTCTTTTATAGTACTTTCACATTTATCATTTTGATACTACTTTTTATTGGAAAATTTTAACTAATAATAGACACAACTTTAGCACTTATTTGCACATTACAATTATACCTAAAAGTCAAACTATTTTATGAAAGTTCTTAAACACCAAAATACTAAGATCATCGCTACTGTAGGTCCTGCCTCAAGCTCATATTCCAACTTGCTGGAACTCGTGGAAGCCGGTGTTGACGTCTTTCGTCTCAACTTCTCCCACGGCACTCATAAGGATCACGAACAAGTAATTGATCACGTCAATTACATCAATGGAAAATACAATACTCACGTTAGCATTTTATGCGATCTCCAGGGCCCGAAATTAAGAGTAGGAGAAATCGAAAACGATGGCCTACCAATCAAAGAAGGTGATATCCTGACCTTTGTTAATAAAAAATGTATCGGCAACAAGGACGCCATCTATATGAGTTACGAACAATTTCCAATGGATGTAACTCCCGGTGAAAAAGTATTGGTAGATGATGGTAAGATCGTATTAGAAATCGTCAGTACCAATAAAAAAGATGAAGTAAAACTGAAAGTGAAATTTGGAAGTAAGTTATCATCCCGAAAAGGAGTCAACCTCCCAGATACAAAAATCAGTCTCCCTTCCATCACAGAAAAAGATCATGCAGATCTTAAATTTATCTTGACAAAACCTTCTGTCAATTGGATCGCCCTTTCTTTTGTGCGCTCTCCAAAAGAATTGAAAGAATTAGCAAAAATCCTGGAAGACAATAAGCATGAGGCCAAAATCATAGCCAAAATCGAAAAACCAGAAGCCATAGAGAAGATCGATAAGATCATCAAAGCTGCTAATGGGATTATGGTAGCCCGAGGAGACCTTGGAGTTGAAATGCCAATGGAACAGTTACCTCACCTCCAAAAAATGATCATCAAAAAATGCAAGCAAAGAGCTCGTCCAGTCATCGTTGCCACACAAATGATGGATAGTATGATCACCAACCCGAGTCCTACCAGAGCAGAAATAACGGACGTCGCCAACGCCGTACTAGATGGCACCGACGCTGTCATGCTCA
>ENA-ORXM01005423-ORXM01005423.1-marine-metagenome-genome-assembly--contig:-NODE-5423-length-10122-cov-4.268094_pt1 | contig 10122 bp, 9 predicted proteins | sample MGYA00237867_ERZ511480 | MGnify/ENA primary metagenome ERZ511480 (study PRJEB26309, sample SAMN06266103) | marine metagenome | isolation source: Algal blade | place: United Kingdom:Sidmouth, United... | reverse complement strand
AATCGACCAGCTTACCCTCGACCCCGTAGCGCAGCGCACGCCACTTATTCTCTTCGATAAGGCCCATCGGATAGCGCCGAAAGGTAACATTGTCCTTGCGCATTTTGTAGTGTTTTAGCACCAGAGCCTGAAACAGCGCGGCGCAGCAAATCGCGTCGTTGACGTGCGTACAGATGTCACAAATGCGGAACTCCAAGGTCGGATATTTATGATGCGGGCGCAAATCCCACCAAATTTTCGAAGCGTTGGGAATAGAGTTGGCCGCGACTAAAATGTCAACGTAACTTTCGTAATCTGCATGACTACTAAAGTAACCTGGCAGCCCTGTGCGCGGGAAACGCTTGAACATAGCGCTGCGGTAACTCTTTAGACCGGTTTGACGCCCCTCCCAAAAGGGTGAGGACGTAGATAACGATAAAATATGCGGTAAAAAGTATTTGAGCGTGTTCATGGCGTCTATCATGAACTCTTCGTCTTCGATACCTACGTGGACGTGCATACCGAAAATGAGCGTTTGGCGCGCGAGTTCTTGTAGGTCCTCGAGCAAGCCCTCATAGCGTTCAAAGGGTGTTATCTCTTGGGTTTGCCAGACTGAAAACGGGTGCGACCCCGCCGCGGCGATGCGCATACCCTCGCTCTGCGCCATTTCCCCTACTAAGCAGCGCAGCTCGACCAAGTCAGCTTTGGTTTCTTGAATTGTCTCGCACGCCTTTGTACCAATTTCAATACTAGACTGGTGCAGTTCGGGCATGATGGTGCGCTGCCGCAAAACACTGTGGTCGCCTTCAAGAAATTGGGTGATATAACTCGTAAGCTCGCGCGTTTCAGGATCGATAATCTGATACTCTTCTTCGATACCAACCGTGAGTGAGGGGCGTTTTACGACGGCCATAACAGGTCTCCTTTAGGTTTTGGGCGCTTCGGCTTCGCGCCAGTGTTCTAATAAACCGCGGTAGTGTGCGCCAAACGTTTCGCGTTCATGCTCGGGAAAGGTGTCGTCGACCGCGCCGCCGATGATTGCGTCGAATTCATCTGAGCCAACCAAATCCCACATGACCTCGTCCAAGTCTTTCATACTCGAGGCGCGAAATTCGTTAAAGCGCTCCGTGTCGAAATGTTTGTCAGCAAGAGCTTCGTAAGCGTCTAACTTTTCCTCATAAGAACGGTCTGAGTCAGCAATGTCGAAATAGGGCTGAATGTCTAAGGTTACGTGCATCGGTCTGTCAGTAACAGCGCAAAACGCGCTCCAGGCATACAGCGACTTAATCGCCCAGGGGAAGTAATAGTGCAAACTTGTGAGCGCAACGTCAGGACAAGCGTTCGCAAAGTCCATCGGCCAGAGGGTGCCACCCTTTAGAATCGCCTCGCATGAGTTAAAGTCCCAACGGAAAAAGGCGTTGATGATTTTGGTAATCGCTCGAGCTTCTCGACCTTTTTCAGCGCTCAAAAAGTCGTGTGCCACCGAGTAGCGCCCGTGCATGGGTTGTGAAGGGTCATAGCTCAAGCTAATAACTTGTGGCCCCACGCCCAAACTGCGCACGAAGACTTCGTAATCGACCAGACCGCGCTGAAGGTGCATCATCGTCTGAGCCGACTCGTCGTAGGCGCGCATAAGCTCACCCTCATTGTCAATTTTGCTCACGCCGCGCCAGCCGCCGCCGTCGAACGGCTTCATAAAGAGGGGATAGCCCACCTCATTAGCGATAGCGGGCAGGTCGAACATTTCGTGATATTTCTCTGCGGTGCGCTGGTAGCGCTCGTTATCCGGCCCGACCTTTTGCGGGACAAGTACGGTTTCAGGCACTTTCAAGCCAAGACGAATCATAGCGCAGTAGGCCGAGTGTTTTTCCATCGACTGAAAGGTAAAAGGGTTATTGAGCAAATACAGGTCGTTCATAAGCGAAGCTTTTTTCAGCCATTCGCGCGGGTTGGGGTGCCACCAGGCGAGTCGGTCAATAACAACATCATGCCGAACCTTGTCACGCAGGTTAAAAGGGCGAATATGAATGCGCTCTGTGTTGATATCATACGCTTTGCCCTCAAACTTAACCTGCCCCATGCGTTTTGAGAGCGCTTCGAACGCCTTAGGCCAATCGTCTTCAATGCTTAAAAGTAAACCGATGAGCTTGGATTCAGCCACTACGTTTACCTCCCTTAAGGTAATGTATAAACTTTCACTGCGTTAACATTGCTATTAAACCATGCAACTTTCGTTAAATGATAGGTTCAGGGCCAGTCGCGCTCAACCAAAAGGGGCAGCGGGTTAATCGCGTCCCAGTCGCAGCGCCCCGGTTCGCTCGTATAAATGCCAAGGTGCAGGTGCGGCGGCGTACTTACCGCGTTGCCCGTATTGCCCACATAACCGAGCAGCGTGTCGGTTGTGACACGCTGTCCCTCACGCAAATCGTCAGCGTAGCTTGACAAGTGCGCGTAATAGTAGCGGTACCCCCCGCCACTTACCACTACAACCGTATTGCCGCCCAAAATATTCTCACCGACGCGGTAAACGTAGCCCTCTGTCGCAGAATAAATCGGCGTGCCTTCAGGGGCGAAAATGTCCTGGCCTTCGTGGGTACGCCCTGCACTACGCGCACTGCCCCAGGTATCCGTGACATCAGAAAGACGTACGCCCTTGACAGGCATAAGAATGCTCGTATCGGGGGTTTCAGGCACGGCGGCAAAATAGGCAGGTAGATATTCGCGGTAACGCGCGCGGCGCTCGAGTTGCGCCCTCTCTTCTTCTGTTTGAGGCGCTAGCTGTGCTCTCGGGTTTCGCGGTGGGGGACATTCAAACGGAATCACATCGGCACCGTCTGGAAGTGACTGCGCCGCGCCCAGACCGCCCCCTGAACAAATCAAAGTGAACATAAATAAAATAAGTATGGTGGGTCTAAATCTGTGCATAGTAAAACTTTACTGCCTAAGGGCCATCTTGAATGTGGTGAGAAGGAAGTTAGCCTTTCACAAACCTGTGTAAGCTGCTGTTAAGCCCTCCCGTCTCTGATAAAAAGAGTAATGAGACGTTGTATCTTCTTGGTTCTATTACTGTTTGTATCCGCCTGTATTCCTACGACCACACTGCCAGACTCGAGTGTTTTACCGAACGCCAGGCGCGCAGGCACGGTCTCATTTGAGACCTACCAAACCTACTATGAAGTTGCAGGCCGAGAAGGAGGACAGCCTGTGCTGCTCGTCCACGGTATCGGTGGGGGCTCGAGCCTGTTCCAGTACCGCAAAAATAGCGAGGCACTGACCAGGGCTGGCTTTGAGGTCTACGCCCTCGACCTTATTGGGTTCGGGCGCAGCAGCCGTCCGGCGACGCGCATCACCCAGAATGACCACATCGCCCAGTTGCGTTCGTTTATCGAAGAAACAATTGGTGAGCCGACCATTGTCATTGCCAACGGTCTGAGCGCCGCCTATAGCATTAGGCTCGCCGCTGAAAGTTCTGAATGGATTGAAGCCCTCGTTTTAATTGGACCTACTGGCTACGGACGTCTTGACCGGCCTCAGACGGGGGCGCGGGTTCGGGCGTTCAACACGCTATCAGGCTTTTTGGGCAACTTGCTCTACGGCATTCTTATAGCTGACAACTGGCAACGCTTCTTTTTAATCGACGCCTACGCCGGACCCGAAAGCTTGACGCCTGAAGTCTTAGAAGAGTTTGACACGCAAATTCGTGTGCCCAACGCCAAGTGGATTATCCTCTCGTTCGTGTCGGGCAACCTGGACCAGGACGTGTCGGAGTATTGGCCCGAGGTGGAGCAGCCGGGCCTTATTGTCTGGGGTGCTCAGGCAGAAACGACACCTGCTAGTGACGCCGAGCGGTTTCTGGAAGCGCGACCCGACGTACCGCTCACCATTATCGACGGCGCTAAACTGTTGCCCAATGAAGACCAGCCCGGCGCTTTTAACGAAGCGGTAGTTGCGTTTCTTAAATCTCTTTTCTAAATATTTTTAATAGCTACGCCAAATCATCTAGTTTTTCTAAAAATACCTCTACTTGCTTTTTCAAAAGTCCAGCAGTCTTCGGCAGCTTAGCGGCTACTAAGCGCTCTTTCTCCCAGTCGAGTTCAAAGCTGTAGCTGTGCCGGAAAATATGACGAAAGCCGCGAAAGTCATTGAGTAAGAGATAGAGTTCTTCATCAATAACAGCGGGACGGTAACCAGGCAGCTCGAGCCGCATCCGTTTTAAGAGGTCGGCGTGCCAACTATCGGGGCGAAGGTCATTTTCGAAAAAACGCCCGATAGAAACAAACATGTTCTCACAGCCGTTATAAAAACTGTGCAAGTAATACCCAACTGCTGCGCGGTCATAAAGAGGAAGCTCGTCTGGCGGGTCGCTAAGGACCTCCAGCTTAGCAAAGTCCTGCGCCAAGCGCCCTAACTTGCTCAGTTCATCCCGGACATCGGCTTTAAGAAGTTCAAGGTTATGTTTCACGCCCGTAGATAACCTCTCCGCGTGTTCGTACCTTGTTTATGAAAATAGGGTCATCGGCCTCTGTATGAATGTCACAGGGGTAGCCCGTTGCTTCCTCGAGTTCGTACTTGAGGGTCCAAAAAATTTCCGCAGCTAGGGGCCAGACTAATAGGTCGATATCTGATTTTAAAGAACTTCTCCCACTGGCAACCGAGCCAAACAACACGACTTGCGTAACGCCAAACTTTTCAAAGACAGAACGACCCCGCTCGAGTAGCGCAGACTTGCGTAACGCCGCTTCTCGCCGCTGTACGCCTTCAGCCTCGAGCCAGCCCGCCTTCAACTTTTCGAAGCCTGCGTTTTCAATTGGGTGACTCATAGCTAAAGTGTAGCGTATCGACACTGTTTGAAACGCTCAGGAAGAACGCATTAGGTCTTGCTGCTAACCGCGCCCCGCTCGAGTAGTCCCAACAGGGGTGCCAAGGGCGGATTACTGGCAAGCAGCGCAAGGACTTTATTAAGCCTTCCAGGGACAAAAATGACTTTGCCGCGCTCCAACGCCTCCAAAGACTGCTGCGCCACCGCCTCCGCGCTCATCCATACCCAGTCGGGATAACTGCCCTTCTCAAAATTGGGCAACTCGGGTCGGTCATGAAAGTCGGTGTGCGTAAAACCAGGACAAAGTGCCTGCACCTGTACACCCGTACCGCGCAACTCTTCGGCAAGCGCTTTGCTAAAGGTGTTTAGGTAAGCCTTCGTCGCGCAGTAGGTCACGGTTTCGGCCCTTGCTAAAAAAGCCGCGATGCTCGAGACGTTAATCACTCCGCCGCGTCCCCGTTCAATCATCCCCGGTAGCGCCGCGCGGGTTAGCCGCACAGTTGCCAGCACGTGCACGTGAATCATGTCGACCTGCCGCCCTAAGTCAGCACTCAAAAAAGTTCCCTCAACCCCGAAGCCCGCGTTGTTGATGAGCAAGTCCAAGGGTGTATCGGTGATGGCAGTCTCGAGCTTAGCCACACCCTCATCGGTCGCTAAATCAGCCAAAAGAATGAGTGACGATGTACCGTGTCGTTCTTTCAGTTCATCGGCTAAAGCACTAAGTTTTTCCTCGCGCCGCGCACTCAAAATAAGGCTGTACCCTTGTTTGGCAAGTTCCCGCGCGAAGGCAGCGCCGATGCCAGATGACGCTCCGGTAATAAGGGCAGTGCGAGGGTCAGGCATGGATTCCAGTAGTGTTACTCAGGTCGTAGAACGTGTGGTCGTGCTGATTATAGATCTCTTTGAGGTGAACTTTAAGCATAGGATGATTTTCCCCAAACCAGACCTGTCACTCGGTGACAGTAGCAGCGTCCAGTATACCTCATACCTGTGCTGTCACCGAGTGGCAGTGACAAGCTTTGGGGGGCACTGTTAGGGTCTAGCTCTAACGCCGGGGCATGGTGAATCTCCTTTGCTACGGCCCATCCAAGTAAGGAGTTGGTAGAACATGCTTGTGTTTACTTAGTACGCACCAGATTACCGTTCTGAATATCTTATTTTCGACACTTAGTTCAAGTCAGAGAGGAATTTAAGTGAAACAAGTCCGAATCTATCCCTTAGTTTTGCTGAGTCTCGCAGTGATCTTACTACTCAGCGCCTGCGGTACAAACGAACCCGACGCGACCGCACTATCCTCCGCAGCGACCAGTTCGCACACGGGCGCTGCTCCGGCAGTGCACATGCAGCTCAAGAACCGCAGCACGGGCGCTATCGTGTGCTACGTCTACAACACGTCCGCCTCTACAAAACCCACTGCCCAGGGCTGTCCCCACGGCACCTGGAAAGAGCAGCTGTTTGACCGCAACTGGAAGCAAATTCGCCCGGACAAAATCGTCACCGTCGGCGGCCCCAACCCCGGTTCTGGGACCAGTTCGCACACAGGCGCTGCTCCGGCAGTACACATGCAGCTTAAGAACTCGAGTGGCGGGGTTGTCTGCAGAGCTTACAACACACCTGCCTCCCAAAAACCAACTGCTCAGAACTGCCCCCACGGCACCTGGACCGAGCAACTCTTCAACAGCAGTTGGAGGCAGATTCGACCCAACAAGACCGTTACTGTCGGCGGCGACAACGATAGAGGATATCAACGCATCTTCACTGAAAACTTCAACGGTTCGTCGTTGTCGAGCAACTGGCAGACACCGAACTGGCCGGAGAGCTACCGCCCCGCCGATTATCGCCGCGACCAGTGTGTTGTCAGCGGAGGCCTGCTGAGGGTCAGGGCATCGCTGAGCGGAAATCAGGTGAGGTCATGTTACGCCCACACGAACCAAACCTTTGGTCCCGGTTCCGGTCAGCTCAAAATCCAGTACCGAGTGAATGTCTCACGCGTTCAAGCCGAAGGGGGCTGGTTTGCAGCGTGGCTCCACACACTCAGCCCAGGCAAACCCTATGACGGCAACCCAGCCACAGGGACAGAGATCGATGTCATGGAGTACGTGCCGTTCAATGGTGCCTACCGGTACTCGAGCAACGGAATCGATACCCGCAACTCATTCCACCCGGCGGTTCACATAGCAGGAAACAAAAAGTTCGAAGTTCCAGGCACCAATGGTAACGGTTTTTATGATGCAAATCGCAAGGGCATAAACATCCGCTCGGGGTGGCACACCTTTGGACTCGAGTGGAACGGCAGTTGTCAGGTGTTCTCAATTGACGGCCAGCCCATCTGGAAAAACCGCCAAGGCGTTTCCTCAGCGCAGGTTCATCGCCTGATGCTCACGATGGAAATGGATAATGCAGGTAGCGACGGCTACAACCTTTGGGGCTTTGCGTCCGGACGCTTCGCCGACAACCTTCGGACCCGTCCCGCCGAGGCCATAGTGAACTGGGTACGTGTTGACCGGAAGTCAACGCCCGACCCCAACCTTTGCAACTAACATCGGTTCGGCCAATTACCTGACCACATGCGGCGGAAGTGTTGGTGTATCAACACTTCCGCCGCACATCTTTGTAGCGGCGACTGTCATCCTGAGTATTCAGCCATAGGCTTTTACCCAATCTATAAACAGTTCAAAAGGTCCAGCTTGTTTGTCGGCAAGCATAAAGGTCAGCTCGAGAATCCCCTCTGTATCCAACTGAGGCGCGCTTGGTACGTCACGCCCGCGAAAGGTCGGTTTGAAGTTTGCGAAGGGAAGTTTAACTGTTATCCACTCGTTCGGTGCGTGGAAGCTTTGGGCATAGGCGATGCGCGGGGCATCGGTGCCAAGGCGAAATTGGTAGCTTTTATCGTCCCCTTTGATGTGTAGCTCGAGGCCACGATAATCACTCAAGTCAAACGAGGTTTTGTTGTAGCGCACAGAGGCGAAGCCGCCGTTATTTTCCAAAGAGAGGTCGCCGTGGAATTTGGCGATACCGTTTTGGGTGTAGCTCATTTTACTCGAGGAGACTCCACCCATGACGATGTCGTTGAGGGAGGTCCAGGTTTGGGTGCCTTTTTCGGTGGAGAATTCGAAGAGGGTCATTGACTCTTACAGGGTAAGTAGAGTTGACTAATACACTCTTCACGATTCGTTGTTATTGCCAAACCAAGACACTCATTGAAGAGTTCAACACCTCTAGCGTAAGAGTTCAGCTTCGAATTACTCTCTACAGACCACTGGATTTGCTCAAGTATCCTGAAATCATCATCATTTATATATGTCAAATAGTAACCAGACTCTTGCAAATAGGCATCATATATATCTTTCAAATAAGCTTGGAGACTTTCTCCTTTATTTGCTCGTGAAAGCAAAATCTCCATATGTTCATCTAGCATTTCTTCTGTCACGGCAAAACCTAATTCCTGGATAAGTTGTTTGGCAACTATCATATCCCTCATAACGTCGCGTTCAGGATCAGGGTCTAGATGGTAAGAAACACCGTATACATCGTTGAAATATTCGTCAAAGCCAAAGTCAGGATGAACATTTGTTTCAAGCTCAAAAGTTATACCTAGTGGGGAAGGAATGAGATAACCTAGCAAAGATATTGACCACATTCTTATAGTCTCTGATCTAAATGAAGTCAGCCTGCAAATATCTTCGGCTTTTCTAAACGCCCATCTATATAGTTTCTGAATTGCCTTATCAGCTCTGATGGGTTGGTTTAGGTGATAAACAAATTGACTAAAAAATTGATTGGCAACCTCTTCATTAAGGAGGCTTGCAGTAAGCAAAAAAACCTCGCGCCACTGGTCCTCATCAATATGGTTAAATAATCCTTTAAAGGAACCAATTGATGCATTATCGCCAAGATATTTGGCTGTGTAATATTCCTGGAAAGACAAGTGTGCAAAAGAATAAATACCTTTCGCACGCTCTACGAAAATACCATGCTGTGCAGCTATAGACTCTAAAACGATTTCCCCATCAATCTCATCTTCTACCTCTGGCACTTTTTTCATATATTGGGCTATTTTCTCTGCAAGTTCTGTTTGTGGTACGAGCAACTCATTATTATTAAATGTTTCAGCAGCAATACGTGAAAACATTTGTCGCTTGCGCCCGAGTGACAGAGCTTTATAGGGTTCGTCTCTTTTAATTTGCCTGCGTGCATCCCACTTTTTTAGCAAAGCCTCTAACGCCTCTTCGTAAATCTCTACACGTCGATGGGGAAATGTTTGAGTCTCTTCGTAGGTGACAGCTAAGAGTGTAAGAAGTAATGGCACACGTGCCATTTCTCGTAGACCCTTATTATCATTCTTGGAAAGTTCTCGCCAGCAAGTTCCAGCCTGACTATCATCTTGAAACCAGTTGTAAATAAACTTTTCTATCTGTTTATCATCAAAGTCAGCCATTTCGATATAGGTCACATTATCGAACTCATACTCAGTGGCGGCAACGCGGCAGGTTATCAAGAACTGGCTCTCACGGTATTCTCGCGTCAGGTCTTTTATATTTTGGATGACTTTGCTACGCGTGTTACCTTCCTGTTTAACTTCATCTAGGGCATCTAATAGAACGATAGCTTTTCCAGAATGAAGAAGTAAATCTGTAAAAGGTCGGACTTCAGGAAACTGGCAAATAGACAGTTCTTGCTCAATACTCTCAATAAGACTTCGACCCGAATCAGCATGTGCCTTTAGAGAAATGTAAATAGGCAAAACATCATCTGCTTGTTTACCGTAATAATTACCCTTTACTGCTTTTATGGCAACGTTTTTCAAAAAAGTGGTTTTACCCGCGCCAGGTTTACCAAGAATGAAATAATTTTTTGCATCTTTGATTAGGTCAATGCCACTTCGCCTCTTATCTTCCTCTCGCCAAAGCGCTTGCCTTTCTAGGAACAGCTTGTGCAGTTCTTCGCGTGCAAAACGTCTTAGTGCAAGCGGTTTTTCTAATACGTTAACAGCAGTGTAAATGTCATCTATAGGAACAGCATTTGCCTTACCAAGCACAAAAAGCTTGCCGTAATCCTGTGTGACTCGGTCTGCGTAATCATGCCACGCTTTCCGCCAACGAACCGCGTCCCATCCCCACTCAAGACCTCTAATTATTTTATCTGCACCAATAAGCTCAAAAAGGCTTTTCTCTGCCATTGCCCTCTCTCTTCATGCCTTGCCTTATTTTTTTGTGCTTGAGAAAGTATTAAATCTAGTGTGGCAACCCCACCGAAACATACTTAACCTCCAAATACTCCTCAATCCCCCAGGGTCCCCCCTCACGCCCCAAGCCCGACTGCTT
>ENA-ORXM01005422-ORXM01005422.1-marine-metagenome-genome-assembly--contig:-NODE-5422-length-10124-cov-3.425699_pt1 | contig 10124 bp, 10 predicted proteins | sample MGYA00237867_ERZ511480 | MGnify/ENA primary metagenome ERZ511480 (study PRJEB26309, sample SAMN06266103) | marine metagenome | isolation source: Algal blade | place: United Kingdom:Sidmouth, United... | reverse complement strand
TAAGAGAAGTGGCATAGGAGTTTTAATGATATCTAAGAGTTAGAGCTTCGGTGTCGTTTCTTTATGAATCAATACGCCCTGATTTTATGAGACTTAGTAGTAAATTAAAATGATGAATTCTAAACCCGAGGTTCATTAATAATTTCTATCCGCTGAACCGGAAAAGGAATTTCGATCTTATTACTCTCAAAAGCTTCTTTGATCAGACAAATTGCTTCATCATAGGCCTTAAAATATCCTTTATTGCCCGGAAATTTAACCCAGACCTGAGCTTTTAGATTAACTGAATACTGATCAAACTTATTAAAAAACACCTCAACTGGCTCAGATTCTAATCGTCCATAAAGGTTTTCTAGAGAGTCTTTAATCACTGCTTTTACTTTATCAAGATCTGACTCATAGGCAATCCCAACTTCCAGATCAATTCTTCTTCTAGGCGTTGACGTATAATTTACCATTGTACTCGTAAACATCATTTTATTTGGGATAATAATTTCAAGTCCTTGATAAGTTTCAAGGTGAGTCGTTCTTAACTTAATTTTTCTGACTGTTCCCAATTGATTATTAATTTCAATAATATCACCAATTTCATAAGGTCTTTCTACGGCGATCATAGAACCAGCAAGAAAGTTGGATGCGATTTCTTGAAATGCAAAACCTAAGGCTAAACCAATAACCCCGGCCCCAGCTAATAAAGAAGTGACGGCCTTATCAAGCTTTAGAATTTCTAGAGCTGAAAATAATCCTATTCCCACTATAATGATAAAAAAAGTCGTACCAATAATTGAGTTAATACTTCTATTATCAGAAAATCTGTTTGATATAGATTTATAAGAATCTCTAAATATCCTACCTATCCAATAAAATATAAAAAAAATGATAAGAGCAACAATGAGGTTCGGTAACATTTGAACAGCGGCTTCAGCCCATCGCTCTAATTTATTAGAAATTAATCTAACATATGGATTTTTTACTATATTGGGTTGCATTCAATTATCTTATTGAATTAGTTCCCGATCATAAAGAAAAATAGTCCTTGCAATATGAACGCTTAAAAAGTAATTTTATTGACCATGTCTCCAACAACACTTCTATATTTTATCCCATCCTTAATCACCGGATTTATATCATCAGTCTCTGGCATGGGTGGTGGAGCCATTTTATTAGCTATCTTGAGTATAGTGTTTCCAATAAAGACACTCGTACCCATTCATGGCGTTGTTCAAATGGGTGCCAATGTATCACGAAGCTATATATTGAGAAAATTTATTAAAAAAAAGATGAGTTTATTCTTTCTACTTGGAATGCCCTTGGGTGTTTTGATGGGTATCAAATTACTCTCTCAGGATATCTCAGAAAAGCATCTTAAAATTTTAATTTCTGCATTTATAATATTTACAGTCTTTAAACCCAAAAAGATGCCACAATTAAAAATTAAAGACTGGCAGTTCATCTTCGTAGGTTTTATAGCTTCAACTCTTGGCTTATTAATTGGATCAATCGGTCCCTTTCTAGCTCCATTTTTCTTAAGAGATGATATAAATAAGGAAGAACTTGTTGCCACGAAGTCATGCATGCAGATGATAGTCCATACTTCTAAAATTCCTTCATTTTTATATTTAAAATTTAATTATTCTGAATATTCTATTGAAATTATTTTATTAGTTCTTGGGGCCTTACTAGGAAATTATATTGGCGTTAAAGTTTTAAAGAAAATAAACACCAAGATGTTCACTATTATTTTTAAAACAAGTCTCTCCCTCGCGGCCCTTAGACTTTTGTATTCTGCATTGACTTAAAAACCAAGTTATAGAAGAAACTAATAGGAACAAGTTTTTTGTGATAAAATAGTAATTGTCTCTTTTTCTTTACCACCGTGTTTAACTTCTACTACAGATACATCACAATGATTATATTCAAGTGAAACAATGATCTTAAACTTATAAGTATCAAATCTCATTCCTTTACAACTCCCCGATTCCCCAACTCTTGAAGAGACCAAGACTTTTTCAAAATCTTTAACTGATGACCTTGTAAGATTTTGAATCAATCGTCTGTGACGTTCAGAATATACCTTTGATACTGCTTTAGTTATGGCACTGTTTTCTATGTTCCTTTGTATAACGGGCTTGCCTACAAGCATAAGTTTGTAGTGATGTAATAGTTATTAGTAAAAAAAGTAATTTTTTCATATTCCCTCCGATAAAAAAGAAATACAGACAATGAATAAAAAAGACAAGTGGTGCAAAATGCATTCGAATAGATTTGAACTAAAAAAAAAGGGAGAGTAAAAACTCTCCCTCTTTGGAATAAATTAAATTTTAAGTTTTAAATTAGTAATTATAAATTCTAAATTCAACTCTTCTATTTTGCCAATGCTCTGGCTCTTCATTTAAGTAATCATCTCCATAAGCAACTGTTTGAAGAAGTGATGGATTAACACCCCTTTGAATTAGGTATTGCTTAACATTTTCAGATCTACCTACAGATAATCTTTGATTTTGAGCAGCTCCACCAACCTTAGAAGCGTAACCTTCAATAATGACTCTACTTACTGAACCTTCATTAGCTACTAAGTAATCAGCAACCTCATTAAGTTTAGTATTTTGTTCAGAAACGTTTTGAGTACTGTTTCTAATATTCGTTTTATTATTGTTAAAATATACTCTCTCAGCTCTAAATAGAGTTCCTAAGTTTGCTTCTTGAGATCTATCAGTAATAACTTCTGGAGCAGCAACTGCCGGAGCAAGATTGTTAACTCTAATCACCCACATTTCATCATCAAACTTATTTCCATCTGCAAAACCATCAACATTAAATTCATACTCACCTTCATAACCCGATGTAGGTGTCCAAGATGCTACCCCTGTTGACTCACTAAATTGAAATCCAGGAAGACTAGTACATGGTAGACCACCAGAAACTGAATCATCGACCATTTTATCGTACGTACAAACGTAATTAATTGCTGATCCACTAGAGTGATTATCCATTCCAGAATTTAATTCATTAAGATCAATTGTTGAGATAGATTGACCAACCATTACTGTTTCATCAGCAACTGAACTTAATTCAGCTCTCATAGCAACAGGTGCTTCAACAATTGGCGCAGGTTCTTCTTCAATAATCTTAACTTCTTTAGCTGCAACTTTTCTTCCTGGATGAACTTTAAGACCTAAAAATAGTGTTAAATTCCCAAGATCAACATCGTTAAATCCTGCAACACCTACACCACCATAAACATCAAACATTTTTGCTGCTTTATATTTACCAGTAAGATAAATATCCATTGAGTCTTGGCTCGTATCTCCAATATTTTCCGTGCTTGCCGGGATTGAATCTTCACCAATCGTTAATCTATAATCAACCTCAAGATTGGCATTAAATGCTTTAGTTAATCTATAACTAAAACCAAATTGGGCCTTAATAAATTTATCGTAATCAATAACATCTAACTCGGACTTATCACCATGAGAATAACCACCAGCTACTTGAAAAGCTGCTCTCTTAAATAACTTCTCTCCAACGGCCATCACATTAAATCTTATGGAATCACTTGTATTGAAAGCCTCAAGCTGTCCAGTAGGAAAATCTACAGCTCCAATAAGGGCAACACCGATTCGGTGTTTTTTATTTCTTAATGCTCGCCATTTAACTCTGGCCCTAGCATCACCTAAGGCACCAATGTCACCACCAGCAGCACTATTAGTTGCTGCATTAAAAATAGAATAAGCTGTATTTGTATTATTAGTACAACCAGCATTGTTATAGACTGCATTAGTTCCTGGTGCAGGTGCCTGACCTGCTGAACAATCTATACCAGCTTGCGCTCTAGCAATGGCTCCATCAGCATCTCCGAGATCTCCTGTTTCATCACTCATAGATTGCTTTACATAACTAATGTCACCACCAATTGCTAGATTATCTAAAAGATAATAACTAGCACCCAATGTTCCCATTATGTGACTATCAACGACAACTCCGATTTTGTCTCCCGAATCAACCGATCTCGAAATAACTAATGGCTGTTTAACGTAGGCACCACTTAGGTGAATAACCCATTTTCCTGGATGACGTAAGATTGCTGAATCTTCGATCACCGCATACTTATATGCGTCCGAAAAGTAATAATTTTGTAAATTAATTGCCCATGAATTTGTCGTCATGAACAAAGTTGCAAAAAATAGTAGTAAGAAATTTTTCTTTTTCACTTAGCTTCCTTTGTTTTTTAAATAGTAATTAATAAAAATATATACTTAGATGATCATGAATATTCATAAATGCGTCAACTAAGATTCAAAATTGACAATTATGGTTGTTAATAAATTTACTTTAAGATTATTAATTAGATCTTTTTTTCCCACTGCAAAACTTCACCGTTTTTTCGGGTGTCAACCTTGTCGTACCCGTAAGATTCGTTCAAACCGATATTTCTAAAATTATCAACAGCACAAAAGTGTACAATAGCCGAGTATTTCTCTGTACGAGCTCTTTTTTCGAAAAATTCTTTTATCTTATGAGAAACTCCCATTCCTTTATGACTCATTTTCACTGAAGTATTTTTTGTCAAAAGTTTGTCGTCTTCTTTCTTTATAAACAGAGCTGCAATAATCTCTTTTTCAGTCTTTAAACTAACTGAATATATATCCCAGCCATCTTTTTGTTCTTTTTTTAGATTTTTTAAAGACCATTCAAAATCACCGGCTTCAGCAAATACATCAGCATCATAGTCGTAAACCTTTTTAAGGTCTGCTTCAGTCTTGCAAATTTCTATTAATAACTTTGCATCCTTGCTCATAGAAATTTATTTCCTTTTAGGTAATTGACTTATATAGAGACTCAAATCAGCAATATCACTATCGCTTAGGTTCTTAACATAAGGGATCATCTTTTTAGAGTTTTTATTTGCTCTTTTCCCATTTTTTATATGAGAAATCTGTTCATTTACATACCACTCAAATTGACCTGCGATCATAGGAGCCTTTTGAGATTTCTTGCCCATTCCATTAGCTCCATGACAAGCAATACATTTTTTATATAACTTAGCTCCATTGGCAGCATCTGCCCCAAAAGTAGATATAGAATACATAGCAATAAAAAATAATACTTTAATCAATTGATCTCTCCAAAGTAGTCAGACTTAAAATGTATTGAAATTTCTTAAATATTGCAATTTTTTCTGATAGAGATAGAGCTGTGACTAAACTAATTCTTATTGGACCTCAGTTAAACTCCAAGCAAACATATGATTTTGAAGAGAAAGTCATCTTTGTTGATGGGGGCATGGATTTTAAAAATAATATCTCTCACCAAGGTTTTGACAGTATTGGGGATCAAGATTCTACTCATTGCTCTCTTAATAATGTATTAGACAAGAATAAAGATAGAAGTGATCTCTATCATGCTTTTGAGCTAGCCAATGAACACAAGAACCTTAAAGAGCTTGATCTTTATGGTTTCATGGGTGGTCGTCTTGATCATCAGCTCTTTAATATCGGTGAAGGATATAGATTTATAGAACGTTCAACAACTCTTGAATCAATTCATTTTTATAATAAAAAAATAAAAGAAATATCTATCTTTAAGTCCGGTCATCACCTATTTAACTTTGAGGGCCAATTTTCTATATCAACTTTAAAAAATTGCTCGATTAACTTAAGTGGAAAGGTTGAATATTCTGGTTCAATAGATTTAATTCCCATGTCCAGCCAAGGATTAAGTAATATTGCTCATGGTGAATTCGAGATTAAGTCGGATCAACCAATTATCTTTTTCTATACAACTTAATCGTTATTACTAATAAGAAAGTTGATACGATTAAAAAAAAATTCATGTAATTAATCGTCTCGCTTACTCCCCAAGTTTTAAAAAACTTTGAAAAGATAAAGGGAGCAATCGAAGTCGATATAACAATAAACATCATATTTATTCCATTAATCCGACCAAGATTTTTTTCACCAAAAATTTCAGCCATTACAGATCCAGCAGTTGCACTTGAGATTCCAACAGATAATCCAAAGCAGGCAAACATTATATGAACAGAGAGGGGATTAATATTGAGCTGGTAAATCAATAGCCCAATAATTAGGGGAATATATTTAAACGTTATGAGTCGATGAGAACCAAGCCTATCTACTAGTAAGCCAGCTCCAAAAATACTTAATAGCTGTACGATAGAATAAGAAATAAATGCCTTCCCCCAGCTTGAAAGTGGAAGACTCTGATAATCTATAAAATATTTATTATGAAAAAACACACCTGTTAAGATAAATCCTAAGGCAACGTTAGAAATTAATAATAAATATAATCGATAATCTTTTTTTATTATATTAAAATCACTCTCATTGGATCTAATTTGATTTGCAGCAACATTTTCTTCATACAAAGGGATCATCTTGAAAGAATTTACTAGCAAAAGTGCCGATGGAATTAAAAAAAGTGCCAATAAAGCAGCTATAATTTGTACTGTTATTGTGAATTCAAAATTTAATAATAAAAAAATTACAAAAATTGGAATAACTCCCTCACCTAGAGATTTACCTATACTTTTTAAACTTAAGACACTTCCTCTATATTTCCCAAAACTTTTAGAGATAGCTGTTGAACCGATAAGCGGAATAGTAGATTGACCTAATAACCTGATAAAAAAATAAGTCATAAAAAGTAAATAAACATTAAATACAAACGAGAAAGCAAGAAAACTAAGTGATAATAAAACAGCTGTTAAAAGAGTGAACATTTTTAAACTTGATCTATCTAACAATTTACCAATATAGGGTAAGAAAAATGAGGCAAAAAAAGTTGCAAGACCATAAATCTTAGCAATATCTTCTATATCTATACTTAGTATTGTCTCTAAATCTCCATTAAACATAGAGATACAATAGGTCTGCCCAAAGCCTGAGAAAAACCCAAGGATAATCGTAAAAAGGATAAATTGTGGCTGTTTCTTTAAAACTTCTTTCATTTTATAATAGTTAAGTAGTGAAAATTATTAACAAGTTACTTTATGAATTCTATAGTCCTCTAAAAAGTGAGAGTCAAAGGATATTTTTTATAGATTTTCTAAGATTCAGTGCCATTATATTAATGATTATTTACCATACAGGTTATGACCTGAATTTCTTCAAACTAGCTCCCATTAATCTTCGTGCCCCTTTTTGGTATTACCTCCCTCGAGTCATTGTCCCTTTGTTTCTCTTCTCAAGTGGAATCAGTCTTAACTATAAGGCTAAAAGAGGGTCCATAAGCCACAACTTTACTCTTTTAAGATTCAGAATCTTTAAGATTGGATTTTATGCCCTTTTAATCTCCATCTCTACTTATTTTCTATTTCCAAAGAATTGGATATATTTTGGTACCCTTCACTGCATCTCCAGCTGCTCACTAATAGCTTGCTTATTTTATGGCCTTTCATGGCAACCTCTTATGACAGGAATCTTAATTCAATTAAATTATTTCTTGAATATCATTCCCTTTTCAGATCCTATGGACTCGATTCAAATAAAATCTATTGACTACATCTCACTTTATCCATGGGCCGGAGTCTTTTTAATTGGCATGGGATTATCTTCTTTTTTGATTAAATCACTTTCAGCTTACAAATGTCCTCATAAACTTAGATTGATAAGTTATATATCCCAAAAATCTCTTCCTATTTATCTCCTCCATCAAATCATTATTTTTGGAATACTTTTTGGAGTTTCAAAACTTGTTTAATTACCTTTTAAATACTCTCCTGATATAATATTAATCTGTGGAGATATTATATAAAATTGAAAGATTTATCGGACAGGTTAAATTTGCTGTCATTATAATTCTAATTTTTACTGCTTATTTGATTTATGGAACTTTCCAAGAAAGCTATCACGGTGCTGAATATGCCAATAGGCATGTTTATAAATCTATAGGATTTATGCTTGTTCAGTTTTTAATGTTTATCAGTATTTTTAACGCCACGCTTTTTCGTCTCCCATTTAGAAAAAACTTAAGTGGATTTTATGTCCTTCATTTAGGATTATTATTACTTTTTATCGGGTCATTTGTTTCTTATCATGCTGGGATTGACTCGAGTATTTTGTTATCTCCTAACACTCCATCACAACATATTCTTAGCCAACAAGAAGATGAATTAGTCTTTACCTCTCCCAAAAAACAAGTGACTATTCCCATGCCTTTTTCTTCATCTCAAAAACTCATTGACCAAACGATAGGAAAGGTGACCATTAAAGAATATCTACCTTTTGCTGATGAAAAACTTGAATGGAAAGAACATGATAAGATAGATGTCTCTAATCACTCGTCGAGCTATCTTTTAATGAATGATATGTTCACTGAAACAATTACCCTCTCACTGTTTAAAGCGTCTGAGTTTGAGGCAGGCGCGAATTTAGGACCATTAAGCTTACACTATCTACCTTCAGGATTCTTTGAATGTTTTAAAACGAATGAGAGTGAATTTATTCTTTGGAACTCTTTAGAACAAACTTGTATCACTTCTGCTTCTTTCGAAGCCACGAAAGCACCTAATGGTATGGATGTCATCAAGACTAAATACTCTGGGCAAGAAGATATTTTTATTCCTAGGCTATCACCTCTACCAGTATTTATAAGCAAAGAAAAAAAACTCGTTATTAAGCAAGAGTCTCCATTGAGATTATTAAATCGCTCTACCTTTAAAGATAAACCTCACCTTTTTCTCTTTGGAGAAAATATTGCGTATTTTGATAGAGACTCTGAAAAGTGGGTAGGTAAATCTTTTACTAAGGACAATAAATTTATTGAACTGCCTTGGATGGGCTTTAAACTTGAATTAAAAAATCATTTTACTAATAAATATCCAATTTTAGTCCCTCATTACACAGTACCGATTCAAGATAATAATAAACTCATAGCAGGTGCTACAAAGGCTTTAAGAATTGAAATTAATGATCAAGGCGATATTAAATCACATTGGCTCAAATCATTTAAACCATTAAAAATTAAACTAAGTGATGGTGAATATAATTTTTACTTTAAAAGTAAATCTAAAAAGCTACCCTTCCAATTAATTCTTGATAAGTTTAGAGCAAAAAAAGATCCAGGTACTAACCGAGATGCCTCTTATGAAAGTTTTGTAACTCTAGTCGATGGTGATACTTCTAAACATCACATTTTTATGAATAACCCACTTGTCCATAAAGATCTCACTTTTTATCAATCAACTTTTCAAAAAAATCCACAAACAGGTGAAACCTTGTCAGGACTTACAGTTAACTATGATCCAGGAAGATGGTTAAAATATTTGGGTTCATTATTACTAGTACTTGGTTCTTTTTACCACTTTGTTATTCGTAGAAAAATCGTTTCTCTAAAAGGAAAAACTACATGAAATTTCTAGTTCTTTTTTTATTGTCTTTAATGGCCAATTCTCATCCTATCTGTGATCAAGACATAGATCAGATTCCCGTCTTATCACAGGGAAGAATTAAACCATTTTCAGTTTTTGCCTTAGAAACGATGAAATTCATTACTCCCGTGAAAAAGCCTGAAGGAATGAGTAGAGTGAAAGCAACTTGTCTTCTCGCTCTCAATGCTTTTAATCAAGGGCAAAATATTGATCTTCCCATAAAGGTTGAATATGTTGACGCTAAAAATCTTCTTAACATGGATGCATCTCAAACAAGTCTTGTCTTTAGTGAATTAGAAGGTCAAGAAATGGAAATTCGTTCAGCATGGGCGGGCATTAAAGAAAATAACTCCTATAAAAAAGAACTTGCAAAGATTTCCAATCGTATGAATTTATTTAAAGAGTTAAAAAGCGGTGCTCTCTTTTCAGTTATTGATGAAAAGAACTTTGAAAAGGACTACCGGCTGTATGATGCCATTGATTTGATATTGCGAAATTTCGGAGTTATAAATTTGGAACAAGAGATAAATACAGGAATAAGTCATAGGCAACTAAGAAGATTATTTAACTATTTTATCGGAACCACTCCTAAATCGTTTAGTAAGGTAGTACGATTCCAAAATATCTTAAGAGCTAAGCCCTCCACACAAAGCTTGCGAAAGAATAAGTTATTTTATGATTTAGGGTATTATGACCAAGCGCATTTTATAAAGGATTTCAAAAATTTCTATGGCGT
>ENA-ORXM01005419-ORXM01005419.1-marine-metagenome-genome-assembly--contig:-NODE-5419-length-10128-cov-4.108248_pt1 | contig 10128 bp, 7 predicted proteins | sample MGYA00237867_ERZ511480 | MGnify/ENA primary metagenome ERZ511480 (study PRJEB26309, sample SAMN06266103) | marine metagenome | isolation source: Algal blade | place: United Kingdom:Sidmouth, United... | reverse complement strand
GGAAGTAGTGGTCAAAAGAGCATTGACCTGGTAGTGTTCTTTAAACTTTGTTTAGTAGGCTATTTAGAAAATTTGATAAGCGATTGTAAACTTATCGCTTATTGCTCGATGCGGCTAGATATTTCATAGGATATGATATCGACGAGAATTTGCCTTGGCACAGCACTATAAGTAGAACCCATCAACTGTTTCCGGAGTCCGTATTTGAAGAAGTATTTACAAAGGTTTGAGTATGTGTTTAGAAAAGGGAATGGTTTGTTGTCATACCCAGGCTATAGATTCGGCTCTGGTCAAGGCCAATGCGAATATGGATACGTTGGAGCTTAAAGTCCCCGAAGCAGATTTGGAAGACCATTTAAAAAAAGTTCGCGCTATCAGCGCAATGAACAAAGAAGTACCACATTGCAAGAGCAAAGCAGACAAGTCAGATAAAGGTCTAAAATTGCAACAAAAAACAGGACAATAAGTTAAGCTACATTTTTCATATTAAATAAATTTTCTATGTCTAAAGGGGTTTTATAACCTAACGTAGAATGTCTTCTTTTTCTGTTATACCAAATTTCTGTATATCTAAAGACCTCTGTTCTGGCTTCTCTTTTAGATTTAAAACTGTATTGATATATAATTTCCGTTTTTAATGTTTTGAAAAAAGATTCAGCTACTGCATTATCCCAACAGTTTACCTTTCTACTTTGGGTTATATTATTCTTATTTAAAATTTTTATAAAATTACTACAAGCATATAGAACTCCTCTATCGGAATGAAATATCAAATTTTCACTTGAATTTCTATTTGTCAGTGCCATTTTTAAAGCTTCCATAGATGTTTCTCCAACATTCATAGTAGCACTTAATAAATTTTCGTTATTATGAACTCTGAACGACGGTTAATATCGTGTTCTCGATTGCTACATTTTACTCCATTTGTGCACTTATTTACAGGCATGGACTCACCATAACCAATAGCACTTTCAATTCGCTCTTCAGAAATACCTTGAGATACTATATAACTTTTTGTTGCTTTAGCCCTTCGATCAGATAATTCCAAATTGTAATCATCATTAGACCTTGAATCTGTATGAGATTCAACTTTTATACGCATATCTTGATATTCTTGTAATAAAAAAACTACTTTATTTAATTCAATAGATGCATCATAGCGAATTTCAGCTTTGTCAAGATCGAAATATATGAGACCAATTTTTATTTTAAGTATTCCATTTTGTTCAACAATAAGTCGATTTCTTTTCTTTATCCCTAATGGCACCTTAACTTCTCCATTATTTGAATTCGAGGACATAAAAGACTTTTCGGTCGGGTCAAACCGATTCTTTTCTGTTTGAACTTTATATTTAGTTCCGCATTCTACCTTTACATCAAAGACATACTCACCATTACTATTTGTAATTGCTTTATCAAGTTTAGACCCTGCACTATCAAATAAAAAAACATTAACATTATCTTCTGGAATTCCATTTTTCTCATTCACAACAGATCCTGATACATTTTGCTTACAAATGATTTTTATTCTCTCGAAGGAGTAAATATCATCATCGCCAGTACCTCCATCCCTATTCGACGAAACATACCCTCGTTGTGTTTCGTCATTAACTATATATGCAAAATCATCTTTTCTAGTGTTCAAAGGTTTTCCAAGGTTAACTGGCTTAGCAAACACATTAGAATAATTTGATTCAAAAACATCGAGCCCCCCTAATCCTAAATGACCATCTGAGGCAAAATAAAACTTACCAGCTGTTAAATAAGGAAACATTTCTCTGCCGCTTGTATTGATTGTTGGACCAAGATTTTTAGGACTTGAAAAAGATCCATCGTTATTGATGTCGACAACAAAAATATCTGTGCCTCCAATACTACCTGGCATGTCTGAAACAAAATATAGCTTCTTTTCGTCAATACTTAATGCTGGTTGGCCAACAGAATAATCTTCACTATTAAAAGATACTTCTGTTATATCAACCCATTCCTCATTAACCAAGTTTGCATGATACATTTTTAGATGATTCATCCCATCATCATCACGTTTTAAGTTTTTGTTAGTATAGTTATTACGTGTGAAATAAACTTGATCTCCCTTTTTATTGAACGCTACACCTGCTTCGTGATATTTTGTATTGACGTTTTCCGAAAAGGCGCTTATATTTTTCAAATCACTACCCTCCAAAATAGTATCTGCTACAAAAAGGTTTAGATAAGGTTGATTATTCCATTTGTAAATACTTGTTTTTAAATTTAAACTATCTCTGCTTGAAGCAAACACAATTCGATCCTTATAGTATGCAGTACCAAAATCAGCTACTTTAGAATTAATTGAGAGATGCGATAAATAAAATTGAGGTTGTTGATTTAACAATAGGTCTAATTTATCATCATTTTCACTGAGCTGATCTACTTTGAACGCTTTGTTATTAAGCTTCTCTCCATGTATTTTCATCAAGGCTTTAGCTTGTCTATAGTCGCCAGTACCCTGCAGGGCATGTATATATCTAAACGTATATTTCGCATCAATCACATTTTTGTACTTCGAAAATAGTTCACCATACCATCGACTTGCCTGTTCCATATCCGTATTAAAATAATAAGCATCTCCAACTTTCTGCAAGATTTCTTTGGAAGTATCGCCATTCTTGATAATGGTCTCATATTGCTTGGCTGCCTTAACATACCAGAGTGATTCAAAATTTTTATCGGCGCTAGAATATTTATCTTGTCCGAAAATAACCGAACAAAATAGTACAGTAATAAGTGATATATATTTTTTCATAAATTGGGGATGATTAATAAAATCTAGGGGATTTAAGTCTTCTTTTTATAGATACTAATTCGAATCTCAAGAAAATTTCGTGTGTACCTTCATTATAATTTTGTAAATCTGTTGTGGTAAAATCATGAGCATACCCAACACTCAAATTAGGAGATATTCTAAAACCGAAAAGTGCCGAAAATGAGTCATCCCAGCGATAAGCAAGTCCAAGTGTTAATCGTTCTTTTATTAAAGCATTTATTGATAAATCAGCTATTATAGGAGCGCCAGAAACCCATTTAGCAAAAACTGCTGGCTTTAACATAACATCTGGACTAACATCGAATATGAGACCTCCAATTAAAAAGTAGTGCATTCGCTCTGTAGCAATATTAATTTCTGTTGCATCATAATGCTCTTGAGCAAAAAAATTAGGTACTGATAAACCTAAATAACTCTTTTCTGTGTGATAGTAAACACCCGCACCAATGGTGGGCAAAAATTTATTACTTATGTTATTTTGGAATGCTATATCTGGGTTCTCAAAACTTCCTTTTGAGAAATCAACATTAAAAATTCTTCCACCTGCTTTCAAACCAAAAGATAATTTTTTATCCTCTTCATCCAATCGGAGCGTATAAGAAAAATTTCCATCTATAAAAATTTCATTTGAAGGACCTAACCTATCATTTATAAGTACCAAGCCTAAACCTACATTTTTTCTTATGGGGCCATCAATCGCTAAAACTTGTGACTCTGGAGCTCCATTAACACCCACCCATTGTGAACGATGCATACCCAAAATGGACAAGTGTCCTCTTGATCCTGTATATGCTGGATTTACACTCATCGTATTATACATATATTGTGTGTATTGCGGCGCTTGTTGACCATATACTCTGCTCATATTAAATGTGAGATAGCAGAGCATAACTATCTTTATAGTAGTGCAAAGTAATTTCATATTTGACAAAGGTTTGGTATGTATAGTTTTAAAAATCTGTTATCTGGCCAATTGTAACCAACCCACTAGGTTTCTTTCCAATTCAGGTATCTGAATTGAATAGTAGTACGTTCCGGAAGGCAATTGGTCTCCATTGTTCAAAACACCCTTTACGTTTGCGAGACCTTTCCAAGTATTCTGATAATCGGCTGTTTTATAAACAAGGTTTCCGTTACGGTTATATATTTCGATAGTGTTGGAGTAATCCTCAATACATTGAACGGTGAAGACATCATTGAAACCATCATTGTTAGGAGAAAATTCATTGAACACTTTCAAACAAAATTCCTCACCTAAAACCATTCCGCAACTAATAACCTCAACCCCCAGAGACACCATTTTCGTTGGGCTACAGGTTGACTCATCCGTGTATGAAACGCTTATTTCAGTATTATTCATTTCCGTCCAAGTTACTGTGACAAAATCGTCTGTTGCTGTACCTCCATCTGTAATAGTACCCCCAAGTATATCCCAATCGTAACCTTCTTTATCAGCATTGGCAACATAGGTATAAGAACGGCCACGGCATACTTTTTCAGATTCGCCCGTAAGAGTTATAGGAGAAGAACCGTCCTGGATCACAGTGGTAGAAACCCTTAAACGTGCGCTGCTTTCACAACCGTTTTCTATGGCGGCCACATGATAAGTACCCCCATTTTCTATGGGTATGGAAGGGTCTATTGCATTTCCGCCAGAAGCAGCATCATAGAAAACTACATTAGTTTGATCGGTTTGAATATCGCCCACTAAGGGCATATCACTATCACAAAATGTTTGTTCTGCAGAGGTAGTGGTAGGCGTTGGAACATCTGTAATTTCCACACCAATACGCACTCTAGCTAATATTGATGTTGGTATATTTAATAGTCCTGCAAAATAAACTTGGCCATCTACTAAAGCTGTATCGGATCCTAATTGTAAACCTGCAGATAGGTCATCAAAGAAAACAATACCCTCTATGTCTATTTGTAAATCTGCTATGGTAGGAAAATCTGAAGCACAAAATGTTTGTTGTAAATCTTCATCATCAATCAATAAGTCCGGGAGATCTACCAAAATCTCTTCGGATACCGTACAAAGCATGCCTTCCAAAAAAGCCTCAAGCGTATTATCTATATCGGACACCAAATCTATAGCATCTACATCTACACTAAAAGACCCATCTGCTCCCACTAGACCCTCATAGAGGTTTCCGTTTACGGCTAGAGAAATAGGCTCACCGGGAATAACATCACCCGAAACTGTTCCAGTTACCTCTACGGTATCAGTATCTCCAAAAATGTCAATCAAGTTACTTAAGCTAATTAATGGAGCGGAGTCTATATTTACCGTTTTTGACCCATCTACAACATTCACTTCAACGGCCTTTAAATTTCCAGAAGCATTTTCACAACCTGCCAAATCATTTTTTACAGCAACATAGTAGGTATATGGTCCACCCGTTTCGGTAAGACCTGTAATGGTCATTACCCCATTGGAATCAATTTCATAGGTAACACCATCAACCTCCAAACCATTAGTGATCCCATTGGTTTTGGTATCATCAAAATACCATAAAAAGGTTCCATCTATATCACTTGAAGGAACAAGCACTACATTATTGGAAGAGCAAATAGCATTTTCATTTCCAAGAACAGAAATATCCGCAGCCGTTGGAATAGGCTCAACATTTACTTCAACTTCTGTTCTAGGTGACTCTTGTGTACAACCAATTTCGGCAGAAGCAATGTAATACGTAGTATCTTCGGTCAAAGTTGGAGTAGTAAAAGCGTCACCAGAATTTAATGTCGCCAATAAGTTACCGTCTTCCGAGGCATCGTACCATCTTAATTCGACATTATTTGCATTTTCAACTTCTGCAGTAATCATTGTACTTGAACCGGTGCAGATATTTAAATCGTCTGCCGTAGCTGTAATTGTTGGCGTTGCCGGAGCTCTATATACATCATAAATTTTAATATTTTGATCAAGACCAACACCAACCAATGATGACAAACCAACGGTTATGCGATCTACAGGGGTAGCTGGATCAAACTCAACAATAGCAGTTTCACCTGCTTCTAGTAGCCCCAGTAAATCCAAATCCAATACATTTGATAAATTATCCGTAAACACTGGAGCGTCCGTACCGTTTTGACCTACTATTTCTATTGAATTGGCAATATCCAATTGTAATAAAGAAGGGTCAATTCCTATTTCAATGTAATAGGTATCACCAGTATCTTCAGTAGTATCGAAATAAATGGTCTGTTCAATTTGAGAAGCTACGCCAACAGCACCAAGACCCAACTCAGAAAAGGTATTTCGGTCTCCATCTATCGCATACTCCGGGTTCGTTACGCCCGCGTTACCCAATTCCAATAAATCCAGCGAAATACCACTACCATTAAAAGAAGTGTAGCTAGGTGCTCCACATGATAAATCTTCATTGACGTAAAAAACACCGTAGACCTCTAAATCCCTTTCAGCTCCTAAACCTAATAATGACCCGACACTATTGGTCAAACGAACTCTATCATACCCACCAGATGGTGTTAATGCCAAAAAATAATCCCCATCTTTATCTATGGTAACACGCGCCTCGTCAGACCCAAAAGCATCCGCAGCACTAGAACTAGTATGTAAAACAATATTAGAATTATCCAATACCGTCACAGAAAATTCTTGATTACCGATTAGTACTGTACCAACAACATTAGAAAGTAAATCACCTAAACTACCTCCTATTAAGCTTGAAAGCAGATCGTCTTCAGATTCTACTTTCAAATAGCTAGTTGTATTAGCTGGTAATGTGGATGGGTAAAGGAGTTCTAAGTACCCGTCATAAGCACCAATACCCAAAGCTACACCTGAGTTTGCCCGTATAGTTGCACTGGTGGTTAAGTTAGAATCAATAGCGTTATTAGATAGGTCAACCGCACTTTCATTAAAAACAGCATCAGCATAAACTTTATCTTGTGCTTGTGTAAAAGCGTAGAAAAACAGCAATACACATATCATTTTTTGCTTTAGAGTAGTTTTACGTATCATAGGCAAATTATTGTAGGTTAAGTCCTATAAAAAACAGGGCTCGCTTTCAATTTATTGTCTATGCTAGTATATACCTTCGGTAAAAGGTCATTTTTTTCGATGAACAGTAGACCTCAATCCAAAATATGGCTGTGAACTACATTTTATCGATTAAAATATAATAGTAGCACACAGCCTTATCCTACAATCGAATTCCTGCTATTTATTATATTTGGAAGCTGTAGTATACAGAGGCATAAAAAAAATATGACCTCCTATTTCTTCCGAAATAGGAGGTCATATTTTTACAACTAAAAACTACTTCAATACAACTATCTTATTGAAAAAATAACTGAGTAAAGTAAAGGATACCGCTCTTATCTGCAGTAACACTAACAGCAGTATATTGAAAATCACCTTCCATGACTTTCTTATGGGTTGGGCTATTTTTCCACGCTTCTAAAATATCCTCAGCATTTGTAAAATCCTTACCCAGGTTTTCAGAAACGAAATCCGCATTTGCTTCAATAGATAAATCTGAAGCTCTTTTATCAAAATTATCATGGCTTATTGTTCCCTCGGAAATCATATACTCGTTGTGTGCAATCGCATAACCGTAAGCGACACTGTTGAACTCTACTGCATTAAGACCAACTGAAACTCTATACTCATTAACAACATCTATAACATCTTGTTCAATCTTAGAAATTTCAACTTCTTCAGTTGTTGCAACAACCTTATACAATTCTTCTTCTTCCGTAGTTGAAGATGTAGAACATGACGTCATTAAAGTTGCAAGGGCAGTTAGAAGTAAAACATTGAATCGTAACATAGCTTAATAGAATTTCTTTTTGTAATCCGTTTCTGTTACCAATGAACGGCACATTGTAGGATACTTTAGGAAATTCACGTAAGCGGTACATTTTACTCGTTGAAGTGTAAAAAATTAAAAATCAAACACTTACTAAAAAAAAGAGGCCTTTTTATAACGGATAAACCGTTCACTATACCGAAGTTTTGACACTTTATCGGGGAAAGAAATTAGTTGGACGGTAGGTCTATTTTGACAATATCGGTTAGACCCCAATTATTGAGGACGAAAAACACTTTTTACCAAAAATGAGGAAGTATGAAGTTGTAGGAAGGAAATCTAGTTGATGTGATGAAACTATTAGTTAAGTATATTATTAAGTACTAGAGAAAACAAAACACTATATACCACAAAGAATGCGATTGCCATCTACATCACTGTAGCGACAATCGCATTATACTTAAAATTATCTCCTATTCCTTATATATGGTTACATACTAAACCTCAACTTTTTTTCTATAGCCATAATCATTTCATTGGCAATATCTTTACCTGTAGCATTTTCAATTCCCTCAAGACCTGGTGAAGAGTTTACTTCTAACAATAACGGCCCTTTGTTTGAGCGAATAATATCTACACCAGCTACGGCAAGGTTCAATACCTTAGCAGCTTTCTGTGCCAGTTTGCGCTCTTCCGAGGTGATTTTAATTATAGAGGCCTTACCACCTTGGTGAATGTTGGCTCTAAACTCACCTTTCTCGGCTTGGCGTTGCATTGACGCCACTACTTTACCGTTTACAACAAAGCAACGAATATCCTGACCATTGGCTTCCTTAATGAATTCTTGTACCAAAATGTTGGTGTTCACACTTTTGAAAGCATTTATTACACTCTCGGCCGCTTTGTTCGTCTCAGCAAGCACAACACCTTTTCCCTGAGTACTTTCTAATAATTTTATAATCAACGGAGCACCATTAACCATTTTAATAAGGTCTTTGGTATCCATAGGAGATTTTGCAAAACCTGTTATAGGAATATGAATATCATTCTTAGAAAACAATTGTGATGCAAAAAGCTTATCTCTAGATTGGGTAATGGCCTCCGCACTATTTTGGCAATACACTCCCAAATTATCAAATTGTCTAATCAACGCACAACCATAAAAAGTTACCGAGGGTTTTATCCTTGGAACAACCGCATCAAAAGCATTTAAAATATTACCTCCTCTATATCGTATTTCTGGGGAACGGGCATCTAACTTCATGTAGGCATGCTCTACATTAAGAAAAACAATCTCATGCCCGCGTGCTTCCGCCGCTTCTACAATCCGTTTATTGCTATATAAGTTAGGGTTACTGGCCAATAATGCTATTTTAAGACCTGACTTTTCTTTAAAATAAGGCGCGTACATCTTATTAATGGCAGCATCATCAAAATCTTGTATTTGATAATTTACCGCCGAGTTTACCATATACCGCTCATTAATAGCTTCTCTCCCCAAAAGCATACGGAATTCCATTGTGTCCCGATTTGCCAGGGTAAGCTCTACATCAAAAGTATCTTCTCCCATAGTAACAGGCGTGCGTACTACCAAACGCTCTTCAGATATACCGGAAGAACTTTTCACCATTCTACGGTCTACCAATCTGGCTTGGCAGGGTATGGCAATACTTCGGTTTTCTTGCAAAGGGCTTACCTCGAATTTTACCCATTCTTGGGTGCCCTTCATGATAATTTTAATATTAGTGGCTTGTATGGATGATGTTTTAGCCCCTGAGTCCACCCTCGCTTTTATAGCGGGAATACCCAAGTTCTCAAATACACACCATTCCTCACTACCTATAATTTTTAAATCTGTCAAACTATACTTTTTTTCTAAGTTCAAAAATATCTTTTCTTCTATCTTTTAAGTTACGCACCGCCCCAAATTGATTGAGTTCGCGTAACAAATCGATATCTACATCGGCAATCAATATCATTTCTGTATTGGGTGTGGCCTCTGCTTTTATTCCGTTTGTAGGGAACGAAAAATCGCAAGGAGTAAATACCATGGATTGAGCAAACTGAATGTCCATATTCTGAACATTTGGCAAGTTGCCTACACTACCTGCAATAGCCACGTAGCATTCATTTTCTATTGCTCTTGCCTGCGCGCAATGTCGTACTCTTGAGTATCCATTCTGCGTATCGGTCAAAAAGGGCACGAACAAAATATCCATCCCCTCTTCCGCCAATAAACGGCTTAACTCTGGAAATTCCGAATCGTAACAAATTAAAATTCCGATTTTACCACAATCCGTATCAAAAGCCTTTAATTGATTACCGCCTTGCATACCCCAAACTTTAGCTTCGTCCGGTGTAACATGCAGCTTTTCGTAACGCTCCATACTACCATCTCTTCTACATAGGTAGCCTACGTTGTACAAACGTCCATCAATCATTTCGGGCATACTCCCGGTAATGATATTGATGTTGTACGAAATAGAAAATTCAGAGAACTTCTGTACAATAGCATCCGTATGTTTAGCTAACTCACGAATA
>ENA-ORXM01005414-ORXM01005414.1-marine-metagenome-genome-assembly--contig:-NODE-5414-length-10138-cov-3.882218_pt1 | contig 10138 bp, 7 predicted proteins | sample MGYA00237867_ERZ511480 | MGnify/ENA primary metagenome ERZ511480 (study PRJEB26309, sample SAMN06266103) | marine metagenome | isolation source: Algal blade | place: United Kingdom:Sidmouth, United... | reverse complement strand
TTTTCACAGACCAAAATGTGGACTACTGCACAGAAGGCTCAATCGTAACGGACTCTGCTGCACAGCATTTTATCAACTATTTAGCCATTGGCGATGATTATGAAAACGAGTCTGGTAATAACTACGGTTACGGTGATTTCACAACGGAATACCTTTTGTTGACACCTGGTGAAGTTGTAAACATTTATGCTGATTTCGGTCCAACCGATGCTGACAATGCCTTGTATTGCCGCATTTGGGTTGACTTGAATGCAGACGGTGATTTTTATGATGAGGGCGAGTTGTTGAGTCAGGCAATTGATGTTTTAGATATGGAAGGTGAATTGGCTATTCCAATGATTAGTAGTGATATTACCGAAACGCGATTGCGTATGGCGATTTCTCGATTTGGTTATCCAGCACCTTGTGGCGCATTTGCCAACGGGGAAATGGAAGACTATACAATCACGTTCAATCACGAATTGGATGATAACGAAGACCCAGTTTTCATGCAAGTTAACTTGCAAGGACAACGGGAGGGGTTCGTCTCTCAATTAAATTGGGTAACGCAAACCAATTTGGAGATTGACAATTACGATGTAGAACGCAGTACGGATGGTATCAATTTTGAGAAAATCAGCATTGGACTTGCTGATGCCACAACGAAGAATATGCCTGCCATGTATGCGCAAACGGATAAAACACCAGCACTTGGACGGAATTACTACCGTTTGGAAGTATTCCCAACTGATGGTGAACCGTTTTATACCAACGTGGTAGCGTTGAATTTTAATGAACAAAAACAACGGATTACGATTTATCCAAATCCAGCGGATGAACATGTAATGGTGCATGTCCAAGATGCCACTGATAAAGCAGCAACTCTTCGATTGTACAATGTTTTTGGTCAAGAAATGAAACAGATGAAATTTGATAAATTGCCAAATAGCGATATTAGAGTCGCTTTGGATAATTTAGTTGATGGTAGCTATTATTTACATATAACAATTGACGGTCAACATACGATTGTTGAAAAATTAGTGGTAGATAAATTGAACGGCTATCGCCCAGGTTTGGATTAAATGAAACAATGTGGTAGAGATTGAAGCTTTTCAATAGCTTCCAAGGGGTAGATGGAACAAATGTTCTGTCTGCCCTTTTTTTGAATGCTGATTTGGTTCGATAAGCATTTACATTCTTCGTACAGTATTTGTCCCCCTTCGTCCTCCAATGCTTTTTTTTCTCTTATCTTTTCTCTTTCTTTGAGGAATCAACAGAACTGGTATAACTTTTAAAATAAATCAATTGAGAGACATTCAAGTTTAAAACGATTCCGTTTTATGACTTTTCTCTCCTGTCTATTTTTTTAATCTAAAAACTCACTACACTGTTCAATAAGTTTATTTGATCTATAGTGTGCATTGCCTGCGGCAACGCGTGTGGGGTTTTTGAGGGGTAAAAAGCGTTTTTGCAAACGCTTTTTATCCCTCAAAAACCCTTTGAAAAATTACAATAATTTTTTTGAACGGTGTACTCACTTTCCAGAAGCTAAAATTTTAGGGGTTTAGAGAAATTACACCATGGAAGCAAACTTCCTTAAAATTGTCTATGCTCGTTTTGTAAATCAATTTCATTTTTTAATCAAAAACAAATATTATGAACAAGAAGACATCCATCTTCAAGGGCCATTTCTATGCCTTGAGGGATTATTTTTCTATCATTTTCAATTTAAAACAAAGACTTATGAAAAAACAAATTACACAATTTATTCACCAAAAAACGGCAATTATAGTCTTGCTGCTCTTTTTTGGAATACAAATCAATACATTTGCACAAGAACCTACCTGTTATGCTGATGTTGTTATTGACAATAACGTAACTATCTGTATTAACAATGTCGGCTCTGAAAACCCCGCTTTTGCTCTTGGAGCACCTAACTATACAGTACTAGGAGCTCCTGGCGAGCTTTACTCATTAGGAAGTATTAATAGTTTTCTAACTGTAGGTTTTACAGACAATGCCCTTATCAACGATGGTTCTACAGCAAACGATCTTTTCATTTATGAAGTTGGGCCTTCTGTAGAAGAAACAGACGTATGGCTTTTACCCGCAAATGCGGCAACTATTGCTACTTTAACTGCAATTCCTTTAATCCCTGATGCCGACGGATTTTTTCTTTTCGGAAATGTGGCTGGTGCAACTTCTGAAATTGACATCGACCAATTTGCTCCTGGTATTCCGGGTGGTGCTTTGGTTTTTGACCAAGTTAAATTAATTAACCCAAACACTGCAGGGTGTATTGGTAACGCAGGACCGGATATTGATGCAGTTTGTGCATTGAGTACGATTACTTGTGCAGATAATGACGGTGACGGCTTTACAGATTGTGCAGGAGATTGTGATGATAATGATGCTACAATTTATCCCGGTGCACCGGGGCCACAAGTAGTCAACTGTTGGGATGATTTCCAACTTGATACTGAGATTTGTGAGTATGTAAATGTTGGTGTAGAACCAACAACACCTACTCTTGTACTTGCAGATACAGACTTATGCATTGGCGAAGACCTTATAATAACAATTCAAGGACCACCTAATGCAACTTATCAATATACTTTAAATGGTGTTAACGGACTTGGTAATAGCCCATTCGCGGATGATAATGGTTATTTAAGCTTTTCTAATCCTTTATTTAGTACTCCTGCAGGGACTTATGAGGTCATCTTATCTTCTTACACCGTTGATGGTGCTTTCTTAGAAGGATGTACTACTCCTATTGATGTAAGGGTAGAATATGATATCATTATTCCAGAAGAACCAGAAGTAGTCAATTGTTGGGATGATTTCCAACTTGACGGCGCGACTTGCACTTACGTTAATCAAGGGGAGCAACCGGCACAACCGGAAATGGTAAATTGCTACGATGAATTTGAGTTTGATACAGAAAATTGTGTGTGGAATAACGTTGGTGTTCAACCAGAAGAACCAACTGACCCAGATTGCAACGGAACAGCTGTATTTAACGATGAAACTTGTTCTTGGGATGAAATTCCTGATGCAAACTATGATTGCAATATTGCTATTGTCGTTGCTGCGGGAACATTTCCACAGACATTTCCTGATTTTGCCAACGATGCAGACGGAGACGGTTTAGCTGACAATTCTGCTTTTACAGTTTGTGACGGAAGTGATTTTGTAACAAGAATTCAAAGTAATCTTCCTTATGCAGTTCCTGTACAAGCTGTTATTATTTTCCCTGAAGGTCTTTTAAGTGGTGGAAATCCATACCCTGCCGGAACAGTAAATATTGGCTTTGGTGATATTCCTCCTACCGGCTCTGCAACAAATGGCGTATTCCAACCAACGTTGACTAATCCGACAAGTGAGACATTATGTATCGATTATACTTTGACAGCAAGTGACCCTCAATGTTCTGATTGTCAAAGTACACCGGTAAATTACCAAATTTGTTTCCCTCCTGCCGCAGTAGAGCCACCGGCTGAAAACTGTTGGGATGATTATCAATTTGACGGCGCGACTTGCACTTACGTTAATCAAGGGGAGCAACCGGCGCAACCGGAAATGGTAAATTGCTACGACGAATTTGAGTTTGATACAGAGAATTGTGTGTGGAATAATATAGGTGGAGATGTAACAGACGGCGGTCATATTAGTGGCGATGAATCACTTTGTGGTTCTACCAACGACCCTGCAAACATCACGAGCAGTACTGATGCAAGTGGAAGTGGAGCGATTGAGTATTTATGGTTAATGAATACAACGACTTCTACTCCTCCTACTACAAACAACATGAATGGTTGGGTGATGATACCAAACAGTAATTCACCTACCTATAACCCAGGTCCTATTTCTGAAACAACTTGGTATTTAAGATGTGCAAGACCTGTCGGTTGTACCGATTACAACGGGGAGTCTAACATAATTGAGAAAACTTACGAATCTTCTTGTTACTGTGCTTCCTATGGCGAGTCAACAGACTACGAATGGATTGAAAGCATCACAGTCAACGGCACTGAAAATATCAGCGGCAATGACGGTGGTTATGCGGATTACACCAGTATTGTCCTTCCGATTAGCACAGGCAGTAACTCATTAACTTTAACTCCGGGCTTTGCTGGTAATAGTTATAATGAGTACTGGGTTGTCTCTATTGATTACAATCAAAACGGAGTTTTCGATTCTAATGAATATGCTTATTACAACAATTCTTACGGAACTATCAACGGCAACTTCAATGTGCCTTTGACTGCATTGACGGGCGAAACCCGCATGAGAATTGCAATGCGTTATGGCGGTTGGCCTTACCCTTGTGATGTATTTGGCGAAGGAGAAGTTGAAGATTATACTGTAAATATCACCTTCTGTGATAACGTAACTGACGGTGGTCATATCAACGAAGATGAAATACTTTGTGACGGCAATTTTGACCCTGCACAGATGACAAGTAGCACAGATGCCAGTGGTGGCAGTGGCGGAGACATTGAGTACTTATGGTTAATGAATACGACGACTTCGACTCCTCCAGCTTCATACAGTATGAATGGTTGGGTTGAAATTCCAAATAGTAATTCTCCTGATTACGACCCGGCACCAATCTCGGAAACGACTTGGTACTTGCGTTGTGCACGTCGCAATGGCTGTGGAACTTACCCTGGTGAGTCTAATGTCATTAAAAAAACGGTACAAGCAGTTTGTACTCCTGATTACTGTGAATCTTACGGCGAATCCACGCAGTACGAATGGATTAAAAAAGTAAAATTAGGTGCGATTAACAATTGGTCAGGTAACAACAATGGTTACGCAGATTTTACCAATCACAGCACGAATTTATACCCAGGTCAAAACAAAACCATTCAATTGAAACCTGGCTTTTCTAATGGTTCTTACCTCGAATGTTGGAGCGTATTTGTCGATTGGAATCAAGATGGTGACTTTGACGACGCAGGTGAAACGGAAACGCAAACCAGCGGCTACGGTAATCGTTACCGAAATATTAGTGTACCTTACAATGCAGCATCTGGACCAACTCGAATGCGGGTAGCGATGAAATACGGAAACGCTTATCCAACTGCTTGTGAAGTATTTGGAAATGGTGAAGTAGAAGATTACACAATCAACGTCATCGGTTCACAAAATTTAGTGGTCAATACTAACGACGAATTGCAATTGGACGCAGCATTAGAATTGACCAAAGTTAACTTAACTTGGGTGAACAATACTGGAGACAAAAACGACCATTTCATCATTGAAAAATCAATGGACGGTGTAGCATTTTCTACCATGAAAACAGTTGAAAATATCAATACCGAAGCGCAAGCAGCTATTTATAAAGATAGCGACGAAACGCCAGTTGAAGGATTCAATTACTACCGAATCAAATTGGTTTTGGACGATGGAACAACAATGTACAGTAACATCAAACAAGTAGAATTAACTTACAATCCACACGAAATCGGTTTGTTTCCGAACCCTGCGGAAAATGAAATTTTTGTGAATGCTACGGAATTTGAAGGCATGAAAGCACAGATTTTTATCAGCAGCGCAACGGGTCAAGTTTTGCAGCAAATGCAATTAGACGCAATTCCTGGCACAGCTATTCGCCTACCTGTTTCGGAATTGAAAGAAGGACTTTACTTTATGAATATTCAAGTGGAAGGATTTCGAGCGGTGACGAAGCGATTTGTGGTGGCTAAAAGCGGGAATTAATTTTTTGATTAAAAATTGATTTTCAGAGGGTGGACGGGACATTAAGTTTTGTTCACCCTTTTTTAGTAAATTTTAAAAGGAACAGAAGTAAGCAGTCCTTAGAGTCAAGGTATCCAAATTACTCATTTGCCTAATCGCTGGAGTTAATGTTCGTAAGCCAATTCCTACGTAATATATTCTTCGTACATGCTTTAAGTTTGCTATTTCTGGGGTAGGAAATTCTTTTACCTTGTGGACTTTTAAAATTAAAGTCTCTAAATTTTTTAAATTTTCAATTTCAGAAGGGATAAATGTTATCTCTGGAGCACTCAAATTGAGTTTTTGAAGCTTTTTCAACTGAAAAATCTCTTTAAAAAAATTATCATCATTCATCTCATGTGTTCCACTGAGACTAAAATTAGTTGCATTTTTCCAAATTGATAAATCATCAGGTAATTTTTTGTAACCAAACATATGACCAAACCTTGTTCGCTTTTTTGAGTTTACTGATTTTTTTTGGGAAGCATCATCGTCAATACTCATCTCCGTTTGAGCAAAACTTTGAATTGATAAAAAGATAAACAGTTGGAAAAATAGAGAGCATACAATTTTTTTCATGAATAGAGATTATTGGTAAAAAGTGTTATTTGATAAATATAAAACAAGACAAAAATAAAAAAAAAAATCAGTAAAATTTCCATTCCTAAAAAATCACACCTATGCTTTTTCCAATCCTTTTCAGTCATCAAACACCACTCATCATTAGTTCGACCTTTTGAAAATCCCTCTCCTTTTCAACAACTTCCTCTTTCAAACGTTAATTAAATACCCCCTAAATCATTATTTTCTAACCACTTTAAATGAAACAACATGAAAGAAAATTGGACGATGATATTCTCTGCAAAAGAAGTATATCAAGTAAAAATCGCGGAAGACATTTTAAAGCAAAACGGCATTGAGAGTCATATTTTAAGCAAGCCTGATTCGGTAATTCCTTCCATTGGTTTGGCAGAATTATATACACCGAACGAAAAAGCAGCAGCAGCAATTCAGGTATTGAAAGATGCTGATTTAAAAGAATAAAAACAATGACAAATAACGAAAATCAAGCAGTCGCTACCTTTGGTGCGGGCTGCTTTTGGTGTGTAGAGGCTGTTTTTCAAAACTTAAAAGGAGTTGAAAAAGTAGTTTCTGGTTATATGGGCGGTCATGTAGAAAACCCGTCTTATCGAGAAATTTGTACCGGCATGACGGGACACGCAGAAGTGATTCAAATTCATTATGATAAAGAAATTATCAACTTTGAAACCTTGTGCAAAATATTCTTCACCACCCATGACCCAACCACACTAAATCGTCAAGGTAATGATAAAGGAACGCAATACCGTTCTGCTATTTTTTATCATGACGAAGAACAGCGGGTAGTCGCAGAACGCATTAAAAAGGATTACGCCCCAACACTTTGGGACGACCCAATTGTGACGGAAATTACTAAATTGGATGTGTTTTATGAAGCGGAAGCGTATCACCAAAATTATTACAATGAAAATCCTTCGCAATCCTATTGCATGTTTGTGGTGAATCCGAAAGTAAGAAAGGTAAAGCAGCATTTTGCGGAATTGTTGAAGTAAAAATAAAAATCATGGCATACAATAAACTAACCCCCGAGGAAGCTCGCGTTATTCTTCAAAAGGGTACAGAATATCCTGGCACGGGAGAATACAATAAGCACAAAGAACCTGGCACGTATATCTGTCGCCAATGCGATACGCCGTTGTATAAATCAGCGGATAAGTTTGAGAGTGGCTGCGGTTGGCCGAGTTTTGATGATGAGATTGCAGGGGCAGTAAGGAATGTGCCAGATGCAGATGGACGGCGTGTGGAAATTATTTGCAATAACTGCGAAGGTCACTTGGGGCATGTGTTTACGGGCGAGCGATTGACAGCTAAGAATACGCGGCATTGTGTGAATTCGATTTCTTTGAAATTTTTGAAGGAAGGAGAGTAAAAATAGAAGTTTTTAAAAAAAATGTTTAGTTTTGTTACTATAAAAATTGTCAAATATGAAAGATGTACTTTTGGCGGAAGAAATTCAAAGCACAATTAGTGATTATGTAACTGAACGAAACAAACCTATACCTTCATTAAATCATGCAAGAATTCAAGCGAATATCATTTTTTTAATGATGCTACATTACAAGAAAAACTTTACAGTCGTTTCTGAATTGAGTTATGATTTATCTGATTGGGTTAGTGTTCCTGATGTTTCTTTATTGCCATTAACGAAATACGATGCTAAAAATGACCAAATTAAAGTATCAGAACCACCTCTTTGCACAGTTGAGATTCTTTCACCAACTCAAGCACAAAGTGAATTAGTTGCTAAATCTCGGTCTTACTTTGATAAAGGAGTAAAGTCTTGCTGGATTGTCTTTCCAGAATTAGAAAATGTGTATGTTTTTTCTTCTCCTGATAATTATCAGATTTTTCTAAAAGGAGACATTCTGAAGGATAAAAAAATGAAAATTGAATTAAATGTAAATGATATTTTTGCATAAAAAAAGCCCCGAAGCATCTACTTCGGGGCTTTTTTTAATTGCTCATTATTCATTGCACATTGCTATTTCACAAACCGGTATCCCACCACAAATTCATACCCCAATCCCTGATACGCCCCAACTTTTCCAATATTGTAATTTCCTAAAATCCCAACTCGCAACACACCATCTTTAAAGAAATCATTCTTAATACTCATTCCCAATTGCAAACCCAACGTTTGATTAGAAGAATAAATCAAGCCTGCATTAAACGTATCATATTGTTCTATCCGCAAAGCCATATTGAAATTGTTAATATTGTCTTGCGCATAATTTACCCAAACAGACGGTTCTAACGCCAGTTCATCATTGATAATACGTACACCCGCTGTCGCATTCGCATGAATTTTTTGTTTCAAATTCGCCTCTATTCCTTCTCCAAAAGCAGGAACATTGCCACTAATTAATTGATTGGCAGCCAAACCGATATAGAAAGAATTGTTATCAAAATCATCTTCGCCGTTCGTCGTATAATAAATCCCTGCACTCGCATTCGGGGTCAGCGTCGAACTCGTTTCCACAGGCAAATAAATATCCGCTTGATTCGTCGCAATCACTTCCTCTTGATTGATTTGATATTCACTAATTGACCCCATTACGCCAATCGTCAAGCGGTCATTGGAGGTAATCCCAATCGGAATTTTATAAGCATATGTCAACGCAAATTTACTTGCTTGAAACGGGCCAGTTTTATCAAATTGCATCAAGCCACCGATACCCATATTTTCTAATGGAAATTGCCCGTGAACCCGTGCGGTTCGAGGTGCATCGTTGAAGCCTAACCACTGTTGCAAATAGTTGGCGTTGATTTCCATGTAGTTACCAGCTGCGGTCATTGCAGGGTTGGAGACGAATTGGTTTTCCCGAAAATTGCTGCCGTAGGGAAGCTGTTGGGAAAAGAGAAAAATGGGTAAGAATGTTATTAGGATTGTATAGGTTAATTTCATAATTCTGTTTTCCTTTTGAAATAACCCCCGACCCCTAAAGGGGAGTAATTCCAAGATATTTTCAACTGTTCTGCTAAATAATTTCTATGCTCTTTTGCAAAAACTATAAAAAAATTATTTGCTAAAATTACCAACAATGAACGAATTGCTCCCCTTTAGGGGCTGGGGGTTATCATTCAAATGCTCCTATTTTTTATAGTCAATTAATAATCAAAAGTGCCTGCTTAATCTCCGCATTCTGAAAACTCAATACATAGTAATAAGTCCCACCAGGCAATGGTTTCCCATTCTTGGTACAGTCAAATCGCTCACTATCGCGCTGATAATTAACCCGTTCAAACACCACATCGCCCCACCGATTCATCACGGTTAGACGATTAGGACCAAACTTATTAATGCTTGCATCAAATTCCAACACATCGTTTTCTCCATCGCCGTTGGGCGTAAGTGTATTGATGGCAGGAATATTGGCTACAGGGTCAGTAACTACCGCCACGAAAATCGTATCGTAAGTTAGACAATCATTATTATCCAAAATTTCGACAGCATAAAATGTGCTGTCTTCGGGAGTTGTCGTTGGATTAAAAATATTGTTGGCATTGAGTGGATATTCTGCTACTGCCCACAAGTATTCTTTACCACCACCAACTTTCAGTTGCAATTCTGCACCAGCAAATACGCAAGTATCATTCATCACAAAACCCGTCGGTTCAAAAACAAAAACCTCTACCAAAATGGTATCACTATTGCACGAATTTGAGCCAATAGCGGTATAAATTTGCGTCCGTTCCGGCGTCACAATCGGGTCAGCGACCGTGAGGGAATTAAAAGCCCCGGTTGTATCAATCCATTCATATTGGTCTCCCCCTGAGACCAACAACTGAACTGACTCCCCAGGGCATATTTCAA
>ENA-ORXM01005413-ORXM01005413.1-marine-metagenome-genome-assembly--contig:-NODE-5413-length-10139-cov-3.123335_pt1 | contig 10139 bp, 6 predicted proteins | sample MGYA00237867_ERZ511480 | MGnify/ENA primary metagenome ERZ511480 (study PRJEB26309, sample SAMN06266103) | marine metagenome | isolation source: Algal blade | place: United Kingdom:Sidmouth, United... | reverse complement strand
GAGCTTGTATCAAATACAAAGACAAACAAATTGCGGTGTTCAATTTTACCCGTGAAGGTACCTGGTATGCTTGTCAGAATTTATGTCCGCATAAGATGGAAATGGTTTTATCTCGCGGAATGATTGGTGAGGAAAATATGGAAGCAAAAGTCGCTTGCCCCCTACATAAAAACAACTTTTCGCTGAAAACTGGAAAACATTTGAACGGTGAACTGAAGGCCATAGCTACTTACCCCGTTAAAATTCAAGATGACTTTGTGTATGTAGGCTTTTCTGAATAGCTTTGACCAAACTCATGCCCTATGGCCGCAGCTGACAAATTACAACACGCATTTCAACTTTTTGACAGAGCTAATCAAGAAGACCCCAACATTGAAATAGTTAAAGGGCAATCTTACCCAAAGGAGCTCCTATATGCCCAACGAATGACCGAAAAACTAAATTCGTTTGCCCCTGAAGCTTCGGAAGAATTACTATTGACTGCACGTTGCCAGCATATTTGCAGATGGGAAATTGCTCGAGATTCTTACGAAATGAACCGTGAGGGCTATTTACGTTGGCGACAAGAGTTGAAGAAATTCCATGCGCAAAAAGCAGCAGCTATTTTAGAGGAAGTTGGGTATTCTGAGGCTATTATTTCGAAGGTTAAATTCCTGCTCGAAAAAAAACAACTTAAAAAAAATGATGAAACTCAAACCTTAGAAGATGTGATTTGTTTGGTATTTCTTGAACATTATTTTAAACCTTTTGCGGCAAAACATCCTGAAGGGAAAACGATAGCCATTTTACAAAAAACTTGGCGCAAAATGTCTGAGAAAGGTCATGCAGCGGCTTTGAAATTACCGCTCTCTAAGAATACACTCCATTTAGTATCCAAAGCAATTGATGCATTATAAACTATTTAGCAAAAGAAAATTCAGCAATGCCGAACAGCAAACATGAAAAACCGCTTGATACCGCGACCTTTCTACGTATTCGTAAGTGGTATCTGATCGCACTTGGCGGTATTGCATTGACCATTCTTATTGCTCAAGTTTTAATTCAATCCCATTTAAATACCCAACTAAACGATTCTCGTGTCATTAATGTTGCGGGGCGTCAACGTGCTTTGAGTCAAAAATTGACCAAAGAAATTTTGCTTCTCGAAGAAGCTACTGAACCTGAAGTTAGCGCACAAATAAGGTCAGAAATAGAACAAACTGTTGCGGTCTGGAAAGCTTCCCATTTAGGACTTCAAAATGGAAATTTAGAAATGAATCTTCAGGCAGAAGAAGATATCAAAATAAGTTCTCTTTTTCAAAATCTTGACACCCACCATGAAGCCATGGTTAATGCGTCGGAGGCTATTTTATCTCAAGAAAAAATAACGGATGATTTTGGTAGACAGAAATCCATCCTTTTAGAAAACGAAAGAGATTTTCTTCGTTTGATGGATGACATCGTAAACAAATATGATGCGCGAAGTAATGCCCAGCTTCAAAATTTAAAACAAAAAGAATATTGGTTATTGGCCTTTTCTCTTTTGATTTTATTGCTAGAAATGCTCTTTATTTTTAAGCCCTTATCAGTACAGATTCGGAAGACCATCTCTAATTTGATGCAAAGCCAATTGGAATCTGACACAAACACCAAAAAGATAGAGACGCTATTGACTGAAAAAGAAAAGTCTTTACGCGAATTACAAGAATTGAATTTTGTTATTGACAATGCCGCTCTCTTTGCAAGTGCTCGTAAGGATGGGAGTATTGTTTTTATCAGCAAGAAATTTCTCAAACTCCTTGGTATTAAAAAGCAGCAGCTAAATACTCCCTTATCTGAATTACTTACCACCGACGAGGGGCAACAACAATACCTTAAAGAGATTCTCAAAAGTAATCGCAAGAATAGTATCCGAAATGAAGAGATACAGATTACATCAGCAACAGGAAATTCTTTTTGGTTAGATATTTCTATCATTCCCATGCATCAGGCGAGCAAGCAGCAGAGCATCTTGATACTTTGTTCCGATATTACCGAGCGAAAACAAAACCAGCTGAAAGTTGAACAACTGACAAAACAAAATTTTGAAGAGCGAATGCTTCAAAAGAAGTTACAGGCGAGTCAAATAGTTGAAGGACAAGAGGAGGAACGAAAACGTATTGCTAAAGATATTCATGATGGTATTGGTCAAATGCTAACGGCTTTACGCTTTAATATAGAGTCGATTGAATTGGATAATACTGAAAAAACAGTAGAAAAAATTTCCTACCTTAAAGATTTAACTGCCGATTTGATAAAGGGCGTGCGCACGGCTACATTTAATTTGACTCCCCCTGAATTGAGCGACCATGGCATTTTCCCTGCTTTACATAAAATGACGGTTGAGTTATCGAAATTGACTGGTAAAACCATTCTTTTTGAAAACAAAGCAGAAGACAACATTCGTTTTGATTCCCTGGCTGAGACAAATATGTACCGTGTTACCCAAGAAGCGGTCAACAATGCCATTAAGTATGCACAGGCAAATTATATTTTGGTAACTATCAATTTCAAAGACGATATTTTAAGTATCGTAATTGATGATGACGGCAAAGGTTTTGACGCTTCTATTTTGGATAAAGTCCCAAAAAACAATAGCGAAGGTGGTATGGGTCTCTTTTTTATGAAAGAACGCATTAGCTATATTAATGGCCGTTTATTTATCAATTCAGAATTAGATAAAGGCACACGGGTCACTATTAATTACAAAACGGATAAAAAACACGAACTACATGGAGCGGAATGAATTATACCCGGTTTTTTTAAAAGTAAATAACTTAAAAGCCCTAATTGTTGGTGGTGGTAATGTTGCTGAGGAGAAACTAACTTTTTTATTAAAATCTAGCCCCAATGCTCAGGTAGAACTTATCTCTCCAATGTATAGAGACGGTACTATCGCTTTAGCAGAAAAACATGGCATTACAATGAACAAGGGAGTATATCGCAAAAAATATCTAAAAGGCAAACATATTGTAGTCGCAACTACGGAGTTTCCTGAAGTAAATGAAAAGGTATATGCCGATTGCCGCAAACGGTCGATTTTAGTAAATGTGGCAGATAACCCTCCGTTTTGTGATTTTTATATGGGTGGCATTGTGACCAAGGGAAACGTAAAAGTTGCCATTTCTACCAATGGAAAATCCCCCACGACAGCGAAACGCTTACGCCAGTTTTTTGAAGATGTAATACCTGATAATGTAGATGATTTGGTGAAAAATTTAAATGAATACCGAAAAACGATTAAAGGTGATTTTGAAGAGAAAGTAGAAACCTTAAACGAGTTCACCAAAGGACTTGTTGAAAAGAAAGGAAACGATGAAAATTAGAATTAAAGGAAGTTCCATTCGTTATCGGTTGACTAAAAGTGAAGTAGAAACCTTTTGTAAAACTGGAAGTGTTTCTGACAAAACAGCCTTCAACGCTACTACTTTTACTTATGAGCTAAAAGCAAAGGAAGGTATTACTTTCCTTGATGCCGATTTTGTCAACCATACCATAACGCTATTTATTCCTCTTGATCAAAGTAGAGATTGGTTCAATAATAGTCAAGTTGGTTTTCAACATACAATTACTTTAGCTTCTGGTCAAAAGCTTTCACTTTTGGTTGAAAAAGATTTTGTTTGTTTGGATGAGAGGGAAGAGGATCAATCTGACAATTATGAAAATCCAAATGCTTCTCCGGTGGCGACTTGATCTACCATAAACTCATTCATGTAAATTACCTCGGGGCAAGCCTTCGAAGCATTGAAAAGAAATTCACATTTGATTTCGACGCCTGCTTGTCCGGCAGGCGTCGAAGCATTTAAATCTCCATTATCGAGTAAATGAAAGATTGCTTCATTCCTAATGAGAACATTCTGTACGTGCAGGTTATGGCATAGCAATAAGTGTAATTTAAGTAAGTTAGTAACTCGCAATACGACACAATCATCACCCACAAGCTTGCAAAAAATGAAGGATCACAAGAATATTATCATAGTCGGAGCTGGACTTAGCGGTCTAACATTAGCCTACTTACTTTCTAAACAAAATATTTCAGTAACCATCTTAGAAGGGTCAGGTAGAATTGGGGGGCGTATTCAGACCATTACTGGCAAAAGAAATACACCGCTAGAATTAGGTGCTACTTGGTTTTCTGATATGCACCCCAATATAATGGCACTACTAGAAGAACTTGGACTACATAAATATCCTCAATTTGCTAGTGGAAAATCATTATTTCAGACCAACTCATTTGAACCAGTTCAAGAATTCGAAGTTGCCAAATCGGAAAGTCCGTCATATCGGATTGCCGGAGGCACTCAAAAGCTGACGGATGCGTTATACCAAAAGCTAGATGCAAGTTCAATTAAACGCAATACTAAAGTGTCATCTATCGATGAAACTGAACAAGGTTTAGTCGTAAAGACAGCAAACCATAAAGAATTTCTAGGTGACACTATTATTCTCTGCTTACCTCCTCAACTTATAGCAACAGAGATTCGATGCACACCCCAATTACCAGCCCATGTTAGCGCGGTACTTAAAACGGTTCAAACTTGGATGGCTGGGAGCATCAAGTTCGTACTCGAATACGATAAACCGTTCTGGAGACAAAATGGATTTTCTGGAATGCTTTTTAGTCACTCTGGTATCATTACTGAAATGTATGACCACACCAATTTACAGGAAGACAAATTCGGTTTTACAGGTTTTCTTAATAGTGGGGCATCAACATATTCATTAGAGGCACGAAAAGAACATGTATTAAAACAATTAGAACTCTTAATAGGAAAAGAAGCTTTGCACCCACTCACCTATTCCGATAAAATATGGACAGACGAATTTATACTTAATGATAACCCAATAATTCATCGACCTCATCAAAATAACGGTCATAAAATATTTGAAAGTAGTTATTTCAACGGAAAACTATTAATTGCAGGAACCGAATCTTCACCCATGTATTCTGGTTATATGGAAGGTGCCATTATTTCTGCAAATGCAACTTACAGAAAACTCTTCAACTAGGGTATCGTTTGCAATTATAATAGCAGTCAATTCTTCTATGTCAGTAAACGAGAAATCGAATTATGTTGAATATTGGACTTTTTTTGCCGGGATGAAAGGTTCCAAAGAATCCTAAAGAGACCGTTGGTTCAAATGAGAAAGGGAAAGCTTTTGCTTCTTTTTTTTATTCTCGATCACGTATTCAAACTATGTTCGAAAAGTACTCTGAAACAAAAAAGTGATTCACTAACGTGAATCACTTTTTTACTTCGTCGGGGTGACAGCAAGCCATCTATCGTTACAAATAATTGATTTTCAGTATTTTATTAATACTTATCTAAATCAAATCCTGGTATGGACTCTTGATATAAAAAAAGCAGCTTCAGAACATAAACTTTATGCGTTTTTAACTGACATGAATTTTAAAAAAAATCAATACAATATGCTTAAATTCATACCCAAGGATTTTTCTTCCATCTTGATAATTATAAATACAATTAAAACGAAAAATATTCAGATCAAAATGTAGCTCAATAAAACCTTCGTTTTATTGTATATTACTCTGTCACCATCTGTTCTGCTTACTTGTTAGGGTTCCAGAGATTAGCACTTTAGTTGTTAACGGGTTCTGTGATTGTTTTTAAAAATCAAAGAACGCATATAAAAATGTCACTTGAGTTGACATTAACGATTGGTTATTTGTACTAATTCAAACGGCCAATCTATGATTCTCTCTATTTCCTCAATTGAATGAACGCTATCAATTTCGTCAACTACATATTGTGTTTAATATGATTGTTGTAAAGAAATATTGAAATTCTTTTTAAATCCTCAGATGAACTTTTTATCTCAATTTTATACATAAACGCAATGGTTAGTCAGGTTACTTAAGTTTAACGATAAAGTGTAAAGTGGCCAACAAACTCTCGATCGTCATTTTCACCATGAAGTTTTATTACATACCAGTAATCACCTGTAGGCAATTCGCTCTGGTTATAGAGTCCGTCCCATCCGCCGCGGTTTATTACATCGTCCGCCACCACTCGACCATAACGATCATAGATTTTAACCAAAATATCGGGCCAGCCTTCGGCGTTTTTAGGTATCCAAAAATCATTTTGTCCGTCGCCATCGGGCGTAAAGAAATTGGGTATTTCAATGTCTATAAACTCCATTTCTATATTGGCGATTGCCTCACAACCGTTTTGATCTACTACCCTTACCACATAAGTACCACTTCTATTGATTTGGTAGGTATTATCTGAGCCATTATTGTCATCATTAAAATAGAACGTATAAGCTGGTACACCGCCATTCGCAATAGCTGTAATCTCATTGAGGTTATTTTGTTCCAACATCAAAGTAAGCGGATCAAAGGCTTGTATTTCAAATGGAATATCAATTGAACAACCCCCTGAATGCTGTATTCTCAGATAATGTGAACCTGGAGCAATATTTCTAAAGTCTGGTGTTAATTGCAAATCATTGGGGTCTGCTGAATCCAAAGCATAAAGAACATCTCCAATCACACTTGGGTCTTCGAACGTAATATTGATATAATTTTCAGGAATATTTCCTGTACACTCATAAATTGGATCCACTAGGGCGTTCAAGTTAACACCAGGATCAATGGTCACACTTAAATCGAGTAGACAACCATTAGCATCTTCAACAAAGATGATATAAGCCCCAGCAGCCATGTCAGGAAAGGAAAGCCTATCTTGAACGAAACTTGATTCAGTACTTAATCGTGTGCTATATGGTGCTGTTCCACCTGAAATATCAAGTGTAATGGAACCGTCAGTATCATCTTCACAGGTCTCAGGGGTGGTCTCAACTGTTATTACCATTTCGGTTGCAGCTTCAATGGTATATTCTTCAACAAAGAAACATCCATTACTATCCTGCGCTATTACGGTATATACACCTGGCATTAAATCTTCAAAGCGATACTGCCCTGCTGGAAGGCCTTGTTCAGGATCTTCATCAAAGAACTGGTCAAGATTCGGCGAAATAGCGAACTGGTAGCCGCCACCGCCACCTGATAACATCAGTGTGACGGAGCCATCTAACTCATCTACACAGGTTTCAGGGGTTACCTCACTATTAAAAATTAAGGGTTCCGGATTCGCAATTGGAACGAGTTCTTCGTCGGGCGGACAGCCTCCCTCACTGGTAACGCGGACTGTATAATCTCCTGGAGCTATATTTTCAAAAACCACGTTCCTAGCATCTATTAGCGTCTGTTCAACTGTACCATTCAGAATTAAATCAAAAGTATATTCTCCAATACCCCCAACAGCCGAAGCGTAAATCGAGGCGGTCATCGCATCTGTACAATTAACGGACGAACTGGCAAAATCGATACTCAATTCAACAGCTGGAATTTCTGGTACCACTACGGGTACTTGGGTCAATGTTTCACAAGTATTGGCATCAGTTACCCGAATTCTATACGTTCCCGCATCGCTTACCGAAAAGACATTATCTAATTGAAAGGGAGTGATAATATTTCCTGAGTTATCTTCCAATTGATACATGTATGGTGCCGTACCACCACTCGCGGTAGCTGTAACAATGGCAGGACTATCACAGGTCATGGCAGTTGTCAAATTCACTTCGGCCAAAAGTTGGTCAGGACCATCCAAGAAAATAATATCCGTTGTATCACTACAACCCATATCATCGGTTACGGTTATACTATAGTAGCCTTCTCCAAGAAAGTGGAATTCATTACTTTGTTGCGGAACACTTGGGGTAAATTCAATAGTGCTTCCGGTTTCGTCATAATAATTGATGAAATAATTGAATTCTCCTGAACCACCTGCAGCACTCGCTATAATACTGCCGTCAGGGTCATCGTAACAAACTGGTGCCGTACCAGTAGCTGATGCAACAATGTCAGGGGTCGGAGCAACATTTCCAGCTCCATCCCAAACACAACCTTGGGAGTCAATAACCTGAATGGTGTACGCTCCTGCCGCAAGCTGAGTAAAAACATGCGCAAAAACATCGGTAACCGCAGTGGGTGTGCCACTAACAGGAGTCAGTGTAATATCATACGGCGCATATCCTCCATTAGGAACCACACTAATTTCGCCCATATCATTTGGACAACCAGAAGCCAACAAGTCAGTTGTTTCGGCATCCAGTTCTTCAGTAGGTGACTGAATTGTGGCCACCAAAGTTTCATCTGGTTCACAGTACGGATAATCTATGGGAGTTACGCTCACGTAATAGTTGCCAGCGGGCATATTGGAAATCAGCAATGGATGTGACGTCTCATTCGTATTACTCACACCTGCCGTAGTGCCGTCCTCGTTGAACACTTCATAGTCATAGGTTCCTGTGTAGCTTGTAAATGTAACTTCTAGTGTACCATTCGCATCTCCAAAACAGGTGATAGGTGTAGCAGCTGTAAGGGCAACATCCCATTGGGGCCTCGGATCGATTTCATACCCTATCAACTCATAACAACCAGTAGCATTATCAGTTACTTTTATGTTATAAGTTCCCGGATCCGTCAAATTGAAGATTGCGGTATCTGATGTGCTGTTTGCCTGTATTTCACCAGTCTCCAACAGTTCAAATGTTAAGTCGGTAGGTGTTGAATGTCCGTTAGAAGTTACTGTAATTTCCTGTCCAGTTGGGCAATCGGCAAGTCCTTCGGTAATGGTAAGGGTAATGACTGGTAGTGGTTCAACAGTAACTGTGGTCAATGGAAGTTCACAACCATTATCATCACGAATAATAATAGTATAATCTCCAGCGACAGTAACAGTATGGCTTAAAGAAGTACCTGAAATCGGAAAATAGTTTGTACCATCAACGGTATAGAAATAATCTGGAGTTCCACCTCCTATATTGGCAACGTCTATTGTGGCAACATTGGCTGTATTGTTCACGTCACACGTAAACGGATTTACAATTGGATTATCTGCAGTTAATGGGGTGGGTTCGATGATTTCTTCCTGGTCGGTAGCAATACAACCGCGACCAGAGGTAACAGTAATGTCGTAAACTCCGGGTTCCAAACCAGTGAATATTGGACTATCTTGAATCACAGCAGCCGAACCGGTAGTAATGTTTTGTATAGTATAACTATATATAGGATTGTCATTGACTCCCGTACTTGAGGGTTCCAAATTGATGGTTATTGTTCCATCAGACGCTCCGGGACAACTAATGTTTGTCCAATCCGTATCCAACAAGGTAACAGGCGTGGGCTCCTCTAGAGAAATGGGCGCATCTGCGAAACACGACGACCCAGTTATAGGTGTATCGGTGACACGAACAATATAGTCCCCGAAACCTACACCAGTAAATTGGTTTCCTGTAGGTGTTAGACCTGTGTCTGTAAAGGTTCCTGCGTTTAATAAAGTGACTACATTACTGGCATCACCTCCGGTAACTGTAAATTCAATAACACCGTCATCAGCAGCACAAGTGGGTTGTGTAATAACAAGAGCGCTAATTAATAATTCAGGGTCTATTGTTATACTCTCTGATTCACCACAATTATTCGCATCTCGAATGACTACGGTATGTGGCCCAGCACTCTGGTTAGAAAAGGTGTGCGGAAAGCTCGCAATGCTCTCAAAAGCATTTCCATCTAAACTCATAGTATATGGGGCAATACCAAAGTTAACGGCATCCAAGGAAACTATAATCTCATAATTACCTTCTGCCGCGCACTCATCATTTATCGCCAAAGCAATATCTGGTATGGTATCTGTGCCTACTGAAATTTCCAATGGAAGGGAAATAAGACAGTTATTGGCATCACGAACGTAGATGTCCCAATCAAGACTAGTTGTAGGGTCTAGTTCAACAGTATTGTCAAAGGGGTAAACACCTGGGTCACCAGCTCCACGAATAGAAGCTCCATACGAGTAGGGCATCGTACCACCAGTAGCTTGAACAGTAACAATCGCATTGGCTTCATTACAATTGGCATTTACGTTGCTCACCAATTCTAAGGCTAAGGGTTCAGGTGCGTCGATAGTCACCTGGTTTGATCTTCCATCACATTCAGGGAATGCCGTTTCGGATATTTGTACAGAATACGTACCGGCACCTACTGTGGTTGAGACCGTGAACACGTACGGGTCGCTAGCGGCATTATCGGAGTC
>ENA-ORXM01005412-ORXM01005412.1-marine-metagenome-genome-assembly--contig:-NODE-5412-length-10144-cov-2.527863_pt1 | contig 10144 bp, 6 predicted proteins | sample MGYA00237867_ERZ511480 | MGnify/ENA primary metagenome ERZ511480 (study PRJEB26309, sample SAMN06266103) | marine metagenome | isolation source: Algal blade | place: United Kingdom:Sidmouth, United... | reverse complement strand
AAATCAGATAAATTAACAGAACAAGATGCTTTGACAGTTTACAAGTTAGTCAATTCTGAAGAAGAAAACTTAATTGTTCTAGTAACTGATTTTATACGTGTTTCTGAGAGAAGAACAGATTTAAAAACACAGCTAGAAATATTGAATAACCTAGAGGTCTCAAAACAAGAAAAGGTAACATTTCTCATCACTCTCAACTGTAATCTTGAATTATGGACTTATATTAATGATTTAGAAGATGAGGAAATAGAAAAACCATATTGGCAATCTAGACAAGGGTTCTTATATACTGATAGCAAGGATGAACTTTTTTATGCGTTGCAGAAATTAGCTCAATATAAAAAAGCAATAACTTACTTAAACACCTTAGGTTGGGGCACATATGTTCATAAGAGTATTTTAACATCGGATGAGGTTTTAAAGGCTCTTGAAGATTTATCTCTTAGTGAAGTAGAAGATTCCTCACATATAGACCACTTTAGAAATATTTTAGACTTTCTATATTCAAAAAATGATTATGATTTAGAAAGAGGTGCTAAAATTGATATGAAATTCCTCTTTGTGTTTTCAGGAGGTTCATATGGTCCAAGACCTCGAAACCTATATAAATTAATGGCTCAAAAACCGAATGAATATTTTGGAGTATTAAGTCAAATTTATTTACCTAAAGATGATCAAGCTAAACAATTAGAACTTGAAAAATTAAAACAGAACACTTATCATCAAGAGATTTTTAAAGTTAGTTGGGATGTTTTCAATAATTTCAATCTCATTCCTTCTATGCAGGATGACGGAATGCTAAATTTTGAAGAGTTAAATAACTGGATATCAGAAGTTCGAAATTTAGCATTAGAAAATGACAGGGTTGATATTACGGATAGTTGTATTGGTCAATTATTAGCCAAACACCCTATTAATATGAAAGAGAATCAAGGGTACCCAATAGAAATATATAATGTTTTAGAAGAAATAAATAACGAACATATTACGGAGTCCTTTAGGGTTCAAATCTCAAATAACTTGGGGTTTACAAGTAGAGGTGCTTTTGAAGGTGGTAATATAGAGAGATTCAGAGCCAATTTCTTTAATACCATTTTTGAGGCTATTAAATTTACTTATCCAAAGACCTCATTGATATTTAAAAGTCTAGAAGAAAAATATTTGGCTCAGGCAAAATGGGAAGATGAGAATGCATTACTTAGGAGTTTGGAATAAATTAATTATTAGTTAATGATTAAAAAAACAGTTGAAATCAATTAAATACCTAAAAAATAAGCAGCAATTCTCGGCGTTAGGATTGAACGGTTTGTTTAAAACCCTCTACAAAAGAGGGATTGAGTAGTGAAATCTCGACCTGACGAAAGGAAGGTAACGCCCACTTCTCGATACAATTCTTCATACTTCAGAATCACTTAAAGTGACGGTATCACACCAAAACAAAAAAGTCCGAGTATAAAACTCGGACTTTTAAAATATTAGATTCCCGTTTTTACGGGAATGTATCTCAATATTAGCTTACTAATTGCTTTTGAGAAGGTTTAAACTTCGTTAAAACAATACCTTCTACAGCAGCTTCATACTCTTCCATAGTAGGCGTTCTTCCTAAAATAGTAGATAATACTACCACTGGCGTGGAGGATAATAAAGATTCCCCTTTTTTCTCATCAGTATCCCTAACCACTCTTCCTTGGAATAAACGTGTAGAAGTTGCCATTACGGTATCTCCGGCTTCTGCTTTTTCTTGGTTACCCATACAAAGGTTACAACCAGGGCGCTCTAAGTATAACATATTTTCATACTTAGTACGTGCTAATCCTTTAGGTGCATTATCATCAAACTCAAATCCTGAGTATTTCACTAAAACGTCCCAATCTCCTTCTTCTTTTAACTCATCAACAATATTGTATGTTGGTGGTGCAACAACTAAAGGCGCTTTAAATTCTACTTTTCCTTGTTGTGCTTCTACATTCTTTAGCATTTGCGCTAAAATCTTCATATCTCCTTTATGAATCATACAAGATCCAACAAATCCTAAATCTACTTTTTTAGTACCTCCATAGAAAGATAATGGCTGAATGTTATCGTGTGTGTAACGCTTAGATACATCTTCGTTATTCACATCTGGATCCGCAATCATTGGCTCCACAATTTTATCTAAGTCAATTACCACCTCTGCATGGTACTCCGCATCCGCATCTGGTTTTAAAGCTGGTCTTTCTCCCGACTTTAACTCTGCAATACGCTTGTTTGCTTTATCTACTAAGCCTTGTAGTACTTTCTTATCGTTATCCATGCCCTTATCTAACATAATTTGGATACGGTCTCTGGAAATTGCTAAGGACTCTGCTAAGGTATCATCCTCCGATATACAGATAGATGCTTTTGCTTTCATTTCTGCTGTCCAATCTGTAAATGTAAAGGCTTCATCTGAAGTTAAGGTTCCAATATGCACCTCAATGATTCTTCCTTGGAATACATTCTCTCCTCCAAACTGATTTAGCATCTGTTCTTGTGTCGCATGTACCACATCACGGAAATCCATGTACGGCTTCATATTTCCTTTAAAGGTTACTTTTACAGACTGTGGAATTGGCATTGTTGCTTCTCCTGTTGCTAATGCTAAAGCAACGGTTCCTGAATCTGCTCCAAAAGCAACTCCTTTTGCCATACGTGTATGCGAATCTCCTCCTATAATAACATCCCAATCATCTACCGCAATATCATTTAATACTTTATGAATAACATCAGTCATTGGAAAGTATTTCCCTTTTGGGTCACGTCCTGTAATTAAACCAAAGTCGTTCATAAAGCTCATTAACCTTGGAATATTAGCCTTAGACTTATCATCCCAAACTGATGCGGTATGGCAACCCGATTGGTAACCAGCATCTACAATTGGAGAAATAATCGTAGCTGCCATCATTTCTAATTCCTGAGAAGTCATTAACCCTGTAGTATCTTGAGACCCTACTATATTTACCTCTACACGAACATTAGAACCTGCATGTAATGTTTTACCTGGTGTAGTACCTACGGCATTTTTATTAAATATTTTCTCTACGGCAGTTAACCCTTGCCCTTCAATAGAAACTTCTTTTGCAGGAGCATATACCTGAGGAACATCTATTCCTAATGCTTTACAAGCAAAAGTTTGTAATTTTTTACCAAAAACAACAGCGTAAGAACCGCCTGCTTTAATAAACTCCATTTTTGGAGGCGTTAATGCTGTAGAAATATCTTTTACAGCTTCCCCATCTTTATATAATTTTTTCTCTTTGGTATTTATAGTAAGTACTGTACCAGTGTCTACAGAATAAGTTTGTTCTAATACTGGCTCTCCGTCTGCATCATAAACCGTTTTACCGTCTGCATCTTTTTTAGTAACCCAGTTCTTAAGATCTATACCAATACCACCAGTTACTCCAACCGTAGTCAAGAAGATTGGTGCAATACCATTTGTACCTGCAATTACAGGCGCAATATTAATAAAAGGTACATAAGGGCTAGAGCTAATACCAGTCCATAATGCCACATTATTTACACCAGACATTCTAGAAGACCCTACTCCCATAGTTCCTTTCTCCGCAATAAGCATTACACGCTTATCTGGATGTTGCTCTTTTAAAGCTAACACTTCTTGTTGCATCTCTTTATTATGCTCAAACATACACTGTCCGTGTAACTCACGATCCGAACGAGAATGCGCATCTGCACCTGGAGATAATAAATCTGTTGAAATATCTCCTATTCCTGCAACATAGGTTACAATTTCTATTTCTTCGTCTACTTCTGGAAGTTTTGTAAAGAATTCTGCTTGCGCATAACTTTCTATAATATCTTTTGCAATAGCATTACCAGATTTCATAGATTCCTCTAAACAATCCGTATCTGCTTCATATAAGAAAACCTGCGTCTTTAAAACTTTAGCTGCTGCTGTAGCATTGGATTCCTCATTACCTAAAGCTAAATCTAACAACACTTTTACAGAAGGACCACCCTTCATGTGCGATAATTGTTCAAAAGCAAATTCAGGAGTTATTTCTTTAACAACTTCTTCTCCTAAAATAATTTCTTTTAAAAAGGTAGCTTTTACACCTGCAGCGCTTGTGGTTCCGGGTAAAACATTATAGATAAAGAAGTTAAGAGAGTCTTCTCTATACGCATTATCTTCATCTTTAATTTGTTCTATAATTGCGCTTAATAATTCTGCGCCATCAATTGGTTTTGGATGAAGTCCTTGTCCTTTTCGTTCTTCAATCTCCGCAATGTAATCCTTATAAATAGTCATAAAAGAAATTATTTTAATAATGTATTTTGATAAGTGATTTTATCTAGCTAATAGCATATTCACTATATAGCCCTATCCACATGAAACGATCTCCCCAACAAAATTATTTTAGGGAAATGCAATCTTGTAAAATTACTAAAATCTAAAAGTTTTTGGAAAAAATTTTAGCCGCACAACTATTGTTTTAAAGAAAAACAAAAAAAATGCATATGAAAAAACGAATTCCGTATTTTTTAAGTGCTTTTTTTAAAAATATCACTAACGAAAACGTTTGAAACCTAGGGTTGGCACTACCACAAATGTTTAATAATTGCCTCTTCGGAGATGTTTTCGGCCTCTGCTTTGTAGTTTTTTATAATCCTATGTCTTAAGATTCCTAAAGAAACAGCTTTAATATTTTCTATATCTGGAGAAAATTTACCGTTAATTGCCGCATGTGCTTTTGCAGCTAAAACTAAATTCTGAGATGCTCTTGGCCCTGCTCCCCAATCTATATATTGTTTTACAAAATCTTCTGCAGTATCTAAATTAGGTCTAGTTTTATTTACCAAGGTAACAGCATATGCTACTACATTATCTGGAACAGGTATTCTTCTAATTAATTTTTGAACTGCAATAATTTCTTCTGCACTAAACAATGTGTTTATTATTGTTTTGCTATCTGATGTGGTATTTTTTACTATTTGTATTTCTTCTTCTACAGACGGGTATTTTAACTCTATTGCAAACATAAAACGATCTAACTGCGCTTCTGGCAAAGGATACGTACCTTCTTGCTCAATAGGGTTCTGTGTTGCTAGCACAAAGTATGGTAAATCTAGTTTGTGCTGTGTTCCTGCAATGGTAACTGCTCTTTCTTGCATTGCTTCTAATAAAGCTGCTTGCGTTTTAGGAGGCGTTCTATTTATCTCATCTGCCAATATAATATTAGAAAATATTGGCCCTTTTATAAATTTAAAATTCCTGTTTTGGTCTAAGACTTCGCTACCTAAAATATCACTCGGCATTAAATCTGGTGTAAACTGTATACGCTTAAAGTTTAAACCTAATGTTTGCGCTATTGTATTAACCATTAACGTCTTTGCTAAACCAGGAACCCCTATTAATAAAGAGTGCCCTCCTGTATAGATTGAAAGTAATATTTGATTTATAACCTCGTCTTGACCAACAATAACTTTGGCAATTTCTTGCTTTAGGGCTTTGTGTTTTTTTACTAAATTTTCTATTGCAGTAACGTCTGACATGTATTTATTCTTTTACCCATTTATTGGTAAAATCGCAATCTTTCTTAGAGTCATTAACACTTATATACGTATCTTCTATATGCTCATCCATCCAATCTTTAATAGCTTCGAACTGTTTTTCTGTAAGGGCTAATTTCTGAATTTTAATATAGTCTTTTGCAAAATCTGCCACATGCTCATCATACCTATTAGTAACTTTTAAAAGCTTGTATTTTGGAGGCCCTCCTCTTGGGTCATCTTCTCTAATAGGATAAGAAACTTCATTGTCTTTTAAATTTCTTACTTGGTTATATAAAGATGGATCCATTTTTGTTAATTCAAATCTAGAATCAAAATTCGTTGGATTTCTTAACAAACCACCATCAAACTTTGTTTCTTTTTCATCAGAGAAATTAAGAGCTGCTTCTGCAAAAGTGAACTTCCCTTCGTTTATTTTAGCACGTATACTATCTAGTTCTGTTTTAGCTTCAAGCAACGCATCATCCGAAATTTCTGGCTGAATTAAGATATGTCTTAAATCTAATTCTTGTCCTCTAATTTTTTCAATAAAAATAATATGATAACCAAATTGGGTTTCAAAAGGCTCAGAAACTTCTCCCTCTTGCAAACTAAATGCTACGTCTTTAAACGTTTTATCAAACCCTGTTTCTTTTGTAATACTATAAAACCCTCCTTTAGACTTTGAACCTGGATCTTGCGAATACAAAATCGCTTTTACGCTAAAACTAGCATCATTATCATCCACATCGGCCTTAATTTCATTAAGCCTATCTATTACTTTTTGTATTTCTTCTTCAGAAGGTTTTGGAGATTTTACAATCTGTGCTATTTCCATTTCTGCGCCAAAAACTGGTCTCTCGCCTTCTGGAATTTTATTAAAAAATTGCCTTACTTCTTCTGGAGTAATTTCTATTTCAGATACAATGCTACCTTGCATTTTCTCCGATAACATACGTAATTTATTAATCTTAAATAATTCCTCTCTAAAACTAGCCTCGTCTTCTTTTTTATAATACTTTAAGACCTTGTCCATAGATCCTATTTGCTGTACTAAAGATTGTAATTGCCTATCTCCTGTTGCATTTACCTCATCATCAGAAACTAGGATACTATCTTGTACTGCTTGGTGGGCATACAAACGGTCTTCCATTAATTTTCCCAACAAACTACAACGAGTAATATCTTCTGTAGATGCTCCTTGACTTTTTAAATCAATCAATGTTTTTTCTATGTCAGACTCTAGAATAACATAATCCCCAACTACTGCAGCAATACCATCTAACTTAATTCTCTTAAAAGTAACAGAATCTTTTACAGGTTCTATAGCTACTTCTTCTACAACTACTTCTTTAGGTTCTATTTGCGTATCTGGAACTTCTTGTTCTGCTTCCTGTGCAAAAGCAACTCCAGAAAACATACTGCATATAAATAATGCTTTTATTTTATTTATTCTTAACATATACTTCAAATTCTTTTTCTTTAACTGCTTCGTCTATAATTTCTGTTTCCAATTTTCTAACAAAATTTAACTTTCTTCTACTTAGTAAGACTTGTTTCATATTTGGTTTTACAAAAGACAAAGGAGCCACGTCATTTACTTCTTTTACTTCTACAATTTTTCCCAAATATACCCCTAATGCATCCTCCAATTCAAAAAATTGTGATTTTTTTAAGTACTTATCCTGATTATCAATTGTTAGTGGAGGTATTTCTTGTATAACTCTAGAGGCAGATACCCAAATAGAATCATTAAAATTTAATTTTTTAAACTGAACACCAATAGAGTCTAAGAATTTTAAATCGTCACTTTTAAAGCTTTTTAGTTTTTTTATTACTTCATCTTTATTTAAAAATTGTTTAGGCAACTCTACAAAACGTAGTTTAACTATTTTTTCTTTAAGCTTAAAATTTTCTTTTTCACGTTCATAAAAACTTTCTAACTGTGTATTAGTTACCAAAGAATCGCTCCCTTGTTGCACTAAAGCCTCTTTATATGCTCTGGTATATAAATCCGTTTTATAGTTTGCAACTAGAGCATCAAACTCCGCCAGCTTTTCTTCTGGTAGATTAATCTTTGCTTTCTTTAATAATAACTGCTTAGAAGCCCAATTATTAACATAATTAGAAATTATTGCCGCACTATCATTAGAAGAAATTCCTTTTCTTAAAAAAGGAGCTACAGCGCTCATATACAAGTAAGACTCCCCTACTCTTGCTAAAGGTTTTTTCTCTTCTTCTTTCTTCATAAAAGAGCCACAAGAAAACACACTAAAAACAAGTCCCAAACACAAAATAAATTGTGTTGCAATTTTTAACTTCATATTCACTTTAAATAAACACATTCCGCAAAAATAGTAATAAGATGGTGTTTCGCAATATTTTATGTTTTTACTAATTACATTTACTACCCATATTGTATAGAATTACTAATTTAGAGCCCTAATATTTTTGATTTAAAAATTTTAAATGGATAAAAAAATAAAACTTATTTGGGATTTTCGTGGTCCTGCTGCATTAAAAACCGCAGAACACCATGAAATACATTTAAAAGAATATATTACAATAGAAGGACTCTCTTTAAACATTACAGGCTTTTCCTCGCTTAACAATATGCATAGTATTGCTTTTATGGTTGTAGAAGAATCTAATATGATAGCCGTAAGAGATGCTTTAAAACCACATAGGGGAGAAATTTATATTGAAAAATAAAGCTTAGAACCTTAGTGTATCATTACTTTAAAATTAAAAACTACCACTCTTTACAGATACTATTTTATGACAGAGCCAAAAAAAACAAGAATTAATAAATACCTAAGTGAAGTTGGCTTTTGCTCTAGAAGAGCTGCAGATAAACTTATAGAACAAGGCAGAGTTACTATTAATGACAAAGTACCAGAAATGGGTACTAAAATTATTGAGGGAGATATTGTAAAGGTAGATGGTGAACGTGTTACCCAACCTAAAGAAAAACCCGTATATATTGCTTTTAACAAACCTATAGGTATTGTTTGCACTACCGATACAAGAGTAGAAAAAGATAATATTATTGATTATATAAATTACCCAAAAAGAATATTCCCCATTGGAAGATTGGATAAACCTAGTGAGGGACTCATTTTTTTAACTAATGATGGGGATATTGTAAACAAAATACTACGCGCAAGAAACCATCATGAAAAAGAATATATGGTTACTGTAGATAAGCCAATAACACCCAATTTTTTACACCAAATGCGAAACGGTATACCAATTCTAGATACCGTAACTCGTAAATGCGAAGTGGAAGAAATAAGTAAATACCAGTTTAAAATTGTTTTAACACAAGGGTTAAATCGTCAAATTAGACGTATGTGCGAATATTTATCCTATGATGTAAAGAAATTAAAAAGAGTTCGTATAATGAACATCTCTTTAGACGTACCTGTTGGAAAGTGGCGCAATATTACCGAAAAAGAACTTGCAGAAATTAACAAACTAGTATCTTCCTCTACAAAAACTCATGATACTGATTTTTAGCAAGTTACTTCTTTAAAAAATAATAAAATTTAACATTTTTTTATTTAAAAATTAGTACCTTGTAGTTGGTCTCTTTCTTTTTAGAGGGTAAAATAGTTTTCTAAAAACCAAAATTACCATGGCAACGAACAAAAAAATATCCACTTTCTTATATATCACTTTTATTCTTTTGAGTCTAAATAGCACCATTGCTTTTGCTTTTCAAGAACCAGAAACTAATTATGCAGAATACAAAGGAGAGGTGCTAGATGAATCTTCTAAAAAACCACTAATTTTTGCTACTCTAGCTATAGAAAAATCAAACATTAGTACTGTAACTAATGCAGAAGGGGAATTTTCTCTAAAGATTCCAAATTCCACAGAAAGCAAAAATGTTATCGTTTCATTCTTAGGATACAAAACAAAGATTATTCCTTTAGATGAATTTAAAAAAAATAAAACAAAAATATATTTAGCTGTTTCTATAACAGAACTTTCAGAAGTAAATTTAAGCATTCCAAAAAACGCAGAAACGCTAGTAAGAGAAACATTAACAAGAAAAGGGGAGAATTATTTTGATAACCCTACTTTTATGACTGCTTTTTATAGAGAAACTATAAAGAAGAGAAGAAAAAATGTTTCCTTATCTGAAGCCGTTGTTAATATATATAAAACGCCATACACCTCTCACAGGAATGATGCCGTACAATTATATAAAGCAAGAAAAAGCACTGATTACAATAAACTGGACACTGTTGCTTTAAAGCTACAGGGAGGGCCTTTTAACGCTCTTTATATTGATATTATAAAGTATCCTGAATATATTTTTAGTGAAGAATCCTTAGATAATTATCTTTTTAGCTTTGATAGTTCTACCCGAGTAAATGACAAATTAATCTATGTCATTAATTTTAAACAAAAGCCCCATATATACTCTCCCTTATACCAAGGAAAACTTTTTATAGATATTGAAAATAAAATACTTACCAATGCCACCTATAAATTAAATGTTACAAACAAAGAAGCTGCATCTAGAATGTTTGTTCGGAGAAAACCAAAAAACGCTAAAGTATGGCCTACAGAAATAGCCTACAGAGTAGACTACAGAGAAAAAGAT
>ENA-ORXM01005411-ORXM01005411.1-marine-metagenome-genome-assembly--contig:-NODE-5411-length-10146-cov-4.325951_pt1 | contig 10146 bp, 8 predicted proteins | sample MGYA00237867_ERZ511480 | MGnify/ENA primary metagenome ERZ511480 (study PRJEB26309, sample SAMN06266103) | marine metagenome | isolation source: Algal blade | place: United Kingdom:Sidmouth, United... | reverse complement strand
CAATAATAGATACCTACGAACTCGTTTCTAGCGGAAACTTAATTCCTGTTGACAGAAACTTTCCAAACAACCCACACGGTTTGTTGATTACAAACTATTTCGAGAACACCTTAAAAAAATTAAACGATGAAAATTAAGCCGATAATCGGCATTTAAAAACCACTATTATGAAAGTAGAAGAAAATAAAATTGTATTTGCAGCTGTATTAGCTGTGATTTTCATATTCCTGATTTCCTATTCCATAATGGTAATGGGCGATGATAAAAGTGATAATGAGAACCTAAATCAAACTTTAGTACCAGACTTGGACGAAAACCAAAAAGAATACGATTCTAAACTGGATGCCATCAACGATTTAAAGGAAGTGCGTGAAAATAATGCACCGAGCATTTATGATGAAAAACTAATTGACTCTTTGGGCTTTTATGACCCAGACCTTCCGGAACGTGAAAAAGAACGCATTGTTGACAGCATTTACGATGCTGGCAAGATTCAATATTCAGAGAGGCGATACCAAAACCTTGGACAACGGAAAATTGCTCAAAACAGAACGAAACAAATTGACTCTACTGAAATTAAAAGAGAACTAAAAATTGAAGCTAAAGAATTGGGGCTTGAGCACCAATTGTTCTTTGCCGCTGCACCTAAACCTAATGAAATTTCAATTATTGGGAATACGGATGCAACCGTTTATGTCGTCGTCGATGGCGACCAAATCGTAACGGCAAATACTAGATTAAGAATGCGGCTTACTAAATCCGCAACTATCAATGGTAAGCTGATGCCAAAGAATACATTCGTTTTCGGGTTTATAAGTTTTCAGCCAAATCGTGCTTTAATCGAGATTGAAAACATAAAGCATCATCCAACAAAGCTTAAAGCATTTGACTTGCAAGATGGAAGCGAGGGCATTTATGTCGAGAATAACTTTAGAGCGGAAGCAACAAGGGAAGTACTGGATGATGTCATTGGTGATATCAATATTCCTAGTGTTCCACAAGTTGGCGGACTTACACAAGTATTTCGGCGTTCCAATCGAAGGGTAAAAGTAACCGTCCTGAACAATTACAGATTAATTCTAAAACCAAAATTATGAGAACCCTATTTTTAATATTGATATCATTGATTTCTGCTTTTGCTAAAGCGCAAACAAGCACGGCACTAGACACAATTTACGCAAACGACACTAAAAATGTAGCACTCTTTTTTCCAGAACCTATACGACAGGGCATAACCGGCTCAGATAATTTTGTCTTTACCTACAATCGTGAAAAAGAACAGTATTTCGGATTACTTCAGGCGAAGCCTGGAAAAGAAAGTAATCTACTGGTAATCAATAGAAATGGTGCAATTTTTTCGTATATTGTAAGATATAAAAAGCAGCTATCAAAGCTCAATTATTTCATTCCATTATCAAATAGTATTGGGAATGAAAAACCATTAGTAACCGATTCGATTCAGGTTGTAACTTCTGAAAACAAAATAGATAACAGAACCTACTATTATCAAAAATTCTGCTCCTATCTTCTTAACAGAAATCAACGTATTGGTCGGATTAAGAAGCGAACACAAGGCATTGTCTTGAATGTTGAAAATGTTGTTTTTGATAAAGAAGAACTCTACTTCGTTGTCCAGATTGAGAATAATTCTACGATGGATTACGATTTGAATTTCTTGAACCTCTCAATCGAAACTCGACAAAAAGGGAAAAAGAAATCTTTGCAGAGTTTGTATCAAGAGCCTATTTACAAGCATCATCTGCCTTCAAAAATTGCAGAAGGTAAAATGGTACGGTTTGTTTATGTAATGCCCAAATTTTCGTTATCGAATGACCGTAGGGCAATTTTGGAATTGAACGAAAAGGATGGCGAACGCAATATAAAACTGAACATATCGCATAGATATATCAATAACCCAAATTAATAATATTATGAAAAATTTAGTCTTTTGCTCACTCGTACTTTTATTCATTTCTTGTTCTGAAACCAAGAATATGTCGCCATCAGAAACCACTAAGATTGTGGTAGAAAGTTTTTATGCTAAAGATAATAGCACTTTAAAAAAACATACAACTTCCGACGGCTATGATAGTTTAATAATGATTCAGGGTTTAGTGCCAGACGCAGATAATGATGCAAGTGTTACAATATCAGATGAAGTTATCGAGACCGATATTGCGTGGGTCAAATACAGTTCTAATTATGATAATAAGCCTGGCATCTTTAAACTCGTTAAAGAAAATAACCAATGGAAAGTGACTAATAAAGGTCCTAGGGAAAAAGGGCCTTTTTAATGGTTAGTCTTTCAATTCAACACTAACATAATCAAAATCGATTTTTAATTTTTTCTGTATAAAATTCAAATAATCACTTTCATCTTGGTTAGGTGGGTACTGCCCAGCAATGAACAATAATTTTGTTCTGTCGTCATCGTCCTTTTGCATATATGATATGATTTGACCTAGACCTTCTCTGATGCAATCAGAGGCGAAGGCCGATGACTTTACTTCGTAAAAATAAATTTCATTTTCTAATTTAACTTTAACATCAACGTAGTTTTCCTCCAGCACAACATTGTCTTTTCCGTATTTCTTTTCTAGTTTCTTTTGTAAAACTTCTTGAATCTTATTGTGCTTTTGCTCTGCAATGTAGCTAGTGCTTCCTTTTCTTTTTTGTTTTGCAGAATTTCTCGAACTGGTTCCCTTTCTCTTAGTTTTTCTCTTTTTTCCAGTATTAGTTGTTTTTCCATTATCTCTACCATATTTCTCATACAAAAAATCAGCAAACTGATATATTGATAAATGGGATGGTTTATTGGCAATAATTAAATTCTGAATTTGAGAGGTCTTGGTTTTTCTAGTAACATTTAAGCCATAATGTTCAGCAATTTTATGTAGTACAGCTTTCTTGAATATTGGAATTAGTCTTTCGTTAGAATAGAGATATGCAATTTTCCATTTTACAAAAAGAGTTAAATGCAAATCATCAATTTTTTCAAAGTCTCCCTTTTCGGAATAGTCAATAATCTTTAAGATTTCAGCTTTTACATTTTCAAATGCTTCTTTTCTATTCTCTCCATAGTAACGTTGCCAGGAATAAAGATTGTCGTTTATTAAGTTTTTTGGATTTGCATTTGGGTCACTTCTTTTATAAATTCCAAACTTGCTAGAGTTTATGCCCTTAATACTGCCAAGAGCTCTAGTTTTAGTTTCCAACCATTGACAGAATGTGTTTTTATCTCCAACTGACACATATTGGTTCAGTTCCATAGATTTTATTGCTTCGGTGTCCCACCTGTCGAGAAATTCGTAGAGTATTTCCCTTGATAATTCAGTATTATTTTCCAAATGAAATTAAAGTATTGTTTAAAGTATTTCTAGAGGATAAAATTGATGAACTTTTAGGCACTATTTAAAGCCGTAAAATCAAACATAAAATGTTTTATTCTCATATCGTCAGGGTGCTCTGATTCATAATGCGTATCGTGTAAGTGATATGGCTTAGGCTTTAAAAACTCAGGCTCTCTATCATCTTTCTTTAGAAGCTTGTTTATACCGTACACAGTCTTATGTAAAGCTCCTTCTAGGACATATCCAAGTAGGCATCCGTTCTCATATTTTTCAGAAACAAAACTGTTAATTCCGGTATCAATATAACGTCGTTTTAAACCAGAATCTTTTTCCTTAAGACTTTTGGCTTCCATATGGTATTCATACTCTAAAGATGAATTTATGGTTACCAATCTAAGGTCTATCCTAGGCAGTTTCGCTGCAAAACCCTTTTCCTTTTTTATACCATCTTTTGGTAAGTGCTGCTCAACATTCGTAACTATACTATACTTTAATCTTAGGGGGTTTTCCTTAATGTGTTCGTGCAATTCCGAAGTAATGTCATTTTCATCCCAGTTGAGTTTGATTACCTTGGCTTCCATAGCTGAAACATAAGATTCTGTTATCAGCTGAAAGCATTTTTCTTCAAAGCCTCTTTTGAAGCTGGCAACTATTACTTTGTTTAATCCCATCTACTATACTTCATTAAGGATTTCCAGTATTAATTCTGAAGCATCTTCAATCGCCATCGATTGAGTCCAGAATCGCCTCTGATTGGGACGAACAATAAAAATCTCGTTGCCTGTTTTATAATTTAATTTTTTTCTGAAATAGATATTGGTTGCTTTCTTTTGCCATAGTATTTTATCAAGTTGTCTCAGTTCCTTATCTAAATTTTCCTTGGATTTTATTACACCGCCTTCGCTAGTTCCAAAAGACAATTTAATCATCATCAATGGTGAAAAATAGGGCATTTTAAAAGTCGTAGCGCTACAAAATAATTCTTGATTATTAAGAAATTCATTCATTTCTGAAGAAATCCGTTTTGCGTAGTCAGTTACATCTGTTATAGGTAATAGAGCTTTTGATTTCTGTTTGTTTTCGAATAGGTCAAGACTGTATTCCAGACTGTCGTTTATTATGACCATTTCTCTATCAGTCATTCCCAAAACATCTTTCAAAATTACTTTGTCAATCTTTTCTTCTAATTGGGAATAATCCTTTTTGAGAAAATTCGATTTAATTCCACTCATAATCTCATCAAAATGCCCTACAATTTTTGATAAGTTCTTTTGATTGAGCAAATTTATAATTGCCGGGGTATCCATCACTTCATCCATAAAAATTTGCTCTCTTTCTATCCCCCAAGAAGAACTAACCATAAATAGAATATAGGTAGTTATTTTTGAGTTGAAAATGGCAGCTAAAGCTTTCTTTTTATCACTCTCAACATTGCCATTAAATACATAACAGGCTGTTGTACAAAATGCGAAGTAATCAATATATGATGCGGTTAGCTTTCTATTCTTTTGTCCTTTTTTGAATAAAACAAACGGTGGTTCAAAAAGATTTTTGTCTATATTTCTAAAATACTTTCCATTCTTTTGCAAGGCATCACTAGGTGTGTAAAATCTTTGAATGTACCTTGAATTAATTACTTGCTCCGGAATAAAATCTTGATGCTCTCTATCTCCATTTAGTCCAGCTCTAGGCAAATCCCAACCATTTTTGGTGTTTTTCAAAAAAGCGTCCATTGAGACGGTTTTTTTTGATATTCTCTTGATAATATCGAAATCGCTCATTCCTCCCCACATAGCAACCTTCCAAATTTTAGTGGATGGTTTTTGACATTCCTCTCTAGGAAGATATTTTAAATCAGTACTATCAATACTTACACCTTCAATGACATTTGACTTTATATATGTTTTAGGGGCATAGTAAATAATTGTATCTGACTTCTTTTTAGGGGCATTTTTTCTATAAAAAATCACGCTAATTGGTCCAGTCGCCGAGCCAAATAACTGACCCCCAAAATCCTCTGGCACTTTTCTTAGAATTGAAAAATTATATATCTTTTCTACATAACATTCATTAAAAAGCCACTCTCGAAAGGCCTGATATTTACCATTAGTATTTGTTAATACTTTAGTGTTGAATATCAAAGCAATTTCGCCATTCTCTGAAATTTTGGTTGCCTTGTGTAAAAATGGTAGAACCATTTCTTTAGCGAACCCAAATTTATCACTATAATCTCGAATAGATTGGGATAGATTCTTAGTACCAAAAGGCGGGTTTCCCACCACCAAATCAAAATCAATTTGTTCTACTTCTGGATTTTGCTGAATAGTATCACTTCGGAATAGATTATTGCCTTGTTCTTCCAGAGTATCGTCCGAAGGGTCATTTATCAGATATGGTAAGCGATAGTCTTTATTTTGCCAAATCGTCTTAGGATTCAAGTTATCTACCAAAGCCAGATAAAGACTAAAAGCTGCTACCTTGATGGATTGAGGGTGTATCTCTATACCAAATATATTATCCGTTAGTAGCTTCTTCAGTTCGTTAAAATCTGTAAGCTTTTCTGAATTTGCATTTTCGTGACGTTTGACCAGACGTTTAAAACTTTCAACCAAAAAAATCCCCGAACCACACGTTGGGTCTAACACCTTAATATTAAATTCTTTTTCTGTCCTAGAGATTGGTAATTTCTCATTCAATATGAGTTCAACTAGGGAAGGTGGTGTGTAATAAGTACCAGTATCTTGCTTTAAAGTAGGGTTTATTTCAGCTAAGAAATTCTCATAGATTTCACTTAACAACTCTATTTGAATAATGCTAAAATCGAACAGGCGTAAATCTTCAAAAAGATTCTGTTGAATTGAATTATTATTACCGTTGATAAAACACTTTTTGACAATTTGTAAGTGCTCTCTAGAGATTGATTCATTTCTATCTACCGTAAAAACATTACCGTTGAAGTATTCTTCTAGTTTTTGAAAAAGAGAATACGTTTTATCTGCATCGTCCAAAATATCGAAATAAGACTTTGCTCCATTTTTTATTTCTGAATAGAATTTTTCATCAGTTGCGCCTCTGTCCTCTAGGTACAAAAGAAATAGAGAGCGCATTATTATCTTATGGATAAGGTTAATTTCTAACCCTTCTTCTTGTAATTGCTTGGCAGTATGGGTAAGGCTCTCAACAAGGTATTTATCAACCCTTCGTTGAAGGCTAATTTTCTTTCTTATCTCATAGGCTTCTTCCAATGTCCATATGATGCCAGTATCAATGGCAACGGTAGAAAAAAGGTTTTGAAGCTGTTTAAGTTTGGTTTTATCCTTGAACTTATAAGACTCAATTTCGAGTGTTTTAAGCTCTTTCTTATAGTCAAAATCATCTGATTTGATTATAAGAGGTTTCTCAGCACAATTGTAAATACGGATTTCAGTTTCCGAATAAACGTATAGAAAAATTACCTTTTTGAAGTTCCAGATTTTTTTTTGAGTCTTTGCAACTTGATGAAGTGCACGGTCATCAAATTTTTCAACTTTTTTTAAAAAAACCGCAGGATAACTATTATGATTTTCGTCGGTACTGAAATAAATTTCATCAATACCGAAGTCTTTCACTTGGTTGATTATAACTAACTGACTTTCAGAAATTTGATTAGATTCCGAAGTAACAGAGACGGCCTTGTCCAAGCCTAGATTTTCTATTATATCAAAATCAATCATATCGAAAGTTGTCCAAAATATCTGATAGTTAGTTACATACTAAATTAATTCCAAAGGTACAAATGATTTTGCGATTTTGATAATCGAAGTTTTACTATTATTTGGACATATTCCAAAAATTTGGATAAATCATTCATTTGCTTCACAAACGAATTCATTAATAATATTATTATTCGGGCCTTAATTAACTTCAGTAAAGAAATGTTACTCAAATATCGACTTCGCTTCCTCGTAAACTCTCTCAAAATTAGCCTCTAAATCAGCCAGAGAAAACGGTTTTGAGACCTTCGGTAATTCTCTTTGAATATTAGCCAATTTAAACTGAACTTTCTTATCTTTTCCATCGGCATAGGTAATAAACTCGCCTTGCTTTAACCTAAAGAAAACATCTGCTCTAATTTTCGGAATTTCCTTTTCTCCAGTCGTAACCCGTGTATCAAAATCGAGATTATGCCCACGACTTATACTTTTAGTTGGGTCTTTGATGATTTCAAAAAAGCGTTCGTAATATTTGGCTGTGTCAGGGTCATTAACCTTACCGAAAAACTGATAGGACAAATTACTCAAAATCGCCTTGCTTGCCTTATCCCCATACATCATATCATTCTGAATTTTGTCCTGCATTACATAAATGGTAGCAATATCATAACTACGCAAAGTTGCAGGGATTCGATGCATATTTAATAATCGGATTGTCGGTGCTTCTTCCATCAACAAAAATGAAGGTTTGGAATTCCGAACGCTCATTTGTTTGGTAATGGTGTGAATAATGGTAGCAATTACAGGCGAATAAGACGTTTCATATTTTGGATTGTTTACTACGGAAATTATTGCAGGGTTTTCTTCGCTATTGATATTCAATGGAACATCATCTGCGGATAGTGCCATAAAAATGCGTTGTGTACTAATTCTTTTCAGGGCATTGGCCAATGTGCTTTTTACACCAGCTGTTTGCCTATCAGAGTCCTTACCACTAATAAAAGCATCTGCCATTGCTCTCGATGTGGTATTGGTTTCCAAAAACTGGATAAGGCTATCAGTATCCAATAATTGATAAATCGCTATTAAATGAGGTAATGTACAGTATTTGGGATAGTCGGTTTTTAGTTTCCAAATCAATCCACCTATCAAACCTTCAGCTGCATCGTTAAAGAATTTTGTTGTTCCTGTAGTTCCGCTTTCCCGTTGTTCCAAAAGGTTTTCAATAAGCACCCTAGAAACTTCATTTACGCTTTCCTCGTTCTCTAAATAGCTCGGTGCAATAGGATTTACCCTATGGATGATTTTATCGAAGGAAATGACCTTAAATGGCATATCACTATCCTTGAATAGTGGATAAGCCATTTCGGTCAGCTCAAAATCTTTATAGTCGTGAATAATTCCGCAAAAACTCTCTTTCCGGAAATGTTTTAGAAATCCATAAACGACACTTTCGGTTTTTCCGCTTCCGGCGGATCCGATGACGGATGCGCCACGTTTAATATTATCTAATTTGAAGTTTCCTTTATTCGTAGAAAAACTGACCTGATATTTAGTGTTTCCATTTTGTACGTTTTCAGTTTTATGCAGAAAAACATACAGTCCTGTATTAATTAGCATAAGAGGACACACCAAATAAAGTAATATTGATACTAAGTCAATTCTTTCAGAAGTATAGAAAACGAGAAATGAAAGCAAAGTGATATTTAATAAAAACGCATATTTGCTTACTCGAAACATCGCATAGAAAACAGTACTGGTCAAACCAATGATTGAAAGTATCGTTATAAGATTGTTTATTTGCATACCCACTATATTCCTATTGAACTTGATTTTATGGCCACTTCAGCGCCGCGTCTTAAACGTTTGAAAACCCGCAATGCAATTTGCGCTTGACTAACGGGAATACTAGGAACGATTGGCAATCCCGTTTTCGTCATCATTTTGAAAGCCAATGCTCTTTCGTTAGATGGTAATTTCATCAAAGCAGCAAAATATAGCTTAGGGTTTTTTACAAAATCCTTTCGTGCCTTATAGGTCTCGGCAAAGTTTCGTTTATAGCCAAAAGTCTTGTCAAATGTCTTTTCTGCTTTCTCAAAAAATTTGTCTCTGTCAAAACCTCGTTTTACATTTTTACCGTGCATTTCAACTTCCGAAGCTTTGTGTTTACTACCAGGCGAAAGACTTATAGAATTGGAAGCATCTTTTCTGCTCACGATAATATGAATGTGACTTTGGTTTCCATCTTTTGCCATTCCCTGGATTATCCGTTTTCCATTTTGTTGATGTGGTGCTTGGCGTTCCAGTTTGGCGATTTCATTTTTCATCTTTTTAATATTCCCCTCAGTTCGTCCTTCTTGAATATTTCGAATATCGGTTTTGAGCTGAAGTATTTTTGTGGCAAAAGATTGGTTTTCCTTTATCTGAAAATCTGTTCCCTTTAAGGTTCGTTGATGTTCAATTTTTGCATAATATTTAATGTCATCGACTGTTATGGGTCGCCCATTGATTTCCCGATTAAAGCTGGCAACATAATCTTTCATCAGCTCACGAGTATAGATTTTTAAATCTTGGCTATTATTCTGAAGCTTACGTAATTCATATTTTGAAGGACTGACTGTAATCGAATAAAACTTGGGCTCTTTCTTTTTCAATTTTGCGGTGTTTCCGTCGATTTCTTTTACCACTTCTTCAGCGGAAATTTCATCGCCATATTGATTAAAAAAGTGTTCCATATCCCGTTGTTCTAAACCTTCATTTTCTTTCTCTAAATAGCCTACAAAATCCGCTGAACTTTGTGAGTAATTTGTTCCTAATTTTTGAGGTGTGATTGTGATGTACATAGCTCAAAAGTTTATAGTTGGTTGCTTTGATTTTTCTTTTCGCGAAAGCGAACTTCCTTCTTTTCTTCGGCATATTTCTTTTCAACAATTAAAGGTTTTTTTGCAGGTTCTTCCATTTCAAAAAGGGATTGAATCATCGCCACCGTAGGTTTGGTCTGTGTCTTTTCGACATCCCGCATAATGGCAATAACCGCATTGATTCTTTTGAGAAGTTTGGCTTCAATGGTTCGCCCTGTTGGACCTAATTTTTCCTTTGGCGAA
>ENA-ORXM01005410-ORXM01005410.1-marine-metagenome-genome-assembly--contig:-NODE-5410-length-10146-cov-14.508690_pt1 | contig 10146 bp, 6 predicted proteins | sample MGYA00237867_ERZ511480 | MGnify/ENA primary metagenome ERZ511480 (study PRJEB26309, sample SAMN06266103) | marine metagenome | isolation source: Algal blade | place: United Kingdom:Sidmouth, United... | reverse complement strand
CGGATCATGCACTACTCCTTGCCAACCCGCCGCCCGCGCCGCCATAATATTCACTTCCAGGTCATCGATGAATAAAATACTAGAAGGATCCTCTATGCCCAACTCCCGCTGCACATAAGCATAGCACGCAGGCTCAGGCTTCCGATGCCCGATATGATGAGAATAAAATACCTTGTCGAAATAAGTCGTATGAAAATCAGGGATGCCCATCTCTTTCTGTACGTGTTTATCTATCCACTCTTCATGCATCGCATTGATATTACTGAGCATAGCGATGTTGTATTTATTTCTCAGCTCACCCACCATGTCAAACCGACTCTGAGGCAATTCTCCGAGTATGCTGTTCCAAGCAGCAATGATATCTCTAATCTCCGCCTCAGGCTTGAATTGCTGTAGAGCCCACAAAAAAGATTCTGTATTCAGCTCTCCACGCTCGTAAAGATAAAATGTCTTCTCCAACTTCTCCGGCATCCCTCCAGAAAAATCAAAACCCAGAACATCTTTAAAATTCTGAAAACAGCGCTCGTGCTCAAGGTTGATTAAGATGTTTCCGAAATCGAATATTATTGTCTTCTTCTTGATAAGGTTAGGTTAAGTAGGTTAAGTGGTTGGTGGTTAAGTAGTCAGTGGTTTAAATGGGTTCAGTGGTTCAAAGGCTAGTGGTTAAGTAGTTAGTGGTAGAGCAGGCCATCTGATATCTGTTATCTGAACTCTAATATCTGACTTAGCTCTCAATCAAAAATGAAAAATTACCAATCATAGAATCGCATTCACATTACACTTATCACTTACAACCTTACCCACCTCGTCAATCTTGATTCTTTTTTGCTCTAGCGTATCTCTATCCCTGATTGTTACAGTGTTATCTTCAAGCGTATCAAAATCAATGGTGATAGAATACGGCGTCCCTATCGCATCTTGTCTTCTATAGCGTCTGCCTATCGCATCCTTCTCGTCATATTGACAAAGGACATGAGCGCTGAGTTTTTTGAAAACGTCTTTGGAAGCATTGACCAGTTCTTCTTTGTTTTTTAGTAGAGGTAGTACGGCAGCTTTGACTGGGGCGATGGCAGGGTGGAGTTTCATCACGGTTCTAGTGGACTCTTTGCCATCAGCATCAGGGACCGTTTCTTCTTTTAGATTTTGGCCGACTTGTGATAAGAACATTCTATCGCAACCCAGTGATGTTTCTACGACATAAGGCACATAGTTTTCATTGACGGCTGGATCGAAGTATTGTAATTTCTTGCCAGATAAATCCTGATGCGCTTTCAAGTCAAAATCTGTTCTAGAGTGGATGCCTTCCAACTCTCTGAAGCCAAATGGGAATTTGAATTTTATATCTACAGCTGCATTAGCGTAGTGGGCAAGATTGTCGTGATCGTGGTAGCGTAGATTTTCAGCTGGTGTACCGAGTGCCTTGTGCCAATCCATTCTCGTCTGCTTCCAGTAATCATACCATTTCATCTCCTCTCCGGGCTTGACAAAGAATTGCATTTCCATTTGCTCAAACTCTCTCATTCTGAATATGAATTGTCTCGCAACTATCTCATTTCTGAATGCCTTGCCTATTTGCGCTATACCGAAAGGAATTTTCTGTCTCGTCGACTTTTGTACATTCAAGAAATTGACAAATATTCCCTGTGCTGTTTCTGGCCTTAGATAAAGCTTGCCCTCTTCTCCTGCAATCGCCCCCAGCTGAGTAGAGAACATCAAGTTGAACTGTCTCACATCTGTCCACTCACCAGAGCCACTATCTGGGCACTTTATTTCCAGTTCGTTGATCAGAGCTCCCAAACCTTCCATGTTGCCATCTTTTAGATGCTGGTTCATGGTATTGATGGCATAGTCTATTTTTTTCTGACGATCGATGATTCTACCGTTCGTTTCACGGAACTGTTTTTCATCAAAGTCATCGCCAAACTTTTTGGCTGCCTTGACCACGTCTTTCATGATCTTGGCTTCTATTTTTTCAGCATAGCCTTCGATGAGTACATCTGCTCTGTATCGTTTTTTAGAATCCTTATTGTCTATCATGGGATCATTGAAGGCATCGACGTGTCCAGAAGCTTTCCAGGTTTTGGGATGCATGAAGATGGCGGCATCCAGTCCTACGATATTCGCATGCATTTGCACCATGCTCTTCCACCAATATTGCTTGATGTTGTTTTTGAGTTCTACGCCTAGGGGGCCGTAGTCATAAGTCGCTGATAGTCCGTCATAGATCTCACTGGATGGATAGATGAAACCATATTCCTTGCAATGTGAGATAAGATTCTTGAAATCGATAGCCATATAGCTGTTTTTATTTGAGCAGCAAAAGTACAAAAAGGCAAGCCTTGCTGCTCTTTAATGAATTAATTGCCGCAAGGAAATTAAGTTTTCTTTGCTAGAAATAGGCGGTGGATTCAGATGTCACTCCAGGATGATATGACAATGTTGTTTCTCTTTTGACTTTTTGTGCCACCATATATGAGTTCTAGCTGAGGATTCTCTTCACTTATAGATTCAAATCGTTTCAATCCACTTAGGTTGCTCGAGCTGATAGTGGTGCTGGATTTTATCTCATAGACTTGCATTGATGCATCTATCTTTATCAGGTCGACCTCATGGCCGTGGCTGTCTCTCCAGAAGTAAAGCTCCTCTGTTCCGTCATTGTGGGCATTGCGCTTGTACATTTCAGAGACTATTAAATTTTCGAATATGTGCCCAAAAAGCTTGTGGGTCTTGTTAAACTGGTCTGGTTTAATGTTCAATAGATGACAGAGTAAGCCGGTATCATAGAAGTAAATTTTAGGACTTTTGATCAGTCTCTTGTTGTAGGACTTGTAGTAGGGGCTGAGCTGGAAGATCACGTAGCTGGTTTCTAGTAGTGATAGCCAGTTCCTCGCTGTGGAGTGGCTGATTCCTGTATCTTTTGCCAGATCATTATAATTGAGTAGTTGTCCAGCCCGCTGAGCGCAGAGTTTCAAGAATTTATTGAATTGACTAAGGTTCTGGATGTTAACAAGTTGGGTGATGTCTCTTCTCACATAAGTGGCGAGATAGTTCTTGTGATAGATGCTGGGGCTTGCTTTCCTGTCATAGATCGCTGGATAGAATCCCGTTGTTATGAGGCGATTCAAGTTATCTGGCCAGAGGTCCGCTGCTTTTAGCTCCTGGAAATCATAGGGAAATAAGGTCAGTAGTGCCACTCTTCCTGCAAGTGATTGTGTTACACTTTCCATAAGATCTAAATTCTGAGAACCAGATAGTATGAACTGGCCCATCTCACCAGTCTTGTCTACAAGCACTTGCAGATAGGAGAATAAATTGGGCAAGCTTTGAATTTCATCCAATATCACGTATCGATCATATTCGGCAAGGAAGCCTTTAGGGTCCTGCAGCGCAAATTCTTTAAGTTCTGGAGTTTCCAGATTTATATAACGCCAGTCTGGGAACTCGCTTTTGAGCAAGGTGGTTTTCCCTGACTGTCTGGGGCCTGTGAGCACTACAATGGGGTATTCTTTGAGGCGGGCCTTAAGTTGTTTCGTTATACGTCTTGCGGAGGTCATTGTCTAGTAAAGCTATAAAAAATATTCAATTTACACAATAGAAATATTCACTTTGCACAAGAAATATATTCACTTTACACAATAAATATCTTCACTTTGCACAGCTCTCAGACACAATATTATATGACGCTAAATGGAATTAGTGACTATTCGCTCAGCTCACGGGCTCTGTCAAAAGCCGCTCTGTAGGCTTCCCCTAGCTTAGCCTTGATATCATTAGAACTGTAAGATTTCAGGGCAGCCTCAGTGGTGCCGCCTCGTGAAGCCACTTTGGAGATCCATTCTTCGCAACTGAAGTTGTGCTTATTGAATAGATTGATGGTCCCTTTGAATGTAGTGTAGGCGAGGAGTTCAGCCTGAGATTGGCTGAAGCCCAATTTCTGTGCACTGTCTATCAACGACTGTATGTAAAAGAATACATAAGCTGGGCCAGAGCCAGAGATGGCAGTGGAAGCATCTATAAGTTCTTCTGTATCCACGTAGATGGTCTTGCCGGTTGAGTTGAGTATGTTCTGTACCATGACAAGCTCTATTCTGGTCACTGCTTCAGAAGAAGTATAGACAGTCATGCCAGAGCCGACCTGTGCGGGTAGATTAGGCATTGCTCGAATAATCTTTTCGCAAGAAAGTGAGGTGGATATTTTAGCCATAGGTATGCCGGCCATGATGGATAAGACAACTTGCTGCTGATCTATGTAGCCTTTTATTTTACCGAATAGTATATCAGAGTCCTGAGGCTTGACTGCTAGGATGATAAGGTCTGCTTCTTTGATGTAGCTATCTGGTTCTCCGAACACTGTTCCTACGTTAAGCGCTTTTATCTTATCAGCTTTTTCATTGGATTTTTCGAGGATCATCATGGATTCCTCCGTCACGATGTGGGCATTGAGTAAACTCTTAGCATAAGTCAAGCCCATGTTTCCGCCACCTACTATCAGTATTTTCATAAGTTTCCTTATCGGTTTTTTAGGTCTGCAAATTACAAGATTTCTTGACGACAATACCAAACAAACTGCAGGTTCAGATTGCAATCGAATGGTAGCCCACGGATGAGTACCTATGCGAGTACTCAAATTTTTATGACTACCTCCACGGGCAGCCCGTTTTTTTGTAAGCCAACACCATCAGCTCACAAGAGAGAGAAACAAAACATATGCAAATGAAAATCTTAATGGGAGTATTTGCAATAAGCGTAGATCATCTTATGCAATACATCCGCTCATCGCTCTCCGCAACTGTATTGAAACCCAAAATAGCCTACAAACAACTAGCGTTATTAGGCATTGCAAAAAGCGGAAAACCAATAATAAAACAGGACTACTAAAAACTTGATCAGCCTCAGTACCGTTTTGTTTTCTATTACTTAAAAACACATACCTTGACAATTCAAAACAAAAACCCAATTTGAGCTTTACCTACAACTCCATCTTCAAGAATCGTCCCGTGTGACTAGTCTTATGCTTGGCTAGTTTCTCGGGGGTCCCAGAAAACAAGATAGTGCCACCGCCGCGACCGCCCTCCAGTCCTACATCCACCACATAATCAGCGACTTTGATCACATCCATATTGTGTTCTATGACGATGACCGTATTGCCCTTGTCCACTAATTTTTGTAAGACGATAAGTAGTAATTTTATGTCTTCAAAGTGTAAGCCTGTGGTCGGTTCATCTAGTATGTAAAGTGTATTACCCGTATCTCTCTTGGATAACTCTTCAGAAAGTTTTACCCGCTGTGCCTCTCCGCCTGACAGGCTGGTCGCTTGTTGGCCGAGAGTGATGTAACCAAGTCCCACATCTTTCAGGGTTTTCAGTTTGCGATAGATCTTGGGAATGGCCTTGAAAAACTCCACAGCTTCTGTAACATTCATGTCCAGTATATCTGAAATTGTTTTTCCTTTGTACATCACCTCCAGCGTTTCTCTATTGTAGCGCTTGCCCATACAGACTTCACATTCCACATACACATCAGGCAGGAAGTTCATTTCTATTAATTTCATCCCGCCGCCCTCACAAGTTTCACATCTACCAGCTTTAACATTGAATGAGAATCTACCTGGCTTGTATCCTCTTATTTTGGATTCTGGCAGGCCTGCAAAAATATTTCTGATATCTGTGAAGACACCGATGTAAGTTACAGGATTTGATCGCGGTGTACGACCGATGGGGCTTTGATCTATTTCAATGACTTTATCCACTTCATCCAAGCCCTTGAATGTCTTGTAAGGTAAAGGTCTCTTGATGCTTTTATAAAAATGTTGACGCATTATGTGATACAAAGTCTCATTGATCAAGGTGGATTTACCACTCCCTGATACTCCAGTAACACAGGTGAAAGTGCCGAGGGGAATTGTAAGATCGACGGATTGTAGGTTATTACCAGTTGCACCTTTCAGAATGAGTTTCTTGCCGTTGCCTTTTCTTCGTTGTTCAGGAATTTCTATACGTCTTCTGTCATTGAGATATTCTGCAGTGACGCCATTGCCTTTGGAGAATGACTTGGGCAATCCTTCTTCCACGATCTCTCCTCCGAGCTTGCCTGCGCCAGGGCCCAAGTCTATTAGATAGTCGGAAGCGAGCATGATATCTTTGTCATGTTCTACAACGACTACTGTATTACCGATATAAGTGAGATCTCTCAACGCCGTAATGAGTTTCTGGTTGTCTCGCTGGTGTAGACCTATGCTCGGCTCATCCATGATGTAAGTGATACCAGAGAGTTGCGAACCTATTTGTGTAGCCAGTCTGGTCCGTTGTGATTCTCCTCCTGAAAGCGTCCTTGTTGGCCTATTGAGTGACAGGTAGTCGAGCCCTACATCGAGCAGAAATTGCAGGCGCATTCTAATTTCCTTGAGAATGTCCTTGGCGATCGTGTTTTGTTTCTTGGTAAGTTTTTTCTCTATTGTTCTGAACCAGTCTTGTAATTCATTCAGATCCATTGTGGCCAATTCCCCGATATGTTTCTCGCCTAGTTTAAAATGCAAGGACTCTGGCTTTAATCTGTAGCCTTCACAAGTCGGACAAGTAATGATAGTCATAAAGTCTTCTGCCCACCGTCTTATTTTTTCGGAAGTGGAAGTGGATTGCCATCTATGCAGCATATTGATCAGGCCTTCTTGGCTGAGGTTGTAGACAAAATCATTTTTGGAATAACCCATGGCAATGCCGAGTTCTTCCCCGCCTTTCAGTATGACTGCCAGCCCTTTCTTTGGAATTTTTTTTACAGGTGTGGAAAAACTAAATTTATATTTTTTTGCGATAGCCTTGAGCTGCTTGAAAGTAAAGTTGTCTCTCACTTCTCCAAAAGGCACGATGCCGATATTGTCTATGCTTTTACTATCATCAGGTATGACCTTTTCCATGTCCACCTCATGGCAATTGCCTAAGCCTCTGCACTTGGGGCAGGTGCCGTAGGGAGAGTTGAAAGAAAAAGTATTGGGAGAAGGCTCTTCATAAGAGATGCCAGTATCAGGGCACATCAGACGCTTGCTAAAAGGCTTGGCCTCATTTGTGTCCACATTCAGTATCTGGATGAAATCTGGTGACTGCTTGAAGGCGATCTCCAAACTGTCGGCAATTCTATCACGCTTGTCCTTGGTAACCTTGATACGGTCTATGACAATTTCTATGTCGTGGACTTTATATCTATCAAGTTGAAGGCCAGGTTTCAGGTCGAGGATTTTGCCATCAGCTCTCACCTTAGTATAGCCTTTCTTTCTGGTTTGCTCGAAGAGGTCTCTATAATGTCCTTTTCTCGCTCTTATCACCGGCGCCAGAATACAGATCTTTTTATTGTTGAAATCCTTGAGAACTTTGTCGATGATTTCCACTTCGGAGTATTGAACCATCTTTTTGCCAGTATTGAAACTGTAGGCATTCCCGATACGAGCATAGAGGAGTCTCAGAAAATCATAGATCTCTGTGGTTGTTCCTACAGTGGAGCGAGGATTCCAGGAAGTTGTTTTCTGTTCTATGGAGATCACAGGAGAAAGACCTTCTATCTTGTCCACATCGGGTCTCTCCATCTTTCCCATGAATTGCCGAGCATAAGATGAGAAGGTTTCCATATACCGTCTTTGACCTTCAGCATACAAGGTGTCAAAAGCCAAGGAAGACTTGCCACTACCACTAAGGCCAGTGATGACAACCAATTTGTTTTTGGGGATACGGACATCCAGATCCTTGAGATTGTTCTCTCGAGCACCTATGATGTCTATGAATTGTTCTGGAGAAGTGGCTTTCGGCATTTATGTATAATGGCTTGGATATTCAATAATGGGCTAAGATACTAGCCTGTCGCCTAATATCTTCAGATTTGAGAAAGAGATGATTTGTTAAAGTTCTTTTTCTTACCATAGAGTCTGCCTGGATAGTCTTATTTTCCAAAAATTATTTTTTTAACCTTAAATCTAAGAGTCAACTATGAATTATTTTTTTCAAATCCTATTCGCTATTTGCATCTTTCCTTGCTGTCTCACGGCACAAAATCTTGATTTTTTTGAGTTACCGACCTACAGTACTCAAAAGGTATCAGTCGTCAAGATCGTCCCACAAGGTGATGGATTTCGCGCTTTTGTCACTTCACAACAAGAGGTGACCAATCTTGGCGAGGCCCCAGTAATGATTAATATCCTGGAAGTGCTGGATTACAATTCTCAAGGACAATCAAAGACAGTAGGTAATCATATCCTTGCAAATAGGGCTTTCAAGGGTTACGGTGGCCAAACCTTTAAAAAAGGCCGAAAATCTTATGGCACAGACAAAGATGTGATGAATTATGAGGCACTTCAGGAACTCTATCCTGAACTATCCGATGTGGATCACTTGGATACAGACAATAAGAAAATGCCCGAAACTTACTACGCCAGTCAACTTACCACGAGTACCTTCAAGTCTAAAGTAAAAGGCTTTTCCAGTTATAAGATGTCCTCTGATGCTACTACAAATCCAGCAAAAAACAAAAAGAAAAAAAGAGGGCTGATGAACAAACTGGCAGACGTCAGTAACAAATTAGATAATAAAAAAGGAGAGATGGGTGGCAAACAGAAAACTTATCAGGCTATCGATGAGGTGCAGTTGGACTGGGAAGATGATTACAGTGGTGGACAAGACAAGAAGAACTTCTGGAGAAATCTTACTTACATGTCTTCCATGACGACTGGCAACGTCCTCGCAGTCAATGCCAGGAAAGAAAAGAGTGATGACATGCACGAACAGATGAATAGGGAGATTGTAGTGTTTGGCCCAACAGGTGAATTAATCAATAGACAAGAATGGAACACTGAGACGCCATGGAATCATATGAAGTCTAATGTAAAATATTCCGCCGCAGAGGATAATGCCTGGGATATAGATTTTCTTGTTTGTGTTGCGAAACAGAACACCAGAAAAAAGCAGAATCCTGATGGTGACAAGAAGCAACTTAATGTATGTGCTATAGGTGCAGCAGGCTCAATATTATATAACCACACTTATGACCTACCCGAAGAGTATAGTTCCTTAGATACTATAATTGCATCGGATGGACAAAAGACGATTGTGATAGGGACAATGAAGAATAATGACAAGTTCGTATTGGATTCGACAAAGGATAACCAAGTGATGAGATCCGCGTCTACTGAGGGGGAATTTTCAGGTTATCTATCCACTAAAGCTGGAGACTTTATTGTAAATGAGAAAACGGATTTCAGGACTAAGCAAACTTCAGAATATTATCTATACCCAGTGATGGAAAGCACAATTGGGGAACCTATGGTGATCGAAGCTGGCTTGAAAGACAAGACAGGTTCGAGACTGGATTTATTGGTTAATGATGATAGTAAGGTCATCATTCAGGTCAAAGAAGCTGCCAAGGGTATCAATGGTTTTAAAAGAACAGAATTGACTCTGCCTACGTTATACGAACTGAATAATGGAGAATTGAAAAGGATAACAAGTTTTGAAGAAAACGGATTGGTAGCCAATCCGATAGAAACACAATCAAACACTAGTGTCTTTAGCACCAATGACGGTTATTATTTTGCTGGAAAAAAATTCAGGTTGAATGACAAGGGCGACAATGTTATTACCAATGCCATTATAAAGTTGTCTTACTAGTCAAGTGTACTACATTTCAAAATGGAGATCAATAAATGGTCTCCATTTTTTTTGCTTAGTAATAATTGTAATTTTAAAGGATAACCTCAATAGGCATATGCATATTCGCTGTTACTTCAAAGGTAGGCTTTGTTCACTACAGCTCAGCTTCAGTCTAAGCTTAACTGGGATTTGTCTTGTGTAGAACCAACTACGTCGCTTATAAATCAAGATTCAGGTCTTGAATATGCGGTGATGACAACCAACAGAAAAATTTCGATGAAAACGTAGCAAGGCTTATTGATTCGGTTATTGATGAAGTGTGGGGCGAGTGGCAAATAAGAGTCGGTCCTGGCGCAGGTCAATTGTTGGACTATGAAGGTCCAGATGGTGACGGAAGATTGGTAATAAGAACATATTTGTAACCATATAAATCATGAGGGGAGTTTTATAAACTCCCCTTTTTAAAATTAAATTATGATCAGAACTGTATTATTCTGCTTGTCTTTTTTGGTTGGTT